>Ga0209535_1000796_pt1 | contig 21944 bp, 47 predicted proteins | sample LinPmetageLP28_FD_184041 | JGI IMG/M metagenome (GOLD analysis project Ga0209535, IMG submission 184041) | Marine viral communities from the Pacific Ocean - LP-28 (SPAdes) (version 2) | ecosystem: Environmental > Aquatic > Marine > Oceanic | place: Pacific Ocean | collected 2009-08-22
TTTGGTCAAGGAAGCAATTGTTAGTTTTGAAGGTATAGACTATGACATACCTGAAGAAGAAGTCGAGTCCATTAAGAACCAAATAGAATTCGGGTCAGCAGATCCAGAGCCGGCAAATAGCAGAGTATTTGATTCCGCTAAGGCTATTGTAAAGCTTAAGCAACTAATGGGCGAAAAATATCAGGAAGTTGCTAATAAAGTTGATGTCTATCTACCTGACACAAAGGCTGAGATATCTAAGGTCTTGGTAAATAATCCAGCACTTTTTGCTGATACAGTATTTACGGTTAGTCCCTCATTAGGTCTTAAAGGTTCTGTACCTGGTCCTGAATGGGTCGAGATGATTAACGTCCATAGACCCGGTAGATCAAAATCGGTTGGCCGAGGTGAGATTGCTTTAGCTCTTCTTCTTCAAGGTGTGACACCAGACTCGGGCTCCGCTGAGTATGATCTAAACCTTTCTGGCATTGGTGAAATACACGTAAAAGAAGTTGCTTCGTCTGGAGGGATGAGAAGACCTGATGTTCCGATGGGTAAGAACATATCAGGTGCAGATAAGCAGGCACCGTGGGCTCAATCTCTAGATGGTACTACAGCTTTTGATGGTAAGGCGCTCACGGAGGGTATGCTTAGGTCTAGTGGCAAAGCTATTCTTGATAAATTTGCAGAAATTCAAGGGTCACCTACTCCTGCAACCATTGAAGATTATAATGATCTAGCTGACGCGTGGCAAGAGAACTTCATTGAGAGCTTTTTGGCGACAAAATCATGGGGTGGAGCGGCTGGTGTAGCGTTTATAGATAAGGAAACTGGTGAGTATCAAATCGTTGCCCCTAACGATGCTGCACCTTCAAGAATAAGCGACAATAAGTGGAGAGTTAGCACTAAAGCTGCAATGGGCGAAAGATGGTCCGGATATTTTAAGAAATATATACCAAAACAACTGAACGAATCTGCTCTTCGAAGGGCTATTGGAGACATATTAAGGGAAGACCTTGAACGCTCTGACCGTGCTGACATTAAGCGTATGATTAAAAAAGAGCTAGAAGGCGCTACAGGTCGTAAAGAGATCGATAAAGCTTTTAAAAAAAACTTTGACAAAGAGCTAAAGAAGGCTTTAGGTTCTAGCTTTTTTGGGACTCCTGGAAAGATCAATAAGTTCGTTATCGACGAAATTGAAAAAGAAGTTATCAAAAGCATGGACTCCAAAGCAAGCAAAGATGTAATCATATTGGTCTGCAAGGCAGTTATCAAGAAGCTCTACAGGGAGCTTAGCTTTTCCTCTCCACAAATTATCGATAGAATTAACCCAAAAGTGTAAACATGCGCTTCTTCATCTAATATGAGGATATGAGAATACCTAATGAAGAACAATTATTTACCGTTGGCGACAAAGCCTTATACAAAAACAAGCTAGTAACGATTAGCGGTGTGCAAGAGCAAACCGTATATTACGAACATCGACCTATAGCGACTTACCTTGCGTATGTATACATCATTACTGACAGTACTGAAAAAAAGTACTACGTAGAAACCAGCGACCTATTAATATGTGAACAATAGCCGCAATATCGTTATACTAAATAGTAAAGACAGTCTTAATTTTGTGAGGACCAAGTGAAGGATTTTATTGTTAGTTGTGTATCGCTGCTTATTATATTGGCTGTCATTTGGGGTGCCGTATCAGTGATGTTGTTATGCTCCAATAGTTTAACTAAGATAGGCGTTCCGCTAGAGTTAACTTGGTTTCTTACAGGCTTATACATCCATCATGTTAAACCTGCTAATTCAATAACTACATTGTCACAAGACGTTTGGTTTTTTGTTGATAAAAGCGCTTCGAGGTTTTCATGAAAGTCAAGCCAATTAAGGGTTCTTCTTTTTCTTCGTATGACGAAAATCCAGAGCAAAAAAGGGATAGGTTGATAAACCTGATAGACGAATTAATAATGTCATCAGATAACCTTACATCAAGTCACAGGGTGGTGACGTCTTCAGGTGTCATTAATATTAACAAATGCCGGACTCTCAGCGATCATCTGCAAGGTCTCGATGATCCAAGAAGCGTAAGGATCTCCAATTTGCTGGATAGACTTATAAAGATTAGCGAGTAGCATAATGCTTGATCCTTATTCTGTCCTTGGGGTCTCTAAAGACGCGACGCTACAGGATATCAAAAAAGCATACAGGAAAATAGCTTTAGAAAATCATCCAGACAGAAATCAAGACCCTCAAGCTGCTGAGAAGTTTAAGCAAGCGTCAGCGGCATATAGCGAGATAGGTACACCGGAAGCAAGAAAAGCTTACGAATCTAGATTTACACCACATCAAAACCAGCATGATTTTAACGATTTTTTTAGTCAATTTCAAAACATGGGAAGAGAAAAAGGGTGGGATGATCTTTTTGGGCAAGGCTCTACAAGAAGAAAGCCATTTACGATAAATGCTAAAATCGATGTTACTTTAGAGGATATTGTTAAAGGCGTTAGAAGATCTTTTATTCTTGATGGGCAACATATAGAGTTTCAAATCCCTAAAACTGCAAGGCCTGGTCAGGAAATAAGATTTTCTGTACCCTCTGGACAGCTAGTAAACATTACTATTGGTTTGATACCTCACAAGATGTTTTCTCTTAAGGGTGATGATTTGTATTACATTTTAGAAGTCCCTGTTGAGACTGCTGTGGCTGGAGGACCGATATCGGCTCCAACGCTAGAGTCTGCAATAAGCCTAAGAGTCCCTCCCTCTACATCATCTCACTCAAAGCTAAGGGTAAGAAACGCTGGTCTGCATATGGCATCAGGTGGAAGGTCTTCCATAATTTACGAAATTAAAATAAGCACCAAAAATGTGAGTCAAAAAATACTGGACGCAATTACACCTTAAATCTTGTACTTCTTTACATAATCGTTATAATAACATTATAAAGCAACATACGGGAGCTCTTATGGGTGAACTAATAAGCCTACAAGAATATAAGGAAAAAAAGCAGGATAATGACATTGCATCTCTACAAGCAGAATTAGCAGAGCTTATAGAGCAAATGGGCGTTCATACTGTTCCTGAAGTGATGATGTCCGGTTTAGACAGCTACCAATATGGCTTAAGCTTCTCTATTCCGGACACATATAAAGTTTATAATGACGAGAAAGATGAAGAGTAGTAGCCTAGTAAAGCGTAGCGGTACACCACCGACTGCTGGGGACATCCTTGAGGATCGTTATGGCAATAAGATGGTTATCGTTGATGTTATTGGAGAAAGAACAGGGGACTGCTACGTACTTTTAAACGGTAAAATAAAGTTAGTTAATGCAAGAAATTCATTTATCATAAAATCACCAGCCACGGCTGGAAAATAAAGGGAGAATATAAAATGGCGAATCAACAAGTTGTAACAGAGTTTATTGGGAAGGTTTTGGCTTTTGAGGCTGAAAAGAAGGAATTAGCATCTGCAGAAAAAGAACTGTATGATGACTACAAAGACAAGCTGGATGTAAAGGCTTTCAAGGTTGCTCTTAGAATTGCAAAGATGCGCGCAAAACTAGACTCAACAGAAGATGCAGAAGTTGATCAAATTTTGGCTGTTGCTCAAGATAGAGTATAATTAACCGCGTTAAGTTAGTGTTATTTATGCCGAGGGGTAATTACAAATGAAAATGAAACAAGAAAACTACTTTGCTATTGGGCTAGTATTCGCAGTTCTTTCACTTTACGCAACGTCTGTATACAGCTATTTTCAAGAAGCTGATCCAACAAGCCTAGTATACGCCAGCGTACCATCGCCCAATGAAGCGACTGCACAAGCTGACAGGATACTGGAGGTGATAAAGGTTGAAGACACTCAGCTTTTTAGACCAATTGGAAAGCAGTCCGTGTATGTTCCTGGCACAAGCTGCGCTTTGACAAATTCAAACCTTGCGCCAAATGGCATGTTGTATAACATACCTCAATCTTGCTTTTTTATTAATCAAGAAGAAAAATGAGATTAGGTACGAAGGTAGCAGCTGCGGTTATTGCTCTATTTTGCACTAGTAAGTCAGTTGCTGATGAGCAATATCATAAGCTAAGTCCGGTAAGCATAGAGGAGTCAACTTCAAGATTTCAATACATGAACGAAACTGGCGACGATCGTTGTTCTACAAAAAGCTGCCTTTGTCGTGTTGGGCCACCAAGAGAACTAACGAAAGAAAAGGTACTAAAGTCAGAAAGAAGGTACTCGTTATTTTTTAAAGAAGCATCTTCTACAATATCGGCAGAACAAACAAAGGAGCTTAAGCAGTTTATTTTATCACTAGATAAAAGCTCTTCATCTTTTACTGTTGTAGGATATACTGATGACTGCGGATCTCATGAATATAACGATAAGCTTGTTAGAGGCAGGACCACCGAGGTATCGAGTATTTTAAAGTCAGCTGGCTTAAAAAACATCGATACGACTACTTTCAATGCCGAGTTTGGAACTGGTCATGATCCAGCAGCTAGAAGAGTAGACGTAATAATACATAAATCATCACGACTAACGACGATGATTGATAAGATTCAAGCAGATGTTTATCTTATAGACGCGTCAGGCTCTATGTGGGATGGGTGGAAAAAGTGGTCGGATATCGTTGCTGTTTCATTTAAGCCCGGGTCTCGAGTTTACCTCTCCACCACTGTTGGGTGTACTGTGGGAAAGCCCTTAAACGAAGTGACACCTGCCGGTGGTACTGAGATATGGTATTCTTACTGGAAGGTCTTGGATCTTATGAAGCGTGGAGAAACTTTGTTGATAGTTTCAGATTTTAAATCCCGGGTACCTTTGACAAAGAGAGAATCCGCAATGATCGAAAGTAAGGTTTCTGCTCGCGGTATAAAAGTTATCGCAGTAACGCCCTAGATTTGTTTACTAGGATGATTTTTTACTTAAGATTTCTATACAATTTATAAATATTGGAGGCCACAAATGGCTAGATTACACATCGAAGATGCGCAAGCATTAATGAATATTAGAACAAAATTGATAAACGACTATGAACGACTGCTGGATGGCGCGATGGCACCAGCTATGGCCGTTGTAAAGCAGTCAGACGTATCTAAAACATTGTCTTTTGCGATATTGTCTCTAGAACAAGTGCTAGAGCAAGGTGGCGACATTAAGTTCGAAAAAGCAAAAAAGTAAATTAAGCTCTGTAAAGCTGCGGATATCCTTATATTATTCTTATAGGATCATCTAAAGGAGAAACAATGACCATTAAGCAATACAGAAACAATTATAAAGATATGCACCCTAACACCGCCCAACATGTCGGTAGAGAAATAATGTTGGCTACTATGATGGATAGTAGCGCTGATATTCTTAATGATCGACTAGTAAAAGCCAGCATTACAAATCCTGACGGTACGAACGTAGTGTTCAGCGCACCGCACCTTTCTCAAATGAAGGCCGGAATTTGTAATGTTTTTGATCTAGTACAGACAAAGGCACCCCACCGCTTTAGTGAGGCTCTAGAGCTAGTAGTGAATATGCACACCGGTGGGGCGTACGGCCCTTGGTACCGCCGATGGTACATTCCACATGCACTGAAAACAGGCGCTCCATTGTGGATCCCATCATCTGATGCTCGTAAGATTGTAACAGAGCTTAGAGGCGACGCTGAATTGACAGATTAATAATCTAGATTCAGTACCGACAAGGGGAGACTTAGTCTCCCTTTTGTTTTTTCTTGCCTATTTAATATCATGGTCGAATTTATAAAAGACAAGACTGTTGTTGTTATTGGTGGGATTGTTGACAATACCGGTGTGCTCTCCACTTCAATCACGGTTTGTACCATAGAGCAAGTCGGTGAAAAAGATTTAATGGTAAAAACTGTTGCATCAAAAGCAAGGTATATCATACCAAAAGACCTGTGTATACAAATCGATATTGATAAAAAGTCTCTTGATAGTAAAACATCTGTACCTGCAATTGGCGACATGGTTTTTTATCAAGGAAAAATTAACTGGCGAGACAAAGAAGAAGTACGAATTGCTGGTACAATCTATGAAATAGAATATGCATATGGAACACCAGTTGCTGCAAAAATACATCATGGGACCGATATGGTAAAGCTTCCCTTCGAAGACTTGATGGTATTACAAAAGAATAGTAGCTAACTGTTTTCTTGTACATAGCTACCTTCCGATTATAATCATTAATAATCCGCGGAGGTAACATGAGTAAAGCATCGGCACGGGGCAAACGTAAGTCCGTCATTGATGAGTATAAAGCGAAAGCAAGGGGCAAAAAAACTTCTAAGAAAAATGCTCCTGTTTCAAACTCACAAAAAATAGAAGAGCTTAAAAAGTCGAGACACTCCCCGGTCCTTAGTATGACCGTCGGAGGCGACACATTTTCCGAGGGTGATATGGCATGGTATGTTATGGAGTCTTCAGGTTATTCAAACAGGCCACACCAAGGTGAAATTAAGGAATGTTATCCATCAGACGGTATTGAACCGTGCGTTTCTATTTGGGACCTCACAGAAGGGAAGTATAGGACAATCCGATACTCTTTGATTGGGTGGTCTAAAGCGGAAGCAAAGGAGAAGTGGGATGAGTTCGTTAAGGCAAATCCATCGAAGAGTAAAGGTAAAAAATAATATCGTGATTCAATCAACACGCCGAAGCGTTTCGATAGAATCGACTCATTATTTCATCAATCAGTCAGAAGCCCGCTAGGGACCCGAGATCACACTAAGGAAGAATCAAATGGAACAAAACATGCTGTACACCGCAGTGCTTCATAACAGGACAGAAGGGTATACAGTCCGCTATCTAGGCCTACCAGCCGGACTTGACCGAGCTCGTTCAAAATTGACAGAGACCCTCGCGGATAAGGGTACACTCTTGACAGCTCTTATTCCGGGGCACCATCCTGTTGCTCTTCCTAACGGATCACACTATACTCGAGATATTACGTGGCTATAGAAAAGCCGCGCCCCCTGCGACAAGCTGTGTATTCCGCGCTTAGCGCTGCCGTAGCCGGCTCTATAATTGTGGCGCTAAGCGCCACGCTAATTGGTATTGCGCTGACTGCAAAAACACGAGAATCTCGCGATGCTTAGAGAGGGCCTGAGGATCGGCACAATTATAAGCGTGCCAACCGGTCCTGGATGGTCATTAGGAGATATCGAGGGAAACGAAATGTCAACCGGCTGTGTTGTGGGAATCACTGCGGGTACTGACGAGGATAGCGATGATGTAATGTGGGTGCCGACCATGGTTCATATCTATATCAATGGTGGTATATCATATTACACAATAGAGTATTTAGAGAGACGAGCAAAACTCGTGGGACACCGCGAAGAGGAAGACACCGATGAAACTAGTTAGAGATCTGATACCAGCAATTATCGAAGCCTCCGGTGGCGTGTGCGAATGGAGATACGTCAACAGCCGCGAAGAGTTGTTTAGCATGCTAGAAGAAAAAATGGTCGAAGAAACCGGAGAGTTTCTCGATGCGGTCGATCACGACCATGCTGTGATGGAAGCCGGCGACATGCTCGAGGTCCTGCGTGCGCTGTTACAATTTCGTGGGATTTCTATCGAAGACGCCGAGCAAGCTCGGATTGAGAAGTATAATTCGCGAGGCGGGTTTTCGGGCGGAGTTGTTTTAAAAAAATCTTGACATTCGTGCAAATTTCACACCCCTTGGTGTATAATATAAATATAGAGAGGATGGGGAATGGCTCCCCATCAATACAGCCCAGGAGGCACTATGACCAAGATTCCCGCACTCAACGGACCCCTTATCGGAGACCGTGTTCGCTCTTTCGACTTCCATTATGAGCGATCACTTGACGGTCCGCGGTCTTGCTACATGGAAGGTCAAATCACTGGCTTGGAGATGATCGAGGGATGCTGGCGATATAAGATTGAAGTCAACCGGTGTGTTGCTGGTGGCAAAGAAGTCGAAGATTTCGCTCGAGTTATCTACCCTCCAGTTAACGGTACCAAGACAACCATGGGTCGACTTACTGACGGTGTGGAACTGCTAAACCCAGTGCTTAGCGATCAACAACGTGTTGACCCCTTTGATTACCCTCACACTTCAGAGTACCGATAACATGAAGATCGGTAATACAGAGCTTGGTTCTTGGGACGATGCAATGAGTGCCCATCCGCTATGTCCTCTTATTTGGAAGTTTAACATCATTACTTTTCCGACCATGATCTTTCTCGAACTCGGGTGGTACTAAATGAGAGTCGGTGATATCGTAGAAGTTAATACCAAGCACAGTGGTAAGAGGATCGGTTTGATTATTGAGTACGATCCATATACTGGATATCGTATTTGTTCACCTGACCACCCACGAGATATCAGGGCCTTGAAATGCGACATAAGGTTGGTCAAATGAAAGTCGGTGATCTAGTCAAAGTTGTCGGTAGCCACGCTACGATCACAGGTGTGATTCTTGAATCCTGGAAGCCGGCCTCGAGCCCGGGCTGGTGGATGCTTTTGACCCAAAGAGGCGATGTAATCCACTGGCCAGAAAGTCAAATGGAGTTAGTGAAATGAAAGAAAAAACAGTAAATATTCGAGTACAACCGCCACCTCACTTTTATAATAAATCAAGTTAGGAATATGGCATACGGGCCTATAGCTCAATTTGGTCAGAGCAATTGTCTCATAAACAATAGGTTTCCGGTTCAAGTCCGGGTGGGCCCACCATTAGATAGAAGTAGAAAGAAAACAAAACGAAAGGATGCGCAAAGCATGACAGAGGGAAAAAGAGATTACGCAGCAATGTTTGCTCACATGAAAGCCGCTGAGCCGTTTAAGGTTGGAGCCAAAGTGAAGCACAAGGATGATGCTGGCACTGACAAAGAGGGTCAGGTATACGAGATTACCGTTGAACACGGTTACAGCAAGATGTGGCTTGATCCCTATCGCGTCTGCTCTTATGAAGATTTAATTTTAGTGGAGGGTGCAGTGAGCACATATGACAAGTTAGTAAACGCTTTCGAGAAATTGGAAGTACCAGCAGAGACACAAGTCACATTTACCTATGGTGAAGGTACAGACGTGATGCACTATACTGGCGAGGCTGAAGAGTCTGCAGTTGGTGAGACAAGCACAATCAATCGACTAGTTGAGTTATCACGTAGTGGTATGGTAATGAACGAAGACCTGATTGGTGACATGCGAGATCAAGGACATCTAGAAGAATATGAGCGTGGTTCATATGATTTTGAAGGTTACTGCACAGAAATTGTTGCCGAGAACTTTTATGACTATGACGACTATATCAGTACAAGCGTAAAGCAGTACGATCATAAGCGTGGCTTTTGTACGGTCACAGCGACAGTTACTACGACAGTCCAGAATGTTATTGATTCTGGAGAGCCTGGTGATGACTTTGTAGGCACAGGCTGGACTGCAATTTTTGATTCTCCATCCGGCTCAATGTCAATTGACATCTAAGCCTGGTCGATTTCCGCGCATCTCTTCTGAAAAAAGAAATGTGTTAATTAATGAAATAGAGACCTGGCTCAAATACCGGTATTCTGGCAAATGGTTTGAGCAGGTCTCTATGGCGTTACTTCAAGAAATCGACGAACTGAGATCCCAGATAAAAAAAGATTGATATGAACCAAGGAGACCTTGTTATTCGAGCTTATTGGCATCCAGGTCAGAATCGTGAACCTCCTGAAGTTGGTCTTATTACGAATTTTGAGGTTGTGGAGTCAAGAGTGCATAGCTTCGAAACAGTATGCCCAATAAGGTTTACAAAATACGCAGTTGTATTGTGGCCTGACAACTACGATACTCATGAGCTTGAAAAAGAACTTATAGATGCTAGAGACTACTACGGGATGAAAGACCTTACGCTATGAAGGTCGGAGATGTTGTTAGGTTTGCTGCGTGGAAAGAAATAAAAGACATTAACGACTGGTCGTCAACCCCAAAGAACCGAATAGGCTTATTGGTCAAGTATGATAGTCTTATGAAGACCGCGACAGTCTTACATAACGATGAGCTCATTGATATGAGAGCGCAGCTTGTTGAAAAAGCTGGCAAAAAAGATACATTTACAAAAGAACAAAAAGAGGACTAGAATGCAGAGCAGCGACAAATTTTGGAGCTTTATTTACTCACGAACGTTTAACGGGATTTTGGCTTTAGCAAATGGCTACTTTTGTATTAACAGCTTGAACCACGGACATTATGGCTGGGCAGCAGTCAGCGCGTTCTTTTGCTGGTTAATGGCAAAGCAATATCTTGAAAAAAGCTAGCGCTTAGTTTTGACAATCGTGCAAACTGCTCTGGGTTTATGGTATAATAGTAATATAAGGAATAAGGAATAAACCTTTTACTCTTTATGTTTTAGTGCTGGAGTTATTTAATGCCTCGTAAATCTCGTAAACTGCGTCTTGAACAAGCAATACAACTATCTGATGCATGGTCAAACACTGTTTTTCGTAATGACTGGCGCCACCGCTTTATCGGTGACATGATCAAAAAACTTGAGGCAGATAAAGGTACTAGCACAAAGCAACGTGCCTGGCTTGATTCTCTTATCCATGATGGAGTCCCTGGTGCTCCTGAAAATATGAACGTTGAACTTTCTAGGCGCGTTGAGGTTGCAATAGAGGCATTTAACTCAAGCCCTGGATCAGAATGGGAGTCTGGAGTTCTTAAGGACTTTCACCCTCGTATTGTTCTAGGTAAGGAACTTTCTGAAAAACAAACCTCATTACTTACAAACCTGCTGTCTGATGCCGACGCCATTATAAACGGTACTGTCTGGTCACCTTCACCTGACCAGATCATTGAGCTTAAAAATGCCGTTAACGTTTATAAAGGCTATTCTCCAATGTGGCGATCAGAACGTCCTGCTGTTCGTAGAGCGGTAGAAGCAACAACACGATACATCTCAGAAGGTGGCCGCTTAAAGCAACGTGATGCTGAAAAGCTTCTCAAATCTGTTGCCGGCCGAATGAAAGGCGTTACAAATCCTCGATTTAAGACTGGTGATATTGGCAAATATAACATCAATGGTACAGTACAAAGACTTATTTGTATGTCTGATGTCCGGGTCACAGAAGACGGTTCAATCGTAAATGACTGGCTAGCGCCAGACGGCACTTTGAAGACAGCTCATGCTGACAGGATCTATAAGAGATGACTAAGCAATATGAGGGAATGCGAGTATATGTTGTTTCTCTGGATGGGGCAAAGACCCCGGCAAGACTAGTTGGAGTTCTAGAAGGAAGTGCTGTTGTAAAGTATTCTCACATGACCGGGTTATTCACTTACGACAGAAGTATTGTTATTGATGAGCAAGGAGACACACTTGAGTACTACAAAGAAGATTAAGGTAGGAAACGTTGTATATGACTCTGGATATGGTATGACAGGGTTGGTCGTTGAGTTGAACCCTAGCTGGTATGATGAAAGCTCAGGTGAAAATCATACATGGCAGTTTGGGGTTTTGTACGAAGATGGACATGTCGGGTACGCTGATAGCGTTGAACTAGAACTTAAAGAGGTGGAATACAATGCAAAGTCTTAAGGATCGTTTTTGCAGCTGGTCTGGTCATAAGCTAATTAGCTTTTCTTCAAGCCAATGGATGCCTTATTCGCTAACGGCTGGACTTTTTCAACTGGGGTGTTGGATGCACAAGCATAACGCAAGTAAGGATGGGGTGTATGAAAGCTGGTGATCTTGTCAAGGATAAAAAAACTGGGTCTATTGGTATCATAGCGGGTGCTTGGATTGATGAAAACGATAAGACGTCTGTGATCGTTGAGTTCTTAGAAAAGAAAGATGTTGCCGTTTATTGGTCTCCTGGAAAGTTTCGTGATACCTCCGGTGACGATCGAGATTATGGCGATAACCTATATCACACTGACATTCTGGAGTTACTTGATGACGATGATTGAAATATTTCCTGCTTTTATGATTGCCGCCGGCGTATACGTTGTCTCAAGGATCGTCAATATGGCTGAAGAAAGTAGAAATAAAAAAATTCAACAAAGAGAAGAAGACGTAAGGCGTGAGAAGATTGCAACGCTTTATGGAAGAGATACCTAATACTCAACATGACGTTGAGAGAAAGAAGCCAATTGGCATTTTGCGTAAAGAATAAAAGTGGAAAAATCGATAAAAGAAAAACAAGGGCTTTAGAAAAGAAGCTAGAAAAATCTTGTAAGAAAATTGCTGATACAGTCTACAGCGAGGTTACTTCGTTTGTGGCAGATGCAAAGTCTTACAACGTTGATGAAGGCTTCTGGAGAGCAGCTTCTCATAGAGCTATGTTAACGCTCCATAGAGACGATTTTGATGTGTGGTTATCTGCTGAGTTTGCAGATCTATTCGGGAACCAAGATCTTAAAGAGCCATCCACAGTCAATACATGGCTAGATATTGAACGACTACAAAAGGCGAAAGAAAAATGGGAACTAAAAACGAAAAAGAAGCCGTGATTGAGATTGAAGAATACATCGAGCCAGGCGACCTTGTTGAACTAATACCGCAATTTTCAGATCCTTCTTTAAAAAACCCTGGACTGGTAACGAAAGTTATAGCTCTGAATGAAGAGGTGGAAGTTTATTGGAATGAAAGTTTTCCACAAGAAATTGAGTACACATCACAATTATTTTTAGTAAAAAAAGGAGAAAATAAATGAAGAAATATCATACGTACTTTTTTGATATTGATGGAACAATATTCAAGTACAGAGACTTTGAGACGTACGACAAGAACCCACCGGTTCTTACACCTGGCGCTCTTGAAAAGCTTAATGAAATCCATGAGGCTGGCCACATGATTGTTCTTACGACAGCACGACCACAATATCTTATGAATCTTACAAAGATTGAGCTTAAAAACGCTGGTATTCCGTATAATACACTCGTTATGGGTCTTGCAAGAGGGACTCGACACTTGGTTAATGATATGTCATCAAAAGAACCAGGCGTTGAGAGAGCGATTTCTTGGAACCTTACAAGAGATGAAGGTCTTAATAAAATCACAGTCGCTACTGTTTAATAACGTATCCAGCCTCAACCAAGCTTCCACCGCTAGGTACAACAGTGAATAATACAGAGTTGCTTGGTTCATCATAAGCCCAGCTATGGTACTGGAGACCATTAACAAATACCCTAATCGTCTCTGGAATGGGTAGATGAGTTAGCTCAAGGTATTCATATGGCTCAATTTGTGAAGTGGCATCAGTGACCCCCGGGGTCCAGTCGTCTGCGCATATATCGACTGTTGTACCAAACAAGATATTTGTTGCATCGATATACGCTAGACCAGCCTGAGATCCTGGGGAGTCAGGACATAAAGAGAAAGCATCTTCTTGCATCACTACGCTTGCAAGGTAAACATTTCCAAACCTTCTTGGTACGTACCAAGATACAAAGTCACTGGCTCCTATAAGAATATCGCTTTGATCATCTTCGTCACTGACAAACACGACCAGTAAAGCAGCGTCATGACGCATCCAGCTAGCAGCATATGGATTGTGCTCGATATACTCGAATATTGCATCAAACCCTTTTTCTGCAGGGCCTCTTTGCATCGCGTTGTACATGTCTTCGGCATCGACTATAGTATCGCCTGGAACTAACGGAAACTGCTGCTCAATTACAGATTTGCTTGGATCTGTCGGTACCATGACCAGTCGCCATCCACCAAGTGGCAGAGCGTTCATCATATGTTCAATTCCTGCTAGCAGGTTTGATTGGTATTGACCCATCGAACCGCTGGTGTCTATGACCCAAATAATGTCGACACCGTCAACAGCTCTTACCTGAACAAACGAATCAACCCATATCTCTACTTCTTCAGCAGGTGTACCTGTTGGGATAGGTACTTCGACCTCGATGTATACAGGCACTTCGATTATTTGTGTCTCAGGGTCCTTATACACTAGCATATAGTCGCCTTCACGACAACCACTAATCAGGACAAAGAATATTAGTAGGAAAAACTTTAGCATAAGGAGGGCCCTCTATTTTTAACTATAGGCTCGCAACCTAATGGCAAAAAAACTTTTATTATATAACATTGTCTATTTTCCCTTATATTTAAAGACAGGTGGGATAAATAAACGGTCTGAGCCCACCATAAAATAAAATGAGACTGGCACATTTTTAGTTTGTGATGAACTTGCCAGCTCGCTTTTGTAAAATAGTTTTGAGGAAGAGCAAGAATGAAAATCACAAAAAATCAACTTCGAAGAATTATCAAAGAAGAAAGAGCTAAGCTTTTAAAAGAAGAGCCCTCAGATTATTATAAGGACTTTAAGTCTGGCTCTATATCGTATGAAGAATACCAGCAAATGGTAAAAGACTACGAACGTGCAACAGGCGACGGCCCATATAGAAGTAGTAGCTATACAAGCTCACCTCGAAAAACCTCGTACGTTGGTATTGACGCTAATGCAGACCAAATTGCCGCTATTGAAGCAGCTCTTAGCGCCAAGCCAAACAAATTTTTGTCTTCTGTCTTAAGTCAGCTGCAGAATGGTCGAGGGCTAAGTGGCAAACAAAAGTCGATTGTAAAGAGTATTATTAAAAAGAATGATCCGACCGCAGCAACATTATTTGAATCAAACGCTAACGCCGAGAAGAAGGAAGTATCTCAAATGAAAATCACAAAAAACCAACTTAGAAGAATTATTAAAGAAGAGAAGGCAAAGCTTATTAAAGAAGCTGGTTACAGGCACCCCGGGACTGGTGAAGACCTGTTCTTGGTGTTAAATGACGTTGTTGACAAACTTTTAGATCAAGGTATGGACACTATGGAATTAGCTAATGAGCTACGTGGACTGGCCGACGATGTTGAAGACTCTAAACCTATGGCGGAAAGATAAAATGAAAATCACAAAAAATCAACTTAGAAAAATCATTAAAGAAGAGCAGGCAAAGCTTCAAAAGAAGCAACTTAAAGAATCTGTTACAGACATGCGACATTACGAAGATATGATTGAGGACGCCGCCTTTAATATTTCCGAACGATTCATGTCAGACATGGGTAGCATGTACGAAGAAGAGCCTGAGGCATTTTCACAGTCTGTTCAAGAATGGAACAAAGAAACCTTGAATGCAAGCAGTGATTTGGAACGACGAATATCATTGGCAGTAGCTCAAGCAGTGCAAGCGGTTGAGCAAGATCTCCATGATGGACAATATTCTACTAGATAAAGGTGCGTTATGAAAATCACAAAAAGACAACTTAGAAGAATCATAAAAGAAGAGAAGTCTCGCATCCTTGCAGAGCAAGGACCTCAATTTGATAATGAGGTGGGCGCTGAGGTGATGGCAGGACTCAAGGCAGATGGCTCTTTTGAAGCAATTCAAGTTGTAGCAACTCAAGCAGTAAAAGCGCTTGAAGATGGTACAGAGCATTTGGACATGCCTCTTATGGACGCCGGCCTTAACGAATTAGCGATGGACATTAGAAAAGCAGTTGAGCTGTTAGACAAAATCCGCAACTCTGCGTACAACTTAAGATAAAAAAAAAGGGTGAAAAAATGAAAATCACAAAAACACAATTACAGAGAATAATCAAAGAAGAAAAGCAAAAGCTTCTTGTCGAAATGAACCCATTCGCCGACGCCAAGCGATCGTTAAGCGGTTATGCTAACGTCTCTACCGTCGACAAATTAACCGACGCGATACTGGACCTTTTGCAAGAAGTCGAATTTGGCGCAGCTGAGGATGGTCTTGAGGAAGACGAAGCCGAAGATAAGGCGTCAAATGCAGCGCTGTTGGCTGTAGCTCAGGCATTCCAATCAGCCGGTAATGTTGCTGAATACGACGCAATATTCCGAATGATTACTAGAGGGTAAGCATCATGAAAATCACAAGAGCTCAGATTGCAAAAATTATATCAGAACAAATAGCTACAGTCAATAAAGATGAAATCAAGGATATCGTCATGGATATTCTCAGTGACGAAGGCGGGGCCGCTGGTCTGGATCCAATTGAAGGTGCGCTTGAAGATCTTGAAGATGAAGACATTAGCTTACCAGATGAGCCTATTGAAGATATGATCAGTGGCGTTGCTGGTGTCAAGAGGCATGCTGACGGTGATTATATTGATACAACAAAGCTTGAGGGAAAAATAAAAATCACAAAAAGACAATTACAGAGAATAATCAAAGAAGAGAAAGCTAAAATCCAGGAGCAGTCTAGATTCGGGCTTAGTCTAGAAGATGAAAAAGTAATGACTGCGCTCATTCTAGATTTCTCTAATAAGTTTTCCGCCCTTATAAGAGAGATGTTGACCGACGGGATGAGTCCTGAGGACGTTGAAGAAGCAATATCCATCGCGCGCAACGATAACAATCTGGACATGCAGTAATGAAAATCACAAAACGACAACTCAGAAGAATCATTAAAGAAGAGAAGCAAAAACTCTTAGGCGAAGAATTCACTGCAAAAGATGCAATCAGTGATAGCGGAGACTTTGATAGGGTTTTTAATGCCGCTGACATTCCTAAACTTGCACAAGCTACAGACGGATATCTTACTCCGGAAGAAATTAAAGAAGTCAAAGCTCTTTTCCACAAGATCGTTAGCCAAAACTTTCCAGATGCAGAATTAATGGATATATATAAACTCTTGGGAGGAAGTAACTAATGAAAATTACAAAATCAGATTTAAGAAGAATCATTAAAGAAGAAAAAGCTAAACTTCTTAGAGAGGCAGCTGATCCAAAGATCGAGAGTGTTGCCGGCATAGTGCAGGCTGCTGTTGATTCCGGTTCATCTGCTATTATGGACATGGCTGATAAGCTTCAAGCTTCTGGTCTCCCTGCTGAATACATGAGTGGTATGGGTATGAGATATGTTCAAATCCCACACTTGCGCGGACATATTGTTGTCATATCTAAAAATGCTGTTCAGCCTGACAGTGAGACTATTATCGTCGGCCCTTATGCTATCGGTTACATGGGGGAATCATGAAGATCACAAAAAGACAACTCAAAAGAATAATTAAAGAAGAGAAGGCTAATATCCTTAAAGAGCAGCAAATGATTCCTGATGCGGAAATTATAGAGATGCTTGAGAACGGCTTAACGATGATCGCACTTGACATGATTATGAACCGTGGTAATGAAGCACTGAAAAGTGAAGTCATGCAGTACGTAATGGACACTAGCGCGAACGATCCAGAAAGAGTTGAAGCAGCAATGCAGGAACTCGCACGTAGAAATAATCTATAGGAGCCGACATGAAAATTACTAAAAGACAATTAAGAAGAATCATCAAAGAAGAGAAGTCCAAGCTATTAAACGAAAACAGATATACGACAGAAGTCGAATCACTTCAAGACCAACTTCTTGGTATGTTGGAAACAATGGATCCTATGGATCGCAACCCATTAATTTATAGCTTGATTGATGAACTAGAAGCAATGACACAATCCTAAGGCGACGATAATGAAGATTACCAGAAAACAAATTAGAAATCTTATTAAAGAAATACGTTTTGCTACAAGAGGACCTACTGGAGGCCCGTTTGCGATGGTGTGGTCTTACTTCGATAAAGGAGAAGGTTGGCAATGGAAGACAACGAACTCTAAGGAGGCTACAGCTTTCTTACCGACCGGGGATGGTGGGCCAGACGGATCTTTAGGGTATTACGTTAAGATCAACCATATTCTTGGTACCTATGAAATGAGTTGGTTTAAGCGCATTGAGTTACCTGGTCGCCGAGTAAAAGTTATCCGACCGCAAAATGGTTGGACAGTTGGTTCTGTACCTAACGAGATTAAGACAGCTGTTGACGAAATCAATTATGATATCACTAAACACGAAGCTAGTACTGACTCGATAGGGATGGACAGAAAATGAAGATCACCAAACAACAGCTTAAACTAATCATTCGAGAAAGTATTTTAGCCGAACGTGGCACCGGTAATCCCGCACTTCAGTCTGAAGAGCGTGCGATCATGAGTGCTGTCGTAGCATTTGCTGACAAGTATAGGATGACAAATGCAATGGACCCTAGCAATCCTGGTGATGATAAAAGGGTTAGACTAGCTGTGCAAGATGTTATATCTTCAGTTCTAGGTGAGGATACATAATGAAAATTACTAGAAAGCAACTTAGAAGAATTATTAAAGAGTCTCTGCTTTTAGAAACTGAGATGCTTCCAATCATGGTCAGTCAATATGAAAACTTTGACACTATGAACCGTGTCGCTAACTATGCTTTGACGAACGACATTAAGGGCGCTCTTGCTGACAAAAATGTCAACTATGAAAATCTCGATTTGGATTTAGACCAGATGAGAGGATTTGTCAAGGACGTCGGTAAAGAAGATCGTTTTTCAAAGGAATCTGTTGTTCCTGATAATTGGGACATTACCAAGGTATATAAATTCATAGAAGATCTGGAGGTAGCTTGGTTAGATGATCAAGCATCTGCTTCTAGCAGCAAGCACAAGTCTGATCCAGGCGTTAAGGAAAGAGAGGTCATTGGCAAGTCTCTTACCATGGATTACATAGACTTTGATGACATTAAGAATATAACATATCAGATTCGTCGAACGGGTGGCGTTCCCGTGCGGATTGATATTGACTACCGTGATCCGGAAGTTGGCGGTATTGATTACGCAAATATTACAGCTGATCAAATTGAGCGTGCAGGACTTTCTATGGCTGACATTGAGGAAATTCTTTCTACTGGCAAAGCTAAGCTTCGTAAGAAAAGTCCGTCGGTAAAGCCATCACCACAAATGTACGATTAGGATTAAAAGATGAAAATCACAAGAAAACAACTACGAAGAATTATTAAGGAAGCATCATTTCACTCCATGTCACCAGCTGGAAAGGGTCTTGCAAAATCCATTAAAGGTAAGTTCATGAGATTGTACCCTGACGCTGCGGTCGGTATCGATGGTCGTGGTGGGTTCATTACAGTCAATGGAAAGAAAGCTTTGGACATGTCACAGGCGACGAGCACCAGGATGACAGACGAAGAAATGATTGAAAAAATGCACGCAGTATATGCGGGCAGTCAGGTTGATGCAGATGTTCCTACTGCTAGTTCTTCTATGGGCGTCACTAGAGAAGGCAAGATCCGGATCACCAACCGACAACTTAAGAGAATTATTAAGGAAGCTACTGATATCGTTAATGGAGATACTGGTGAGGTTCTAACATTCGGCGACGATGACCGTGATGTGGCACCTGACGCTGCCGTTCCTGATCTGGTCAAGCGGCTCGGTCTGAACATGAGCCCAAATGGTACACTTTCGAACGCAGACTTTGACAAGCTAGAGCAAGAGACACTTGGTAAGCAGGATAGAAGATACAACAAGAAGATTTTTGCAAAAAGCGTAGAAGACCGCGAACGACTTGATATCGATAGACTGCTTCAAAGACTCAGGTATTGGGCCGAGGACGCTTTTAAAGACTACGCGGCTGATAATCCAGAATCTGAACTACAGGATATCGCTTACGATCTTGCTGATTCTTGGGAGTATGAATTTGAGGCAGATGAACAAGAAGAGTTGATGTGGCACTTTGATGGTGACCTTAACGACCTTAAAATATATGCAGCGGAGAGTATGGGATGATGATATCTGGTGGGCAAGGTCCATTACCAAAAAGAATGTTTGAAGCAGATTACGTAACAGGAGTTCTGGGGATTGAGCTACCGCTTAATGAGTCATATCCGTATTCTCCAGCTATGCAAGAAAGAATTATAGAGGAGCAACTTGTTCTTGAGGGCTTCTTTAGCGATTTTAAAAAGCTCGGTGGTGATACAAAAAACGCCGCATTAACCTTACGATATATTATGGGCGATCCTAAAAGACTTGAACAGTATGCTGGGATTGTAAAGAAGGCCATGAAAGAATCTTATGACAGTGTTGTTGAGTTTCTTGAAGGCGTAATCGAAGGTATCACCGGACTACCTGACAAAATCACTGATAAGATTACAAAAATTCTAGAGTGGGCAAAGAAGCTTGTCGAGAAGATAAAAAAGCTTGCAAAGGCTGCATTAGGAATGTCAGGCTGGAAAGGCGCTATGTTAGTGTCTGGTGCACTGGTCGGGATTGGGTTTGTGTGGTCTCAGGTTAAAGATGTGGCACCTGATATAATGGACGGCTTAGGCAAGGTCAAGGAGTTTGTTGCAGGTAAAATAAAGGAGTCTGCTGAGATGCTTACGAAGGTAAGCCTACTTGAAGCAGGTAACGTTCTTGACCTTATTATAGAGCAAGAAGATAGTATGCTAAAGAAAGCAGCAGACAAAATTAAAGAAGTCATGCAGCCTCTACTGGATAAAGCAAAAGAGATGGGCGTTGATGCTCTTAAAGGATTAGCAGTTGAAGCTTTAACCGGCGCATTAACCGGTGGAATCGCTTCAGCATTCCAGGCTTTACAAAAAGTCTTTGGAGGTGCAAAGCTAGTATTTGAGTTTCTTGGTGGTCCACTAAAGAAATTTGTAGCGATGATGAAAGGCGATGTCGACCCGAAAGAGGAGGCTGCTGAAGCTGCTTCTGGAGAAGATGACCCAACAGAAAAAAATGAGGGTGTTAATAAGGAAATGAATGAGAAGAAGCTTAGAGAGCTAATTAGAGAAGCGTTAAAGGAAAACTACAACTCAATGTCTCCAGCTGGAAAAAGCTTGGCACAAAGAGCGAAGAGACAGTTCTCTAAAGACTATCCAGACGTTAAAATAGGCATTAACACCCGCGAAGGTTGGATTACAGTTAATGGAAAGAAAGCAGTCAATATGTCACAAGCATCAGGAAGTCCTATGCAGGTTGAAGACGTTATTGATAAAATGAAACAATCATACTTAGGTCACTAAAAAAGGAAAAGGTACCAAAATGAAAATCACAAAAAGACAATTGATGCAAATCATCGCAGAAGAAAAAAGCAAAATCAACGAAGAAACCGTTGGTGCTGAAGATGCATCACAGACAGCTGATGCTTTCGGTGGTGGTGAAGTTGAAGAAGAAGTGTTCGTCGATGGAGATGAAGACACTTTGTTAAATCAAAACAACAATCCTGGCGCTGCTCCTGCTGGAACGACAATGGCTGAAAGAAGAAACAAGCTTAAGACAAGACTTCGTAGAATTGTAAAAGAGCAAGCTGGTGAAGGTGGCGGTCTACCGAACCCAACAGACTTAGCCAAAAAGTTGTCTTCTGCTGGACCTGAAGCTGCTATGGATTATCTTTCTGATTTACTAAACAGAGTTTCTTTTAGTGCATCCGCAAAACCAGAAGAAACAGTTGAAGAGCCAGCATTACCGCCAGAGCTTCCGCCTGTTGATGATGTTCCGCCCGAAGGTATGTAATGAAAATATCAGAAAGTAATGTTAGAAAAATTGTTAGGGAAGAACTACTTCGTATAATGGAGCAGGAAGAACCTAAAGCTAAAAGTGTCGATGATCTTGAATTCATGTCTAAAGAAAGAATAGCTTATGAAACATGGGCTGCTCAAAACGGCGTTGTGTCGCCAGAGATTAAATCATCACTTATTAATTATCTTGTTGACCAAGGGCTTGAAAAGCACCATGATTTGCATAAGTCATTAGCTAAAGAGCTCGGCTTCAGCCATGATGACATTATGGCATCTTTAGAAAGTCGTCTACCAAAAGAAGAAGACGCCGCAACAACTCAGTCTAATAAAATTTTAGACTTAGAAAAAGTTGTAGAAGAAATTTCAAAGCTTTAAATAATCTAATGAGAATTCTCACTTTGCATACTTAGTTTAGATAGCGAAAGTAAATCCCTACAAGGAAGCAAAGTGAGAGTATCAGAGCTAGTCCCTGGAACGTTAATAGAGCCTATTGACGGTTACGCTTGGCTAGAAGTGCCTTGGACTGGCTCTTCCGGAGAGCTTATCGGCAATTACCTCCAAGCCGTATCTGTAAGGGCTAAGACTGATGATCTGTACCTACGAAATGAATCCGTCTTGTATCTAGGTACGATTGATGGAACGACA
>Ga0209535_1000797_pt1 | contig 21927 bp, 43 predicted proteins | sample LinPmetageLP28_FD_184041 | JGI IMG/M metagenome (GOLD analysis project Ga0209535, IMG submission 184041) | Marine viral communities from the Pacific Ocean - LP-28 (SPAdes) (version 2) | ecosystem: Environmental > Aquatic > Marine > Oceanic | place: Pacific Ocean | collected 2009-08-22
ATAAATCATGGGAAGTACTAGAACACCCAGACTTTACAGATAAACCATTTATTGAAAATGATTATGATAATTGGTGGTCTCTCAAATATACTATGTCAGTAGATGAAATGAATAAGATAAACGATAAGTATAGTGATTTAGGAGTAATTATAGCACCGAAACATAAATTTAATGGTTGTGGATTAGTGATATCATCCGAAGTAATTAAAGCTGGGGTTAATATTCCAAAATCAGTATTCTTTGTTCATGAAGATACTTCTTTTATGTTAATGACTAATAAAGTTTTAGGTAATATACCTCAATATATTATTAAAAATATACTAGTAGTTCATAATAGAAATCATCCTAAAAAGCGTATGTATATTCAAGGTGAACGTGAAGATGGAAGTATGAACCAAAAACGTAGGAGTAACGAGTGGTACGTTAAAGCTAATAAAATGAGCGAACAAAACTGCTACAATATTTTTAATCCTGACTATAAATCATATACTTGGAAAGACGTATGGAGTACAGTATAATAACCACATGTGATAAAGGATATTTTCCATTCCTTAAAATATTAATAGACTCAGTAACTGAAGTCTGTGATACTTCTTATATTAATAATTTTATTATAGTAGATACCGGACTTGAAGAAGATCAAATCTTTTATTTAACTAGTAAACTTGATAAAGTTAAATTTATACAAACAGGTATGCAGACTTCATTCGAAGGAGGAATATGGGGTGATGATTGGAGAAGTAATGTTAAATCAAAAACCGTTACTTTATATGAAACTCTTCTAAATATTAATCACCCTCTATTAATGTTGGATGCTGATATGAAAGTACTCAGGGACCTTAAAGAACTTATTAACTTTGGTGGAGATGTTCAAGTATGTTATAGAGCAAATCATGCTATAAAATATATAGGTTCTTATTTTTTTATAATTAATCCAAGTAGGTGTATAGATTTTGTAAAATATTGGAGAGATTTAACTAATAGCTCTAAGGGAAAGAAAGCAATGGAAAGCCCGGCATTAGTAGAAACAGTTAATAAATACAAAGAAAATTTAAAAATAAAAGAACTCTCAGAAGATTTAGTTAATGTAATATCAGAAGATAATCTTATTAAAGAAAGCTATTTAGTACATTTTAAAAGTAAAGCTTTACATAAGAGTTTAGAAGATACTTTAAAATATAGAATATGGAATACAAAGTAATATCAGCTAATAGGTCTCCTAATAGAGCTCAAAAAAATTGGAGAATATTCGAAAAAGAAAATCTTGAAAAGTACTTTGGCTCAGTCCTTGATGTAGATGGAGAAGATGGACGAAGTGTTTTGGAAGCCTATAATCAATATAAAAATTCTATAAAGTATATAAGATGGTACCCCGACCCAGAGCTTATTACAAATAAAGAGTTTAACGGATTAGTTAATCAATCTAAGGAAATAGGCCCTCTGCCTTTTATTACTAACTCTGCAGCAGGTTTTAAGTATGTTCAAAATAAAGAAGAAGCTTTTAAAAAATGGAAAGAAAATGGAGTTAATTGTCCTGAATTTTTTACTTATTTAAACAGAGATGATTTTTATAAAGAATTTGAAAAATCTAAGATTAATTACCCTTTCTTAGTAAGATTAAATAACAGCGTTTCAGGAAAATTTACTTATCTAATTAGATCTGAAAATGAATTAGATAATGCATTGTATAAAATCGATAGAGATTTTACTACGTATACTCTTTCAAATAGTAGGATAGATACTAAAAAAATATGCGTTCAATTAATTAACTCAGTAGATAAAGAACGAAAAGTAAATTCATCTTTTAGGATACATGTATCTGGAAATGAAGTTATTTCTGGGTACGGTAGGGTAGTAGATCAAAACGATTGGTTAGCTATCACCGCAGGTAAGTTTAAATCAGAGAATATAGATAATTTTGTGTATTATAACACATTTTGCGAAAAAATAATGACTGAATACAAACAAGAGCTTGTAAAAGCTGTTCAAGTTTTAGATTTAAATCATCAAGGAGTAGACGTAATTTATGATTTTGATAATAAGACATTATGTTTTTTAGAAGTACAACCAACGTATTCATCTGGCTATCCTAATGGAATGGGTAGTTATAGACCTCCTTATTATAATCCTTATGATAGTACTTTAGTAAATTTCTTACAGCAGAATGAAGCAGAGCTTAGTAAGTTATTTCCTAGGTATTATTCTAACTGGTTAGATAAAAATAATCATTTTAATTTAGTTTACAAAAACTTAAAATCTTACCTAGATGTTCGGTCCTAATACACATATAAAAGATAAACTTAAAGTAAGTTATTCTCATAGAGATGTAGAGTTTTTTAATTTATATAAAGAAGTTGACCAATTATTTAAAACTACTTTCAATTTAAAAGATTTTACTTTACTATTTCTTCCTGGAAGTGGTACAGCAGGTATCGAAGCTACAATAAGCTCGGTTACTGATATAGTTAATGTAATAGGTAACGAAGGTAAATTTAAAAATAGATGGCAAGAACTATCAGATCAATATATGAATTATGGACCTGAAACGGTAGATATGTTTTGTCAATTAGAGACTTCAAATAGCTCTATATATAGTAAAGAAGGGTGTATAGTTGATGCAATAAGTTCATTCCCTTTTTACGATCTTCCTAACAATACAAAAATTTTTATTACCTGTTGTAATAAAATATTAGGTTCCTTTCCTGGTCTATCTATTATAGGCATAAATAAAAATAATTTAGATCTTATAGAATACAGAAAAGATTTTTCTTACTTTAACCTAAGCCTATACTTACAGTATGCTAATAATTTCCAACTACCTACAACAGCTCCTATACATTTGTTTAGACATTTAAAAAAGATATTAAATAATTTTAATTTAGAAGAGCTAAGAAACAAAATAGTAAAAAATAGCTGTAGTATAGTAAATGAAGTCGGTACTGAAAGTATTGTAGGGGAAAAAATATGCCCTGTTATAACAGTAAATAAACTTGCAATACCGATAAAGATAGCAGAAAAGTACCAACTATATGGTATTAATTCTGACTCGAAGTACTATCAAATATTTACCTATTCAGCAGATCAGTCGGAATATAACAATTTTATAAATGATTTAAATAAATGTTAAATAAACCTACTCTATTCTGCGACATTGACAGTACTATCAATGATCATTGGCGTAGGATAAAAAGAAATACTAAAGATGGAAAATGCGATTGGGAAAAAGCTTTCTCAGAAGAAGAAGTTATGTTGGATAAGCCATTAATTGGTTCTCATGAAGCATTAGAAAAACTATCTAAATTATATAATATTACTTTTTTAACTGCTAGAAATTTTCCAAATGCAAAAAAAATTACTGAGACTTGGCTAAATGAAAATAATTTCGTATATTATAACTTAATAGTAGTAGAAAAGTCTATAGACAAAATAAAATTTGTATTAGAAAAAGATTGTTTATTTATAGATGATTTATCTAAAAAACATGAGTATGAACCTCCTTATAAGGTTCTTTATAATAACACCATCTCAGCTTTAGATAAAAATAATGTAAACTATATACTTTTTAAAGGCAGTTGGAAAGAAGTACTTAATACCCTAGGAATAAAATGATAGAAGATAATATATCAGTCATGGTAGCTACTCATATAATAGACGCAACTACTAAACCCTACATCGAAAATGAGATGATAATTAAGACTATAAAATCATCTCATGAAAAAATGAATCTAGGTAATGCTAAGTATTATGTTTATATTGATGCGGTAATGAAAAGAAAGTTTCCTGATTTATTTTCTAAGTATTTAGATTTTTTAAATAATAAACTTACTACAGAGCTTAAGCATATAAATATTGAAATAGTAGAAGATTCTCAAGAACTTTTAAGAGGTAATTGGGAACATATGATTAAGAACTGTCCAACTCCTTACTTTTTATTTTTAGAGCACGATTGGGAATTTATCGAGAATATCCCAACAGTTAAGATTTTAGAGGAAATGAATAAATATGAAAGATTTTCTTATATTAGGTTTACTTATACTAAGTTAGGTCCTGGTCAACCAAAGCACTGGGATGAAACTTGGGGAGGATATTTTCAAAAAGAAAATGAAATAGACTTACCGCTTACAGGAATTACTTTCTACTCAGGGAATCCTCATATAGTTAAAACTAAAAAATGTAGAGATTTTTACTTACCTCTCCACAAAAAACATTGGGCACATAAAACTAAAGGAACTAGTCATTTAGAAAAGGAATTAGCTGAAATAGCTATGAGTGATGTAAAAACTATAGGTAAAAAAGAAACACATAATAAATGGGGTTGTTTTCTATATGGTACTTGGGATAATTTTGATCCTGTAGTTTCTCATATAGGAGATTGGTGCCGAAAAAGATAAAATAATTATGAAAATATTAGGTTTTAACTCAGGACATGACGTATCGTTTGCTATATTAGAAGATGGTGTACCTGTATTGCATAATGAACTAGAAAGATTTAATAGAAAAAAATGTACTACCGGTGATGCAATGAATTTTTTAATATCTACTTTAAACTCTAATGAGTATAAAGATGCTAAGTACGCCGTTCATTACCAACCTTTAGGAGGATATCAATACCCTCAAAGCTCGTATAATACTATAAAAACTTTAGTTGAAAAAAATGGCGGTGAATTTATTCAACCAGGTCATCACCAATCACATGCAGCAGCAGCTTTCTTTTCTAGCGAGTTTAAAGAATCTTTAATTATTACTTTTGATGGTAAGGGTAAAGAAAATATTAATCTTATAGAAGACAGTTCGATTAAAAAAGTTGTAGAAAATAGCCCTGGTCATAAAACTTGTTTTACTATATGGGAAGGTAAAGAAAATAAAATTAAACCACTTTATATAGATCCATATAAAATTAGTTGGGGCACTTACTGGTATGGTGTAACAGGTAAAGTATTTGAACTAGGCACAGGACTGAGTAGCGACACTTCAGGTAGAGGTTTTCAAGGAGGTACAGTTATGGGTATGGCAGCATTAGGAGATCATACTAAGTATTTAGATTGTTTTACAAATATGGTATCCACTGACCCTGATGATAACTTACCTCTCCGTTGGCAGTACCTAAGAGATGAAGTAAAGAAATCAGAACAAAATAAATTTGATGTAGCAGCTTCACTTCAGTTTATGACTGAAAAAACTATAAAAGAACAGATAGACCCTTACGTAAAAAAATATATAGAATCAGGAGGTAAAAATCTCTGCTTTTCCGGAGGAGTAGCATTAAATTGCGTTATGGCTGGTAAAGTTTTAGAATGGTATCCTGAAATAGAATCGGTTCATCATGACCCTATTCCTTATGATGGTGGTAACGCATTAGGTAGTGCCAGGTACTTATATCACCATATACTAAATAAGCCTAGAATTTATAACAATCCTCAAAATAGAACTCCTTATCTAGGTGTTACTTATGATGAAAATGAAATTATTAATTCTATAAAAATTAAAAACTTAGAATATACTAAAACTACCGATGATGAAGTTTTAAATTTACTTAAAGAACAGAACGTTATTTCCGTATTTGGTTGCGGTTCTGAATCAGGAAGACGAGCATTAGGAAATAGGAGTATATTAGCAGACCCCAGATTTAATAGTATTAAAGATAAGATAAATGCTAAAGTAAAACATAGAGAATGGTTTCGTCCATTTGCTCCTTCTATTCTTAGAGAAGAGATGAAAAATTGGTTCGTAAAAGATGTTGATAGTCCTTACATGAGCTTAGCATTAGAAATCAAAGAAGAACAGAGAGATAAAATTCAAGCAGTAACACACTTTGACGGTACAGCGAGAGTACAGACTGTTAAAGAGGAAGATAATAACTGGTACTATAATTTTATAAAAAAGTGGTATAAATTAACTAATATTCCTATATTACTTAATACTAGCTTTAATGATAGAGAACCAATAGTTGAAACTCCAGCCCATGCTATTAATTGCTTTTTGGGGACTGATATTGACTACCTATATTTTAGAGACTATAATATAATAATAAGTAAGTAATGAATTATATAAATAATATTAACAAAGATAAGTTTAAACTATCGTTTAATGATCCAAATAAACCTTTTAGGTATGGAGTTATAGATAACTTTTTTGTAAAAGACGTTTGTAATAAGTTTTCTAACTCATACCCTAATAAAGATAGTAAACTGTGGTATAGATTTAGAGATAGAATACACGGAGAAGAAAATGTATTCGAAAGAAGAATGATGGGGATATCAAACGTAGAAGAGCTTCCACCTATAGGATTAGAAATTATTAACGAATTAAACTCGGAAAAATTTATTAATATTCTTAGAGAAATTACAGGAGTAAGTAATTTAATTAAAGATACTCATAACGAAATAGGACAATGGGCAGGAATGAGAGCAATGCTACCCGGTGCTTACCAATCAATACATAGCGATGCTAGGTTACATCCTCATCTAGGAATAGAAAAAAGAATTACCCTAGTAGGGTACTTAAATCAAGATTGGAAAGAAAAAGATGGAGGATATACTGAGGTTTGGAATAATTCTATGACTGAATGTGTAGATAGAGTCGCACCGACTTACAACAGGATTTTACTTTTTGAAAATACAGAGAAATCATACCACGGTGTTCCGGAGGTAAACAAATATAGAAAAACCTTTTTAACCTCGTACCTACTAGACTCAGAAGACTTTAAAGAAACTAGACCAAAAGCTAGGTTTATGAAAAGACCTGATGAGAAAAATATACAAGTATGGGATAAACTATCAGCAATAAGAGAAAATTTAAAAGACTATTAAAATGGATAAAACAATTAAAAAAGACAAAGTTTACTTAGTAACAGGAGGGTCAGGATTTTTAGGCCAGGAATTAATTAAAAGAATACTAGACTTAGGAGGTAAGGTAAAGACTATCGCTAGGGACGAAGGAAAGTTAATTCAACTTAAACAAAATTATCCTGAGGTTGATATATTAACAGGAGATATAGCAGATCCTTTTGATATGCACCAAGCATTGCAAGGAGTAGATGCTGTATTTCATTTAGCTGCATTTAAGCATGTAGGTATAGCAGAAGATCAACCAAGAGAATGTGTTAAAAGTAATTTAATAGGTTCTTTAAATTTGCTAGAATCATCTGCTGACTTAGACTTAGATTTTATTATTATGATAAGTACAGATAAAACAGCAATTGTTTCTGGGGTATACGGAGCATCTAAATTTTTAATGGAAAGACTTACCCATCAATTCGAAGCTAATTACCCAAAACATACTTATAGAGTAGTAAGGTACGGTAATGTCCTATACTCAACAGGGTCAGTACTCTGCAAGTGGAAAGACTTATTAGAACAAAACAAAGAAATTATTATTACTAACCCAGATGCTACTAGATTCTACTGGACTGTAGAACAAGCAGTTGATTTAATCTTTGACTGTTTAGAAAATGCAATAGACTCTCAACCTTATGTACCTGAAATGAAATCAATGCGTATGGGCGATTTACTTACTGCTATGTCTAATAAATACCTACCTTCGGACGGTACTTTAAAAGTAAAAGAAATAGGTATGCAACCAGGAGAAAACCTACACGAAAAAGTATTAGCAGACGGTATTCCATCTAATGAGGCTGAAAAATTTACTATAGAAGAAATTCAAGATATGATATGAATATAGTTTTTATACCTAATATTACTGTAGGAGACGGGAGAAACACTCCCTATCACTTTTCAGTTAAGAGTTGGACTAAATGGGCGGAGCAGTTTGATAATGTAAAAGTTATTGAGTGGACTGAACCTATATGCCCTCCTTCTGAACTTAAAATTACCTTACAGAGATACTGGGTACATGAAATATTAGATTCAAATAATATTGAATACAATCAAGTATTAATAGTCGATGCTGATACTATTATACACCCTAATGCTCCAAACTTTTTTGAAGAAACTAATAATGAATTTAGCGTAGTTTTAAATAACGGGTGTAGTGAATGGCTTACTAGGAGTATTAAAGATTGGGGAAATAGCTTATTTCCAAAAGAATCTAAAGTTAAACCTTGGGAGTACTTTAATGGTGGATTTCAAATTACCAGTCTTAAACATAAAGAATTCTATAACTTAGTTAAAAATTATTATTTAGATAACCAAAACCTCATAGCTAATCTTAGTGAAAAAATAAAAGCCGGAACAGATCAGACTATTATAAATTACTTAGCTAAAAGAGAAGGTATAAAAATTAACTATTTACCTGAATGTTATAATTTACAAGACTTATTTAGAAAAAACTTACTACACATACCTGGTCATTCATGGTGGAAAGATGAATTAATATTCTTAGATGCAGGATGGATCTATCATTTTAACGCGATTCCTCAAAATTCAAGACATGTATCTTACTGGATGGAAAGAACCTATAACGAATTATACATATGAAAGTAGCATTCTTTACAGAGATGGGCTTTACCGGTAAGGTAAGTCGAAATCATACTAATATGCGCACGGAATTTGCATGGATGTGTAACTTAAAAGCCGACCACTATAATTTCCAACATCAAGTAGATCAGCAGTATGACCTAGGTATAGTTATTAACTCTAAAAAAAATCCTCATTTAGTTGATATACAGAGATATAAGAATAACTGCAATAAGGTAGGGGTAATGCAGGAAGGACCTTTTTGGTATTATCAAGACTACGACTTAACTAATCAAATTTTATACTATAATAACCTACTAGATTCAGATATTATATTTGCACATAACGAACAAGACAAAAAATACTTTAAAGGTTTAACTAATCATAAAGATGTTAGAATTATTCCGACCTTACTTATTGAAGAAGCAGTAGGCAATTTAGATAAAGAAGACAGGTCTGGCGTTATGATAGGAGGAAATATGGTAAGTTGGTATGGAGGTTTCGACTCGTTCATGCTTGCTAAATCAATCACTGATGAAATATACCAACCTGCTATGGGACGGAAACAAGAAGGAGAAGAGCAATTAGGTATAAAACAACTACCATACTTACAATGGAATGGGTGGATAAAAGAGCTTAATAAACGTAGACTAGGTATTCATATGATGAGAACTCATGCAGCTGGAACATTTGCATTAAATTGTTCATACTTAGGCATACCCTGTGTAGGATATAAAGGATTGGATACTCAAAGAGAACTCCACCCAAACCTATCAGTTGAAGATGGAGATTTAGAATCAGCTAGGAAAATAGTAAATAAACTATGGAATAATTTGGATTTTTACGAAGAAAATTGTATCTTAACTAAACAGCTATATAAAAGTAAGTATAGCGAAGTAAATTTTAATATTATATGAAAGCATTAGTAACAGGAGGAGCAGGATTTATTGGCTCTAATTTAACAGATAAACTTATAGAATCAGGGCACGAAGTTATTATAATAGACAACTTATCGACTGGTAATAGAGATAATATTAATCCAAAAGCAGAGTTTATAGAGAAGTGTCTTACTACTTTAGAAAAAGATTTTTTAGTTGGTAGAGGTATTGATATAGTTTTTCACTTAGCTGCCTTAGCAAGAGTACAACCTTCGATTGAAGATCCTATTACTTCTAATGAACATAATATAACTGCAACTTTAAAATTACTATATGCTAGTCATCGTGCTGGAGTAAAAAGAGTAGTATATAGCGCAAGTAGTTCATGTTACGGTGATGCAGAGATATTCCCTACTCCTGAGAGTCATTCATTAAATCCTTTATCTCCTTACGGACTTCAAAAATTAGTTGGAGAACAGTACTGTAAAATGTTTAGTGAAGTTTACGGTTTAGATACTTGCTCTTTAAGGTACTTTAACGTTTACGGAGAAAGAATGAATCTATCAGGAGCGTACTGTTTAGTTATGGGCATATTTGCAAAACAAATGCTAGACGGTAAACCACTTTCTATTACCAATGACGGTGAACAACGCAGGGATTTTACTTACGTAGGTGATGTTGTTGACGCTAACATACTAGCTGCAACTCATACAGAACAACTAAGCGGTGATGTATTTAATATAGGAAACGGAAATGACTACTCAGTAAATGAAGTAGCAGATATGTTAGGAGGGGAAAAAACTTATGGTGAAAAACGCTTAGAACCATTTCAAACTTTGGCTGATAACTCTAAAGTTAAAATGATCTTAGGATGGCAGCCTAAAGGAGATTTACCTTCTTGGATTAAAAAGTATAAAAAAGATTTAGGTATATGAAAATAAGTTTAATACAACCAGGTAGAAATAATTTAAAGTACCTTAAATGGTCTTACGATTCTATTCGCAAGAATCAAGGAAATCATGAAGTAGAAATTTGTGTAGCTGATGATGCATCTACAGATGGAACTTGGGATTGGTGTAAAGAAATGATGGCTATAGATCCTTTATTTAAAGCTATCAAAAACGAAGGCCCTGGTAGAGTAGGTCATACTATACTCTACGATACATTAACTAACGAAGTAGCTACCAAAGACATCGCTATGATATATCATGCTGATATGTACCTCTGTCCTGGAGCTTTAGATGCTATTGAAAGAGAAATAGAAGATAAAGTCATAGTCTCTTTAACTAGAATAGAACCTCCTCTACATCCTGACGGACCTGAAAAGGTATTATGGAATGGAGGAGTAGAACCTGAAGAATTTTTAGAAGATGCTTTACTTAAAGAAATACCTAAGCTATCCGATAAAGAAAAAATTACTGAAGGTATATTTGCTCCTTGGGCTTTTTATAGAAAAGACTTTCAAGAAATAGGAGGACATGATCCATTATATGCTCCTCAATCAAAAGAAGATTCAGATATATTTAATAGATTTCAACTTAATGGAGTTAAATTTAAACAAGTTTGGGATGGATTTGTTTATCATATGACCTGTAGAGGAAGCAGAAGAAATACTAATGATAAAGCAGTTAACATATACGAAGATAGCCCAGAATGGTTAGCTCAAAATATGAGATCTACTCGTAATTTTATTCGTAAGTGGGGGCATTTTGTTAAACATGATAGTTTAATGAAACCAGTTATAGATCCTAAATATGATATCGGCTTTATTATTAAAAATTGTAATAGTAAAATATTAGAAATATTAGAGCCTTGGTGTTCTACATGTTATATAGACCAAGGTAATGTGCCTACCTTAGTTCAAAACTATATTGATAAAGAGCAACCTAATACTAGTATAGATTTATACCAAAGAGTAAAACCTTACGATAATGAAAAGAACAACGAGATACTAGTTAAAATAGACGGATCTGATTTTGACGAACAAGATTTTAATATAGTTCAACAATTATCTGCAATTATAAAAGATAGCGGAGAAGTAGGAGAGTTTCAGTTAGGGAATGTATTTATAAGTATATTACAATTAAATGAATATCAAAATGAATTAATATTTAGCCCAAAATTATGAAAAAAAAATATTTAGTAGAATTTACTCATTTGACCGGAGAAATTGAAAAAGTAGAACTTATTACTGATGATATAGTTTGGTCAATAGAGCAATGGTGCCGTAATCGAGCTATAGCTGAACATAAAATTATTGAAGAAGGTAATTCTAATAATAAACAAATGTTATTTGGATAAAAAATAGCCCTATTTATTAGTATACCATAAAAATATTTCTTATATTATATAAATGAAAGCAGACAAAAAATTTATTCTAGAAGCAGTAAAAAAAGTAATAAACGAATCAGCAAAGATTAAGTTTGCTGGTCATCAGTTTATGTTAAAAGTAGATGTAAATGAAGATCCTAATAAAAAAGGATTAAAAATTCAATTTATTCCTACAACTTTTGGTCAGTTATCCAGTACAGAACGTAACGATATTGCTATAGAATTAGAAGAGAGATTAGAAAGAGGTCTTCAACAGTATGAAATGAGAGTAGAAAGAGATAGAAATCTCAAAGATAAGACTATAATAGGATTTTTTGTCTATATAGAGTATTTCGATAAAATTGTTCGAAAAGCTTTATCAAACCAAAATCCAACTAAAGATGCCGAAATATAGTTTTCACACAAAAAGAGGTCTAGAACCTATAAGGTCAGTCGATGCTGTTAATAGAGAATCAGCAATCGATATATTTGCTAAAGGTAAAGTATTAAATCGTAATGAATTTTTAGCCCTTTATGAAGTCACTCAAACCAGCAGTTAGAATAGTACTTAAGAATTATATAGATCTTAATTATAGAATCAAAGTTAGAGAACCTAATCGTGAAACTATGAATAAAAGAATATTTATTAAAATAATTAAACAACTAAAAGAAATAGAAGAAAGAAGAGATTTTTTAGCTGACGAAATTGGATTAGATATGACTCAATATGAGGATCAATTTTTTGCAGTTATAGAAAATCTTTTTAAATTAGCTTTCAATAAATCTCAATTAGGTTTAATACAGATGTACCTCTATCAACTACTCCCAGATAAAGATTGGGATGGTAAAATTACTATTGAACAAGACAAATCAGAACTAATAGTAGATTTTAAATCTCCTATAGATGTTTGGAATGTTATAAAAAAGTTTAATGAATAGTTGCTAATACAGTAGTTATTTCGTATATTAAGGTGTATTAATAATTAAAGGTTATATATGAAAGATATTAAAATGCTTCAATGTCCCGCTTGCGGAGAATTTACATTACATCCGAAAAGAAAAGAACTAGGCTTCCATGTCTGTATTCATTGTTCAACAACTGAACCTGTAGTAGGAATTACTACTGTAGAAGGATCAGGTGACCATACTTATAATGATATAATTATAATGGATCAAAGTAGAGCAAGAGCTATCGCTGAAAAAGAAGCAGAGCTTTCCGGAAGAAAAGCCCATATAGAAATGTTAGATTTAGATAAAGATGAATTTGCAGTATCTCAATCTATTAAAGAAGAAGTAAATAAGGCTTTAGAAGATTAATTATGAAATTCGCATTAATAGCACACGATAATAAAAAAGCAGATATGGTTGCTTTTGTTTCTAAACGTTTACCATTTTTTAATAGCAAAGGTATAAACATAGTTACAACCGGAACTACAGGCAAAAAAGTTAAACATGCTGGTATTGAAGATGTGGAAACAGTCAATTCAGGACCTATAGGAGGCGATGCTGAGATTGCAGCTATGGTAGTTAGAGGAGAAATAACCGCAGTACTGTTTATGAGAGATCCCCTAGATAAACATCCGCATGATGTAGATATAAATATGTTGATGAGATTATGTGACGTTCATGACGTACCTTTAGCTACTAATTATAAAACTGCCTCTATTTTAATTAAGTGGTTTAAAAATAAATTTAATGGGTCGTCCAGCTAAGATACTAAAGAAAGAAGATATTCAGAGAGCAATGAAAATGACTAGGTCAAACCGAGCTGCAGCTAGATATCTTCATGTTTCTTTTACTCATTTTAAGAAGTATGCTAAGACATACACTGATGAACAAACTGGTTCATCTTTATTTGAACTGCATAAAAACCAAGCTGGAAAAGGTATTCCTAAATTTTTATCTAACGGAGGTAAGGAGCCACCCATAATGGACCTAATAGAAGGGAGAGTACCAGTAGAGCATTTTGACCCTAAGAAGATTAAACAGAGACTCATATTCGAAGCTTTGATAGAAGAGAAATGTTCTTACTGTGGTTTTTCCGAAAGAAGAGTTTTAGATACAAAAGTACCTTTAGTTTTAAATCATAAGGATGGAAATAAAAAAAATTGGAATTTAGATAATTTAGAGTTTCTTTGTTACAATCATGCATTTTTATATGCTACTTCTCCTATTACTGAAAAGCAAGTAGAAGCTATGGAAGACTATGTAGATAAGAATGTAGAAGAAGTTAATTGGGAATTAGATGAGCACCATATTGAACACCTTAAAGAGTTAGGATTATATCAGGATGAAGAAAAGCCTGGAGAAAAATATATAAGTCGCCAATAACTATTTATTAATATGGCAAAGAAAAAACTAAATAAGTTTTCTACATTTAAAAAGAAAAAACCTCTTGAAAGAAGAGTAGCTGACGACTTAGTAAAGAAATCAGAACAAAATGAAAAACTTAGAGAGAAAAATATTAACACTTCTTTTTTAGATTTATTTTAATATGAGAAAAATATTATTATTTATAGGAAATATTTTTGATGTAGGTTGGTGGGCTGATAAAATTAACTCTAAGCTAGGAATATACGAATGGGCTAAGAAGTCTAGATTTCGTAAATGGCAAGAAGGCTTAACAGGGTGGAAGTTCTGGGCATGGCAAATAGTAGGAGGAATAACTTTCGTAGTCATAATGGAGTTCTTTTTAAATAAATTAGGTATGACAATGCTTCCTTGGAAATAAATAAAAAAAGTTAGTGAGATAGTTGCCTCCTAACTTAATTATTCTTATATTTAAGTATAGATAAAGTAATAAAGGTTATGTTTAGAAAATTAGACGAAAGCGTAGAATTTCAAGAAATATTAATAGATTTAGTACAGAGTTGGTTAGAAGAAAGTAATTTAGACGAACAGTACGATTCATCGGTCATAGCACAAGAATCTCTTAGTGATATGGCAGATGCTATAGAAAGTAATATTGGCAGAAGGTCAATGTGGGAATAAAAATTTAAATTAAGGTTATGTCAGATAAATTTATACAAGGTCTATCGTTAGCGGTAGATAAAAAAATGATTACTATGAGTCAAGCTTTTGAACTCGTAAGAGATATGAATAATGTAGAAAGTACTAAAGATACTTCTATAGGTTTTAATCAAAATAGATAGTTATGGAATTCAAAAATTTAAGTTTTATTAAGCACCCTAATATCTCAGAAGGAATTATGGCTCAAGTTATCTGTAATAATGGTAAAAGAGTCTCAGTAGTAGCAGGTAGGGGTATGTATAGTGTATCTAAACTAGGAAATAGAGCATCAGCTTTTGATGCAAAGGATGTTTCATCTTTTGAAGTTATGGTTGGCGATGAAGTAATAGGATGGCAGTCAAGAGAAGATATAGATAAAATATTAAAAGAAAATAATGGGTGAAAAAACTGGGCATTTAGTAAAGATTCAATATGATTTTAATACTGCAGGAGTTTTAGAGGTATGTATGAAAGGTACTTGGCATAGAACTACTTCAAGAGAATTTAGATCCTTCGATGGTAAACGTAGAATTACTGAACCTACTAGGACTGAGTTAGGTAACGTAGTAGTTCCTATGAGAACCTACGATTATAACGGACCTGTTTATATGTTCGGTACAAATTATGAGGTAGAAACTAACAACGAAGGTAAGATAGTTACTAGCCCCTATTGGGATAAAATGAGAGGAATAGTTAAAGAAAAGTTAGCATGAAAAAGATGCAATTTGAAAATACTGATGAGTTTGAAAGGGTATTTAAAAATACAGATAAAGAAATAACTGATGCAATATACGAAGGTATAGAAGAAGCTTATAAATTTCATAAAAAATCAGCTTATTTATTTGAAATAAGTTTCAAAGATGCTGAACTAGTATATGAAATTACCCTACCTTCTACTCAATGGGAATTAGCTTTAGAGTCATGTATGGATCATTATAGAAATGCCGGTGAGACTAATTTATCTATAGATGTATATTTATTACAGAAAGAAGTACGTAAATGGTTAAATTAATTTACCTTGACGGAGAATACTACCAGCTTGTTAGAGATATTAAAGTAGAACAAGTAATGGGGAATATGGAAGGTCTTAAAGCTTGGAGAGATATGCTCCATTGTGACCATGTTCTTAAATATGATGGTAAATATTTAATGGTTAGAAGAGTATTAGATGCAGAATTAATATAAAGAATATGAAACACTTATTTATAACAGGAGTAAATAGATCTGGGCATACTACATTAGTAAACCTTCTTAACAAAGATCCTCAAATAGAATTGCTAGATGAACGTCCATTCGTACTACCCTGGCATTGGAAGTATACTAATAGAACTGAAGATTTAAAAAAAGATTTTTTAGATTATTTCAAAGTTAAAATGCCTTCAAGTTATGGGGGTCATAAATTTATAGGGGGAGCTGCATGCTACTATATGAAAGCTATTCCTTTTATTAAAGAACACCTTCCACAAGCTAAAATAGTTATAATAAAAAGAAATAGACAAGAAGTAATTAATGGCTTTACTGCTAAACTAAATTTAGATGAAAGGCATACTGAATCTGTTATTACAAGTAAGTTTCTTTCTAGATTAGATCCTAATGCTACTAATTGGGAAACAGCATATCCTAAATATCAGAGTATCGAAGGCGTAGAAAGAATGGATTTATTTGAAGAATTGGTGGGTTCTTATTGGGATGAATTTTATGGAGCAGCATACAGATTTGCCGATGAATATGAGGATGTAACTGTATATGATTCTAAATATTTAATTACAGATGGCAATTATAAAAAGTTAATAGAATAGTTGTATACTAACTTATTTATTCTTATATTATAGTATAGATAATAATTTAAAATTAATAAAGGTTATGGCAGACATGATACAAAATTTCAATAAAGGTTTAGATACTTACCTTACAAAAGATCAATTAAAAAATATTTGTCCTGTAGCGTTCGAAAGCGCTCCTACTAATCCAAAAGTGACTAGCAAATACTTATTTGTGAATACTGAGCAGATTGTAGATGATTTAGATAAATTAGGTTGGAAACCTGTAACGGCAGCTATGAGAAAAAGCAGAGGAAAAGATACTATCTTTTCTAAACATATGGTTACTTTCCAGAATCCTGAAATTAAAATAAATAGTAAAGATGGGGATCATTCTTTTCCTCGTATTATTATGACTAATAGTCATGACGGATTACAAGCATTTAAATTCTCAGTAGGTATTTTTAGATTAGTATGCTCTAACGGATTAGTAGTTGCTGACGAAAAGTTTTCTGATTTTAAAATTCGACATAAAGGATATACGTTTACTGAACTTAGAGATGTTGTAGCTAAAGCTGTTAAAGATCTTCCTAATAAGGTTGAGGTTCTTAATAAAATGAAAAGTAAAATTTTATCTAAAGAACAGAAAGAAAAACTTGCTTTAGATGCTATGTTGATTAGAGCCGGTATTACTCCTGATTCAGATAAAGCAAAGAAGTTTGAATACGATAAAGAGACTATTGACGATATTTTAGATCCTAAACGTAAAGAAGATAAAGGGGATGATTTATGGAAAGTCTTTAACGTAATACAGGAAAAGATTACTCAAGGAGAATTTCATGCTGCTTTAAAAGGAGCTGAAACTAAAGTTCGTAAAGTTAGAAAGATTAAATCTTTTGAAAAAAACTTAGAAGTAAATAAGAAATTATTTAAACTAGCTACTTCAATACTATAATATGCCAATAAAAAAAGTATCAGTTACCAAGACATCTCAATTTATAGTAGATGGGGAAGGAATAGTAGACAGGGAACGCATTGTTACCCTGTCTGTAGATTGGTCAGAGAGAGATATTACTCTATTTAAAAAAATAGCTAAGCAAGGAGGAACTTGCAAAATTAAAGGAGTTAAGTATATTGTTACTCCTGGTGAAAGAATTACTACGTCAACTGGATTTAAAGATGCTGGTGTAACGGTTATGCCGGGTCCTGAAGCATAGTAAAAAAGATAATAAATATGTTAGAAGTAATAAAACATACATTAGGTATTTGTGGAGAACATTGGCATCCGAATATTTGGACAGCTGCTGCATCTTCACCTCTTATTGCTGGTACTTTTCATTACATTAAATGTAAGTGCGGTGGATTATTCACACATAAGAAAGATTGCTATAATAAAAATAAGTAAGTTTAAAGTTGCTTACTAACTTAATTTTTCTTATATTTAAATAAATAATAAAGGTTATGTGTAAATGTATTAAATGTAGAGAGGAGATTAATCCTCTTAGAATAAAAGCTTTACCTGAAGCTAAAACGTGCATCAGTTGTTCTACTACTTCTAAATGGTATGTAAGAAATATTATTTCCGGAAAGACTGAGTATGCAGAAGCTGAAGTAATTAAAGATCCTATAGTAGCTGAAAGTATAAAGAATATGGATAAGCGCTTGGGATGGGGTTCAAATTTAAATAAAGTAAGAAGATAATATGGAAGAATTATATTACGTACCTTCTATGAAGGTCAATGCAAAAGTATCAGATTTAGTTATCGAAGGTAATCATATTGAAATAGATGGTATTACTTTTCAAAGACTTTCTAGGAAGCCAAGAGGAAGATCTGTAAAAAGAAAATTGAAAAGTTTAAAAACTAATACTAGGATTTTAATTTATTCATAATGGCTCTTTGGAAAGTAAAAGATGAAATAGTATATTCAGACGGCCCTCTTTCGATTTCAGCAGAAGAAATGTCCGGAGTATTTGTTCAAAGGCATTTCTATAAAGTACCTTATTCTAATTTAGGTAAAGGAGGTATAATGAAAAGAGCAGATGGTAAACGATTTCATACTCCTTCTTGGACTGAAGTTCATCCGGAAACTAATCTTGAAGATATTATAGTAGAGAAGAAGCCTTTTGAAGAACTATTTGTAGAACCTAAGACCTGGTCTTTTAAGTCTGCTACTTCGGATAAAGAGTATACAGTTAAGTTAAATAAGAATAATAAATTAAGCTGCGATTGCTGGGGATATATTGCCCATCGTAAATGTAAGCATATTACAGCAGTTAAAAAAGAATTAAAGATATGTTAATATACCTAATGTTAGGACTTTTATGGTGTTGTTTTTTAGAATACTATACTACATCTAATTTAGAAGGTAAGTTAGCCCAACCATGGAGTTGGTTTGAAAGAATTTTTCATACTATACTATGGCCGTATAGTTTAGGAGTTTTTTTATTCCATATGTTTAAAAATTAAAATTATAGATTATGAATCATTTTGCAAACAACGGTATAGAGTATTTAAGAAAAGATAAAGAGAACGAGATAGATCATGAACGTTTCGAATATCAAGGAAGATCTAAAAAACAATATGCAGATAGCGTTAAGTTTTTCTTAATCTCAGCTCTAGGATTTTTTATTACCTTTATTGTCGCTTGGTTGATTAATAACTTATAATATGAGCGGTAAAGAAATTATAGATAGACTATACAAAGTAAAAGAACTTATTAAAGAAGATAATATTAAACAAGCTCAGTTAAATATTAATTACATAATAGATGATATCTTTATGTATAAGAGTAATAGTTTATAGGATGTGTTCTTCTGGCAGTATGTATATTGATGAAGATGATTACTATTCTAGAATTATAGAGATGGCATGGGAAGATAGAACTCCTTTCGATGCTATAGAATATCAATTTGGTTTAAAAGAGAATGACGTAAGAAAAATTATGAGAGAAAATCTTAAACGTTCTTCTTTTGAATTATGGAGAAAAAGAGTTAAAGGAAGAAAAACAAAACATAGTAAAACATCTAACGCAGTTAGATTTAAAAGTAAAAATCAAAAATTATGAATAAAGTTAAATTTTATTGGAAACTATATTACCCTGTAGTATTATCTTTCCTATCGTTTTTATATTCAGTAAGCCTATGGTTTAGTGGGTATCAATTAGAAGGTATATTTGTTGGAATTTGGGTTCCATCAATATTAGCAATGGCTATCTGTATTAGACAGAGAAGAAACGATTATTACAGAGCTAAAGCAGCTCAGTACTATAAAAATAGAAAAAGAAAACATAGGTATAATAAAGCAAAATAATGAAAGAAGATATGCAAATAATGTTCTTTATAGGCGGTATCATCTTTATAGGTTATATTTACGGTTTACTAAGAGCTATCAGATGGGGTCATAAAAGTCAAGAAGAAGAAAGACTTAACGATCCGGAATTAAGAAACTACTATTCTAGACATGGTATGCCAGATAAAGCTGATTATGACGGTATGGGTAATTACGGTAGGTTTCCTAATAATCCATATGAGAAAAAATCTAATGGAGTAGTTTTGAAAGAAAAGACTAAAAGAAGAAAAAAGCAAAGAAATTACAAAGTTAAAAAAGAAGACGTAAATTAGGATATAATGGGCTTATCTAAAGGTTGGTGGAGATTGTGGGCTAAAGCTCTAGGAGAAAAAATAGGGGAGGATAAGGAAGCTGATAGAATAGCTACTTTAAGGACTCTTATAATAGTACAAGCAGTAATTACAAATATTTTAATTTCAATTAATATTATACTCTTATGGATAAAAGGATAAAAGAAATACTCGATAAAGAAAATCATAGACAAGCAAGCACTATTGAGCTTATAGCAAGCGAAAACTTTGCTAGTGATGCTGTTATGGCTTTAGCAGGTTCAGAATTTACAAATAAGTATGCTGAAGGTTATCCTGGTAAGAGGTATTATAATGGTTGTGATCATATGGATGAAATAGAGTTACTTGCTATAGAAGAACTAAAAAAGCTTTATGGATGTAACTTTGCTAACGTCCAACCTCATTGTGGTGCTAATGCTAACACAGCTGTATTTCAGGCATTTCTAAAACCAGGCGATACTATTCTAGGAATGGATTTAGCTAGTGGAGGTCATTTATCTCATGGAAGTAAACCTAATATTTCTGGAAAGTTATACAAATCTTTTTCTTATGGAGTAAATAACAGAGGTTTTTTAGATTACGATGAGATAAAGAGAATTGCGAAAAAAGAATTACCCAAGATGATAATTGCCGGAGCTAGCGCTTATTCTAGAATAATTGATTGGAAGAAGTTTAGAGAGATAGCAGATGAGGTAGGAGCTGTACTATTAGTAGATATGGCTCATTACTCAGGGCTTATCGCTGGGGGTGAGTATCCTAATCCAGTTGAGTACGCTGATGTAGTAACATCTACTACTCATAAAACTCTAAGGGGACCTAGAGGAGGAATTATATTATGGAATAATGAAAGCTATTCTAAAAAGATAAATGGAGCTATCTTTCCAGGAACTCAAGGAGGACCTTTGATGCATATTATAGCAGCTAAAGCACAATGCTTTATAGAAGCTAATACTCCTGAATTTAAAGAATACTGTAGAAAAGTAAAAGAGAATGCTAACCATATGTGTAATATATTTAGGGAAAATAATATTCCTATATTGACTGGAGGAACAGCTTCTCATTTAATTTTAATAGATTTATCAACTAAGAATTATAGCGGAAGAGCAATAGCTGATAAATTAGAAGAGAATGGTATTACAGTTAATAAGAATGGTATACCTAATGATCCTAGAAGCTTTGTTGAGACTAGTGGGATAAGGATAGGCACAGCTGCTGAGACTACTAGAGGACACGGCAGAGATTGGTTTAGAGAATTAGCAAGAAAGATAAGTAAGTTGATAAATGAATAAGGAAAGTTTTTACCCTTTACTATCTCCTAGAGAGGTTATAGAAGCAGGATCTTTTGGTGGTTCTTACTTCGGTATGTTAGACCTAAGAACTAACGGAGATTATAATAATATGTTCAATGAGATCTTTAATGGCTTAGATATAAGCTTATACGAAGGAGAGACATATAAACCTCGATTGAATAAGTTTAAGACAAGGAGTGGTATGCCTTATGAGTATTGGAAAGAGAAAGGTTGGATGCACGAAGATGACCCCTATGGTTGGTTTGAATGGTACTGTAAATATTATCTTGGTAGGAGACATGAAGACGATAAGAGGCAAATTCAGAGATGGAAAGAGTTCTGTGGTATAAACGGTAGATGGAGAAAGCTTATATATAGGAAGATATATGAGAGCGGTAGATGGGATATAAGTCCAAGGATACAACAATCTCTATTACATTGGGGGTATTATGTAAATGAAATAGATTATAATCAATGGATAAAATCAACTAATCACAAATATAAAAAAATAAGTTATGATAAATAGTGGAAGAGAATGGGATTGGATGGATGATAAACAACAACAGCATGATTTAGGAGGATGGGGCTTTGATTTAGAGCGCTTAAAGACGACCGAAAGGGGGGGTG
>Ga0209535_1000800_pt1 | contig 21903 bp, 30 predicted proteins | sample LinPmetageLP28_FD_184041 | JGI IMG/M metagenome (GOLD analysis project Ga0209535, IMG submission 184041) | Marine viral communities from the Pacific Ocean - LP-28 (SPAdes) (version 2) | ecosystem: Environmental > Aquatic > Marine > Oceanic | place: Pacific Ocean | collected 2009-08-22
TGCTTCCATATTTGTAATGAAAGTTCTTGTAAGAGTTCCATTTTCAAATGCTTCTCTAGCTCCTGCTTTACCCATGTTTGCTACAAGTCCTTCAATACTAGGTACTGATGGATTGTTAGGATCTGTGTTAAAGTTTCTCCAAATCTCAGTTACTGGTACAGTACCATCAGCATTCAAACCACCTTTGATCATAAGATCAGCACGGCTAGAAATAGAATAATGTACATGTGCTTCTGCTCCACCTACAAAGTTGTAGAATTCACGGAAACCAGATCCTGTTTCAATGTCAGAAAAACGCTCTCCATACTCACCTCTTGCAGAACCTTTTCTGAAGAACTTTGTACCTTTAGCTAAATACTTATTATCTAAGCTAGCAGCGTTGTTGTTGTTTACCAATTGAACAGTGTATATAAAACCGTCACCTGCTGGGATAATATCATCAGCGGTAATGTAAAGTTCTAATCCATTGTATTTATCATAAGTGATAATATCACCATGACCAAAAGTTCTTTTGGAAATTTTAATTTTAAAGGTAGTACCATCTATACCTTTAGTAGTGTTTGCTACCTCAATATCAGCGATGATATAAGGTAAATCTTGTGCAATAGGAGTTTGCCATTTATACTCACCACGCGCATTGTCCACCATGATAGTATTCTTTCCTCCAAATGATGCCATTTGATACAAAGGCATTTCTACCTTTTGGGTCATTGCCCAAAGATCAACTGGTCCCATATCCATAGGCTCAGCGTTACCGAGCATCTGTGTTAGGTGGTAAGAATCAACATGAGAACTAGCTTTGTAGCTTGTATCTCTTAGGAAAATCCCATTATTTAATACTGGAGTTGCCATAATTTTTACTTGTTTTTGTTGTTAATAGTTATTGTTTATATTTAATTGTTTAATTAAATTCTTTTAAAAATATTGTTGGTTCTTGGTAGTTTTTTACCTGCTGGTTTTCTTTTAACACTTTCTTTTTCTTCTATACCTAATGATGCAGAACTATTATTAGCTGCAGCAGTCTTTAATTTTCTCACAGTTTGCTCAACACTTTTTTGAGCTCCCTTATCCATTATTTTTGCTTTATATCCTTCTGGATCTTGAAGTAACCATAATGCTTCAGAAATTAATGTATAATTTGGTTCAACAAATTGATACTTTTCTAATAAGTGTCCTAGTAAGTTTGTATTCTTTCCACTTACTGAAGGATAACTAGGTTGTACTAAACCATTATATAACATGGCTTGTGTTTTTCTATCAACTTTAATATCTCCTAAAGTCCCTTCTTTAAGTGTTTCATATACACTTGACATATATTGTTTAGATGCTCGCTCTTGTTGTTTCTTTTTTAACTCTTGCTCTTCAAGTTTTTTAACAACAATTTTTTCTTGCATTTTATCTAACTTAGGTTTAAACTTAGCAGCTTGTTTTTCAAGCTTACCCAAGTCTTTCCAGATTTCTATCTCTTCAGCTATTTCATCTGAAGTTCCATATCCAGTTGCACCTAAATATTCTTTAATAATTGTTTCTTGATCTGTTTCAGATTTAAGACTTAATTGTTTAGTTTCTTCAACACTACCTAAAGTATTAAATAAACCTTTAATATCTGTTCCTCCATCAGCTACATATCTTGCAGCAATTTGTAATTCTTCTGGTAAACTTGCAAAGAATTGTTTAGGGGTTTCACGTCTTACTTGATTAGCTTTTTCTTCTAAATTAGCTTCAATTAATTCTTCCCAATCCTTTGCACTGTAATCATCTAATGATTTTTCATCATCAAAAGGTACAATTTTGTCATCTTTAATAAGTTTGCTGAATACATCAGATATACCATTAATTGACTTTCTACCTCTTTTTTCTTTCTTCTCTAAATCTTCCTCAGTTTCATCATCTAATGCATCTAAAATATCATCAGCTGATTCTGCGGCATCTTTTGGTGCCTTATTAGATTCTGGTAGTGCATCTTCTAAATCACTTGTTTCTTTAGTTTCTGCTTGTACAGAATCTTTTTTAGTTAAATCATCTACACCGTCTTCATCTACATCAGCAAATGAAAAATCAGCTTTTTTATTTAACCCAGATAAAATATTAGGTTGAGATTTACTTTCTTCAGGTAATGTAACATCGCCTGCGCTTGGAGCTCCGTTAAAGATCTCATCTAAATTAATATCTAATGTTTCTACATTGCTATTCACAGCAGTTTCTTTTGTATTCATAATGTTGTTGGTTTAAATATTTAATACTTATATATACAATATAATAAAAGTTTAGCTATACTACAATAGATAAACTTTTATTATTTTAAATTTATGCAAAGTTTTTTGCAGTATATAGCTAACATCAATTATTTCTTATCAGATTTTTTAGAATCTTTAACATCGTATTGATTTTTGTTAGTTCTTGCTATTTGTAAATCTTTGTTTGCGACATCTCTTGTTGCTGCAATTTTTTCTCTTTCAACTTGCAATCTTTGTAAATCTATAGAACCTTTCATTGCCATTTCATCTCGCTTAAGATTTGTTTGTTCTTGGAACCTTGTAGTTTCTCTAATATCTTTCATTGCATCTTGATAATCAGATACTTGATTTTGATTTATATCTACTTGTGCTCCAAAACCTGCCGATCTAATTTCAGCAATAGTAATATCATTTTGCCTGTCTTTATCATTCTCTTGAATTTCTACTTGTAGTTTTTGTTGCTCCTCTTGTGCTTTAGCTTGAAGTTGTTGTTCTTGCATTTGACGTTGTTGCTGCATATCTTGAGCTCTTTGTTGTTCAACTCTATTTTCAGAATCTTTTAAAATATCTGTTACTTCAGATATTGAATCTGCTTTAACAATATTACCAAGCTCATAAATTGAAGATCCTGTAGTATTATTAGTTAATGCCATTTGTTTAAGTTGTTCTAAAACTGCTCTGTGATTAGTCTTAGTAGTTGCAAATACATTAAAATCTCTAAGTAATAGATCAGTGCCATTCATGGTAAAATTAACCTTCTGAGCCTCTGTAGAAATATAAGATAATCTAAGGCTTGGATTAGTACTATTATAATACTGAGCTAAGTCAGTTCTCATTTGATGTACTCTAGGCATTAAATGATCTGAATGCTGTACAAAATATATTTCTGTTTGAGCATATGATTGTTGCATAGCATTTACAACACCCGTTGCGGTTTCTGCAGATACAGCTCCGCCTAATCGTTGTGGATTAATACCAATAGAATCAAAACATTGTTGTTTAAAGTAATTTGCTAATTGTATTCTAGACATTAATCTACTAGTCTGCTCCATGTTTAGAGTCTGATAGTGATTAAAGTTGGTAGCATTTTCAGTATTTGTAATTGATGTATCTAACGGTAGCATTTGAAAATCTTTCATTGCTACAAATGCTTTTGCATAATTATTTTTACCCCAGTCTTCACCCATAGAGTGACGTGGTAAAGCATTTTGATCAAACATAATTACTGTACCTAATTCATCTATTAGAATGTCAGCAATCTGGTTATTAACCATATTATATCCAACTTGATAAGCTTTCATTAGATCTACTAAAGATGTTGATCTAGTATTTCTATCAGAAAAAACTCTACCTTCTACAGGTAGTTTACAACCATATAATGAATTTTCACCTTTAAATTGAAAAGGCAATCTTCCCGGCTTTTCTCTATTAATACCTAAGTATATAGGGTTAACATTATCATCCATTGTGGTTCTCCACATAGCAGGTACATTGGGACCTACTTTTACTCCACCCCATGTTTCATTTATCCAAATCCATTCAACATGCTCTCCTTGTAGCAATGTATCTTTAGATTTATTTTTAAATATTGATGTATCATAAACTGGTTTCTCAGTTATCTTAAATGATTCATCTATAATTTCTTGTGTTACTTCCCCATCAAATTCTATCTTAGTTAAGTGACCTACTTTTCTTTGAGTCTTCCAATAAATTGTAGATACTCTCATTAAGTTACCATCACCCCATTGTTCTAAATCTTCACTTTGAGAAAGTATCTGAGAAAGTATATCTCCACCTGCTGCAGGATCAGATCCATAATTACTTACATATTGTCGGTATGCTAAACCTGGAGCATTTGTATTCCACTCATGAGATCTTGTAGCATCATAATATGATCCATCATTTTGATAACCATTAACTTGGTATTGTGCAGAACGTGCAGGATATATTTTTTGTAAAGATGATAGTTGTCTTTCATTCATTAAATAACCATACTTGTCCACAACATCAGATACAGTCATTAAATCAACTTTACCTACATAGTTAGAGTCTGATATATATCTTTGATCTGGTGATTTTTGATAAAATGTTAATACAGGATTCCATAACTCTACGTCATAGTCATCTTCTAACATACGGAAATGCCAAAACTCTCTATCTGCAATAAGCATATCACGGAAACCTCTTTCCTCTAGCTCATGCATTTTAAATCTTTCCTCATCTACATTTAATTGGTGAGTTGCCCATTCTTCTATACTACTTCTATAAGACTTACTAAAGTAGTCTTCTATTTCAGGGAGTGTTTTTAAATTTTCAGGTGATAGTTGTTGTTGGGCTTCTTCAGATGCTGGATCCATTCCCGCCTCTATCATTTTTTGAACTAATTGCATTTCCGCATCAGCCAATAAAGTATTTTCTATTTCTTGTTGTTTTTGTGCTAACATCTCATTATATGATTTGTCATCAACAGCTCTAAATTGTACTTTATTGTAACGTTTGCTAAACTCACCGCTTAGCACATTTATTACATTTGGAACAATAGGGTAAAACTTAAGCTCTAACGCAGAATCATTTTCTTTTGTTAGAACATCCATCATATCTTTATAATCATTGTCTTCTTCAATTATATAATCAGACTTATCAATAATACCTTTTGCTAACTTATAATTTTTTAAAAGCCTTCTAGCATTTGATTTTAAAAATTCTACACCTTGTAGTTCTAGCCAATCTAAATTCCATGCTGCCCAATCATCAGTTTTTTCTGAAGAAGGTAAAAACTGTACTGGTTGTGTTAAGCTTGAATACGTAGAGCCTTCTTTAGCCTTGGCACCATTTTTTAACTGCATTGCATTTAATACTTTCATTACGTATTTTATTTAGTTGTATCTATTTAATATTTTTAAATCCTGATCTATTAGGTCTGCCAGTTCTAGATGTTGAACTACGCCCAATATTTTTAAACGGACTATACTTTAATTTATACAAATTTTCTGAGTTTACCAAAGATTTACCCTCTGATTCACGTCTTTTAGTATATCCTCTGTTTGACTGTTGTATTTTTACAAATGCTATTAATGCACCAAATGCAACTAATCTATCTACGTTTAAGCCAGGGTAATATGCTAACATTTCTTTTATCAGCATCGGATCCGGTATTCTTTCCACACCAAATGTTTGATCTGTTACTACACCGTTTATATCAGTTTCCTCATTTGTGACTTCTCTTAAAAATTCTATTGCATAAGATATTAAATGACTCTTAAATAAAGTTCCTGTATTTTTCCATCCATATTCTTGATATACAGTTTTATTAGAACCAATATCTTTTAAAAATAAAATTTGTTGTTTAGGTACTAAATATCTTTGTTTTTTTCTAGCAATCATATGTTGAATAAAAAGAGATATGTTATTTTCAACTAATGTCCAAGCATTGTACCATTCTATAATTAATTCTAACCTTTCATGAGTTTTATTTATATCATCAAATCTACCACACCAGGCTGCCACTACTTTATCTTTTTCAATAAATTGTTCAACTTCACCGGATTCGGTAGTTCTTATAACTTCCATTGCATTTTTATATACAAAAATACTACATAAAGAATCAGAGGTTGTTGTCTTTCCTTCTGACACGGGATCAATAGACGCATAATATGCTCCAAACTCCGGACTTTTAATTGGTCTTTCCCATACCACAACTGTTCCTGTCTTATCAATTTGTTTTTTGTCTACAGGAAATTTACTGATTGGAAGTTTATTTGTTCTTTTAGCAAATATTCCTTTCTCATTTCTGTCTAGTTCTATTAGCTCATAAGGGTATTCTTTTTCCTCTATTCTTTTTTGCTGTCTACTTAAAATTCCTTGAGGAAAAATAGATTCTTTTCTGTATGCAAAAGCCTCAGCAATATTCATAGGCTTTTGTGAAATCCTTAACTGATATTGCTCTCCATTTAATTCATTTTTCCACCTTGATCTTTCTTCTATAATTGCTTTAACGGCTTCTTCAACTAAAGAGTTGCCATATTTGTCAATATAAGGTGGCATAGAATGCTGTTCAGGAATAAACAATCCTGCCATACCAATTGTACCATCAGCGTCCATTAGATTTGTTTCTACAGCATATATATCATTTGCTTTAGGATTTAGTATCATATCCTTTAAGGGATTACACTGTTGCAAATCTCCAACTGATCCTGCTGCAATAAACATACCTGTTGTCATCATACCAGAAGACATTGCGGGGCGTAAGTATTCATATGTTTGCATCATTTTAGGTGCAATACCCGCTTCTTCATGGAAAAAATAAGTGGTAGGTCCCCCTACACCAGCTGTTGCATTTTTTTCAAATGATGCCCCTTGGATTTTAGATTTTAAACCTCTAGCTGTTTTTCTATTGTTTACTTTAACTTCTATTTGTTGTTGCCACAATAATACCTTTTCTGGATTGCTTGGTCTATACCAAGCGGTGTGCTCATTAAGAAAAGTTTTGTATTCATCTAAAAACTTCCAAGAACCTTTATCATTAATGTAATCTTTTAGTGATGCTCCAACTTTACAAATAGATCCTTCTTCAAACCAATAGGTGTTAATAATTTTACCCATGTGAAAATAAGAAGAAGCTATCTGACGTTTTTTAAGTATTGCTGAATGCTGATTATTTAGCTCAGCTAATAACTCATATAATGCCATGTGATATTGAGCATCTCTTACTTTTGCAAATCCATACTTTTTTTCTTCTTTATCAAAAATTGGTAAAAAGTTTAACCACATGTAATAATCTCTGGTTAAAAAAAAACTTTTACCATTATCATTATATATTACTCCTTCTCTACATTTATTTTTTTGATCTTCCCAATAATTTGTAAAATCTTTAGATCTAAAAGGAGCATTACAATAAAACCCTTGAGTATTAAATGATTTAGCTTCTTTATTAAACTCAAAAGCTATATCAGAAAAACCATATAAACCGGGTTCTTTAAATATAGATAATATGTATTCTATAAATAATTCTTCTGTTTCAAACTCAGTTGTTGTCCATTGCCCATTTGTATATGTAGGAACGGTTTTATACATCCGCTACTTCAACTAAAATTGCAAAGACATCTCCTTCTTGAATAAGTAAATGTTCCTCCTCATTATGTTTCATTGATGTAGGTAAACAATGTTCAGTATATTGAACAACATCTCCAATTTTAATTTCTTCTACAGATTGACCTATACCAATTACAGTACCTATACATTCTTTTTTAATTGCCATATCAGGTAAAATAAAACCTGATTTAGTCATTGTCTCTGCTGCCTTTTGTTTGATCAAAAGTTTCTTTCCTACTGGTATTACTTGTTGTGCCATCGTTGTTAGTTTTTTTTGTATTATTAAATTCTGGTTCATCCCAATAGCAAAAATGCCATTCGGTTTCTTTTTTGTTATTTATCATACTTGATCATAAGCCAATCCTGCTCCTCCACGTACTGAACTTTCTTGTTCATTTTTCATATCAGTAAACGCTCCTTTATAAGATTGTCTTATCTGTTCAAATTTTGCAGCAGCATTAATCATAGAGTTCATATTACCGTCTCTACCGTGTTCAATAGGGGTTACTTCCATATACTTAGCCAACCTGTCTAACATAGCTTTAATACCCACGTAAGCCCTGAAGGTGGGTGTTTCATACATCTGCTTACACATTTCTACAGCATATCTTATTTTACCATCTTCTGGTGATTCTTCTAAACCAATTTCTTCTATAATGATATCTTCTTTCTCATGTTCAGGAAGATTAAAGAATGGATTTAAATCTGGATCTGGACAACTTAAATAAAATATATATTGATACACCTGCATATAAGTATCAGGATAAGTATCCATTATTTTTTTAAGAAACGGTAAAGCATAGCAATGTTCAGAAGGTATAACTTTATTATTTTGTATATCAAATAATCTTACTATCATATTTTTTATATTTTAAGGTAATGCATCAATATAAGCTTTTACGGTAGCATAACTATCACTAACATACATTGGTGAAGTACTTCCGCCTGTTACATATATTTGACGTACATCAATATTAACTCCGTTTCCTGTGAATACTGATCCAACACCAACTAAATGAGTAGGATTTATTGCTATTAAATTTGCACTCCCCGGTATTACAAACAATGGTTCCAGAGGATTTGGAGGGTTTGTTATTTCTAAAAAAACTTGTGTTAATTGTATTGATGCCATTAATTTTTATCTTTTAACCACATCATTAATGAAAGTACTTCATCTTTTAAATATGGTAGTTCATATATTTTTACTTCTTCTAAGACCGGCTCACCATTCTCTACTTTTGTGATTGGATAACCATTATCATCTTCCCCTACTTTAACAAATTTAACATGTTGAATTGTTAACTTTCCTATCTTTAATCTAGGGTTGTGCTTTTTAATAATATACGCATAAATACTCAATTGTAAGTTATAATGCTTAAGATTACAATCATCTAAATGGTTTACAGGCTTGTATAATTTTTTAGTTATACCTTCCCAATTAGTAAACCCTTTATCTTTTATTTCTTTGTTTGTTTTGTAATCATGTATATTAATATAACCATCTACTACTTCAACTAAATCTGCTTGTCCACATAAACCCATTGATTTTAAATAAACCATATGTTCAGGATATACTCCTTCTTTAAGTTTTTGTTCTGGTGCTAATTTTATACCTTCTTTAGTTATTAAAGGTTTTATAATAGGTACTTCAACACCATTGCGTTCAATAGTTTTAAAGTCTAGCATGTCTGCTTCTCTTTGGTTGTGATACCAATTTCCTAATTTAATAGCTCTTTCAGTTTCATTATCCCAAGCAGTAAGTATTTCTTTTTGCGTCATACCATACCACTTAGATCTTTTGTTTTTAGAAGATTTTTTAGCTTGACCTTCTCTATCAAATTTAGGTTTAAACATTCCAATAAAAGATGTTACACTTGTCCAGTTTATTTTGTCTTTGTCATTACTTTCATACAAATGACCTTCTTCTCTAAATGTTATAGCCATAATTTTATTTCTATGTTGTTGTTATTGTATAATCAAACGCAGGAATTGAAAAAGAATTTATTATTGTACTAGTTTTTTCAGTTAATAAAGTAACTGCTTCTTCAGCTGTTATTTGACCTTCAGCTAATAATTCTCCTACTATTTCTTCTTTAGTTAATTTTTTCATTTTCTATTTGTTTAATTAATAACTCTTCTGTTTCTTCAGGCATAAGTGAGTTCCAATATCCTTTAGGGCATTCACTAGATAATGATCTTACTTTAAAAGCTAAACTACATCCACAATCAGAGCAACAAGGTTGAGTACCAGGAGCTAAGCAATCAGTTCCTTTTGCATCAAATAAAGAACAATTAATACATACTTGAAATCTACTTGTAGCTACTGCTTCAACATGTTCTTTTTTAAATAGATTATTTTTAATTCCTTCTGCAATTTTATCAATGTTTTTAAAAGCATCAATGTATTTTTTCCAGGGCTTACTCATTCTTCTTACTTTTAAATTCTTTTTTTTTTAATTTAGCTTCCTCAAGTTTGTTAAGTGCATCAGACATTTCTTTTATATCTTTAATTATGTTTTCACTTTTTGCATAACCGTTATATGTCCTTTTAGCAATGTTACCTAACATGCTTTTGTTTTTCTTTATTGCTGTTTTAAGTTTACCTTTTCTTATTTCAAAAGTACCTAAACCTTCTACATTTATTCTAGGATAAGCGAGTTTAGATAATTTCTTTCTTAGTTTACTAAAATAGAAACTTATAAAGTCATCTACTACTTGCTGATGAACTCCTACTTCCTCAGCAATACCTTTTGTAAAATCTTTATGTTTCTTAGGATTCACTTCCTAAAATTTTATAGTCTAATAATACTAACCCATTAGATTGAACATTAATATCTTTATTTAAGTCTATGGTTTTTTTATTATTACCGTTTTTCTTAATTAATCCTTTTTTCTCAGCTTTTGAAATTGCATTTCTAGCTGATTGAGCACTTTTGAAAATATTTAATTCAGTTAATAAAATACAAAATTTAGATATTTCTATTTTAGGGTTTTTAGCAAGTACAGCTAAAAAATCTAAATCAGAATTACTTATTAATGTTTTTGTAAAAAAACAATAAGTTAATATTTGATATTTTATTGAATCATTTATTCCCACTTTTAATTTAAAATCTACTTTGTTTACTATTGCCATATCTATAAACTTAATATCATATCAACTAAATTAGGATCTGGATAACAATCAGATTTACCTCTTCTAACATTAGTATGTGTTAATAATCCTTTAACTTCTCCTAAGCAAGCACTAATTTGAAATCCAAATCCTTTTGTTGGACCATAAGCTTGTATATATTTTTTAAGACCTACTCTAATATCAATCTCATCTCTTTCACCAACATAACGTATCCACCTTTCAGTTGCTTTTATTTGCTCATCAGAATACTTGTGATAATTTAAATAACCTCTAAATGGTTCTTTTAGTTCTATTACTTGTTCTGGCTGACAGCGAGATCCCACATAAGTTTTTAAATCTTCATCTAAATAACCCATAGAACAAATCTCTAAACCTACTGAATGTCTGTTCATCCAACCTGATTGAGTTTTACCTAAATGAAATGCTTGACCTCCTTCAGGAAATGCCTGCACCATAACACCATTAAACTCATCATCACCGTTTCTATGATTGATTCCACCTAAAACAAATTCAGTAGCTATCCTACCTCTTTTATCTCTACCCCAATGATCAATGCATCTGTAAGGATTAGCATTACCTGCAGTATGATGTAAAAATATATATTCGTTTTTAATTGGACCTTTTATATATTCGCTTTCTGGTAAATAGTGTTTATGAATCAATTGATCATAATTAGTTGTAAAGTAGTTTGCAGATATATCAGTATCTTCATCTATACCTAAATCTTCATTATACGGTTTGTTAAATAGTAATACCCACATATCACTATCAACCATTCCTGTTACAGATAATCCATTTGATAGTTGATATTTAATAACAGCTTTTTCTGTTAGTGGACCGAATTGACCATCTGCTTGAATATTTAATTTATCTTGCAGATGTCTTACATTAACTTTATTGTCTCCTTTTTTGAGTAGCATAATATTGAGTTTAAGTTAATCAATATTCTTTGCTGCATTCTCCATAGCTTCTTTAAAAGCTTTTGCTTCTTTAGAGTCTGATGCTACACCACCTTCTTTTTGGTCAGCATATTGTTGGGACATAAACATTTGAGCTTGCATACGTTCTGCTCTAGCTTTTTCTATATCAGCTAATAGTGTTTCATATTCAGCTTGAATTTTTAAATGCTGAATATTGTCTTTGTAAAAAGCGGTGATTTCTTCTCTTCTAGCGTTAAGTTCTTCTTTGCTAAGATTTGGTTCTTTTTCTTGTAAGTTGGTTTGTGACATTATATATTTTTTTAATTAAACATTACACAAATATATATATATGGTTTAACTAAAAAAAGTTTAATGCCAATTATTTCTTTTTGGATTTAGCGCCAGAACATTTCCAACGTTTACGAGATAAGTTATTCGGAGTGTTTGGATCATTTCTTTTTTTCTTAGATACTCTTTTCTTAATACCTAAACTTCTTGCACAGTAACTATCACCTTTAGAGGTGCCAGGTTTTACCCGTGGTCCTCCTCCTTTAGCTTTACCCGCTTGTCCGTAACTAACTTTTTTACCACTAGCTGTTACTTTAACTTTTGCTTTTCCTTTTCTAGGTGTTGCCATGTGTTATGTATTAAAACGTTGCTATAGCTACTCTTTTCCATGTGTTAGTTGCTACGCATACATAGATATGATCAGCCGTAAATCTTATTTCCCCTATAGTACCTGTAGCTGAAGCAGATGCTGGAGCTGCATTTAATGCCGTTATATTAAAAGATTCAGCCTCTACAGAACCTTTAAAGAATGAAGGTAGTTGAGCTTGCGAATTAATTGCTCTAGCTGTCCCACTAATTCCAGTGTAGTTACCATCTATGATTTTTAAGAAGTTAAAATCTCCACTAACACTTCCTCCAGTATAATCAAAAGATAATGTATTTACAGTTGCTGTAGTAGCGGTTCCTGCAATTAATTTAATTTGATTTATAGTTGCATTTAAATTACTTGCAGTTGTATTTAAATTATCTAATGTTGCTTCGGACCAAAGACCCCTTAAATATCCAATTGTTCCACTTCCATTTCCAACATCTCTACCTCGAACTACAGCACCTAAGACCGAGTTTAAGTCTCCAGAACCAGTTTGCTCTGCAAGAGAAGCTAAGCCCACCATCTCATCAAGACCTCCCGAGCCCGAATGTCTTGCTACTGTATTAGCCCCAGCTAACTTTCCTAATTCATTAGAACCGCTACTTACAGCTCTCATAACTGCTCCATAAAATGCACCTGTAGTAATTGATGATGGGTTAATTAAATTATCTATCCAAGTATTTACATTTGTTCCAGTAGTAGTTATATTAGATATACTAGTTAATTGACTTCCTACAGTACTTATTCCACCTATATGCGCCGCCCCACTAATATTTAAAGTGCCAGAAATAGTCCCCCCTGTTAATGGAAGATAAGATACTTTATCTGCAACAAAAGTTTTAATAGCATCCAAAGTAACAAGTTCTGTTTCTACTTTAGGATGTGGTTTCATTCTTTCCTGAGCGCTAGCATACCTTGCTAATGTAATATAATCATCTGTTTTTGGAGTTACTACTTTCTTTCGTGATAGCATACCCATCATGTCTTGTAATATTGTTCCCATTTTATATTATTTTTTTTTATTTTTAATGAGCTTTAGCTTGTATAATAATCCATTCTGTACCATTTGACCAAATAGATATACCTTCATATTTTTTAGATATTTCAAATGATGCAGCTCCATCAATTGTTTCAGATCCAGTTGGTGTGATATCTATTTTATCTTGAGCACCATTATCTAATGTACCATCAGTAATAATACGTACATTTCTGTATTTCATTGAAGCTGCCGTAGGAAGATTTAAAGTATATGTTCCATTTCCTAATCCATCCCACGATACATCAATTAAATTATAATTGCTTGGCATTGTTGAACTACCACCACTTCCCGCAACTATAGCAAAAGGAATTAGTTTTACTTCTTGATCTATAGCTGTATTAACAAATGTTTTAATAGAACCCATAGTAATAAGCTCCGTTTCAACTTTTGGGTTAGGTTTTAATATTTCTTGTGGATTAGCATACCTGGCTATAACAAAGTAATCATTTGTTAAAGGTTTCACTACTTTCTTTCTGGAAAGCATACCCATTATGTCTTGAAGTATAGTACTCATTTTTGTTTATTTTTTAACGCATTTATTTACCATTTTAGCTCTACCACTTTTAGTTTTTTTACCACTTGGAGATTTTTTCTTACCTACGGCCTTGTATCCTTTCCAACACGACATTTTCTTTTTAGTTGCCATAATTAATCTTCTATACCTTGGTTAATACTTTCTGGATATTTAACATGCATTATATCACGAAGATTGGCACACTTTTCATAATCCTCTTCTCCAATATAAAAATCAATCATATTCTCCAACTCACTTAGTGCTGGCCCTAATTCAGGATCAAATGCTAATACGGCATCTAAATCATTTCTATACTTATCTTCTATCATCTCATCAAAGCTTATGGCTTTAATTAATAATCTATAAGAATTATCAAAGGCATCAGCTAATATTTCTTCTTGTAATTCTGCTTTTCTAATTTCCTTCATTGGATCAAAGCTTCCGTCACTTGCATCATTATTATCCATACAAATTATATCTTTTATTAAAGTAGTACCAACTATCTCTATATAACAATATACAAAATTAATTATTTATTTAAAAGAAAAAATTCACATACATGAAAACAAGGGTGATGAAAAAAAAAATTTTCCTACCAAAAAAAATGGTATGTGTTGCATAGGTGAGATGTCCTATGCTTCTACTCCCCAGCTAATTTATGGCGCGAGGGTACCCCCTGTAAGTAATCGCCGTTAAATTAATTTAATTCTTGATATTATGAGTGTATTCTTTAGAAAAGTAAACATTAACGCTGCAACAAACAGCGCAACAGTAATTGTATCATCTGATTCTATCAGCAACAAGACAACAATGATTGCTGGAATTGAGGTGGCTACACGTAGCAACAATGACATAACATTTGGCGTGCTAAGCCTTATGGACCCTGAGACTGGGAAGACGTGTAATGCGGATAGCAACATCATCAAACACATTCAAAAGAATGTGAGTATGGGTGATGAAATGCCAGGATTCCGTATGAGTGACAAATTCGTCATGGATATGGTAACTAAGGAACCAACAACTCTGAAATGGGTTGAGGCTATATAATAGCCTGATAGAGGAGGGTGGAGTAACCCTCTTCTATTTTTTTTCTGCTCCTAAGCTAATTATTGAGGGTGTAACAACCCTCTTCTTTATAATATTACAACTGTAAATAATCTAGGGGGAGCTTTTATCCTTTGTGCTCTATGAGATTTACATATCATCTTTCTAGTAGCCCTAAATGCCTACGATTGATGAAGGGGGTTGTTGTAATTAAACAAAGTTAATCTATTATAGAGGGTGTAACAACCCTCTTTTTTTTTAATATTTAAAGCTGTAGAGCATTGTACTATAAGATTATGAATTTATTAATTAGAATGGTGAAAAATGGTAAAGAAGGATCTACAAGACAATGGAACATATCGAAGAATGTAGATAAAGCAACTGCTCAGGAAATAGTAAACAGAGATTTCTCTTTATTCATAGAAGGTGGAGGTAAGGTAGAAATCATAGGTCAAATAACATCATTAAACTAAAGCTGTAGAGCATTGTACTATTTTATTATGTCATCAGATGCAAATTATAGAATACTTACTGAATTATTAGGACGTGTACCAACACTAAAAGAGTTTATGGACTTTGACTTTAGTGAATACAATAGAACTTCAAATAGTAGAAGAACAAATTATAACATTTTAAAGCTGTAGAGCATTGTACTTGTCTGTGGAACATGTAACAGTCAACCGTCAACCGGGTTAACGGTACTTAAGAGGTAACCAGTCTCTTTATTTTAAGACACCAATGTTACTTGTTTGTTGCTTCTCATGTTATTTTCCAATTACATTCCTCCCAATGGCCAGTCAATGCCGGTCTTCCTATCTGTCTGCTCTTCAGCTGCTCCCTTCGGTCGCTGCTCCCTTCGGTCGCTTCTGTCTGCTCCCCAGCTAATTATTGCACTATTGCATTAATAAATAAAACCAATAAACAGATGGTATATTTTAGAAAAGTAAATATTAATAAAGTAACAAACACAGCAACACTTATATGTAGTGATGCACCCATTGAAAAGAAACAAGCTACAATAGCAGGTATTAAAGTAGCAACTAGAAGCCAAACCAATGTAACATTTGGAGTGCTAAGCTTAAATGATCCTAATACAGGTAAAACAATGAATGCAGACCATGCAACAATTAAAGAATTGCAAAAGACACTTAATGTAGGTGATGAAATGCCTGGCTTTAGATTGAGTTCTAATGCTGTAATTGACATGCTAACCAAAGAACCAACCACACTAATGTGGGTAGAAGCAGAGTAATCTGCAAAACAATGGGAATAGTTACTTATTATTCCCATTGTTGTTTAAAAAAAACAATTTATATTCATGTGTGTGTAACATTATGAAGATGACACCTCATATGTCACAAAACAACAGTTATAATTACTCAAATAAATACTATCACCCTTATTATTATATATAGCTAACGCTAAAACAAGAGTTACTATTACATACGTTATTACTACAAGAGTATATGTTGTATCTCTCTCTATAGGAATAGTATCATATTACCCGCAATCTTGCATTTACCACATAATCTAAAATCAAATGAAACACACAAAAATCTTAATAGCTGTAATAGCTACATTCATTGTCACAGTACTACTAATTAATACCACTGTATGGTGGATACAAGACACTTGGTCATTCAAGAAATGCTTCTCACATGGAGCAACAATGGGTATAGGTCTCTTATTTGGTTGGATACCTTCAGTATTTGTAGGTTATGATCTTAATGAGAAACTCAATTCACCACATTAACAATCTTTACGTAGAGCACCAATCAAAATGATTGAAAGAAAAGGAACAAACAAACAGGAGCAGTTATACTATTACTAGTATAGTATGAGGAGGAAAAGGCCTTAATCATCTGCTTCTATAGGTGTCTTTACATTACATTAACCACTTAAATAAAATTATAATAACAATAATAAACTCACTTGTAAAACAAGGGTAGATACCATAACAATTGGTTAAGTGAGCAAAGCATCAAGGGAATAAGGTTATGCGTTAAAACTTGAATGAATGTTATTATATTTTACTAATCACTAATACTAAATCTTATGATCGGTTATTTACCGTGACTAGAAAGTTCATGATTCAGTTAATCCATATGAATAAATAATTAAATTAAAGAAACGTGCCAGGTGAATGTTCGGAGTAGAACTATTAGCCTTTACCTAAAGCACTGTAACGGTGGGCTAATGTGTCACACATGAAAAGAAATGGTGTAGTAACCATAGTGACTAATCAACCAATGAGTATGTTGGTCGGAGTTAATCTCTCCTAATAATCAAATGATTTATTTCTAACTATATGCGGTGAAGCATATAGGACAGCCATGCCAGTTGTAGTTGAATAAAATAGACTGGCTTTTTTAACATTTCACTAAAACCTAAACCAAATGCAAAGAACAATCATTCTTAAACCACAATCCATTATGCAATACAAGTCTATGATAGGCGTAGTATTATACAATGAAGATGACATACTAACATTTAGTACTGGCCATAAAGTATATCGTATCAAAGAAAAAGATTTAACACATCCATTAAATGATTTAATAGAAAAAACATTTAATCATAATGAAGATCTAAAGCATTTAGCTATTGAACATGATATAATAGAAATAGAAGAAAGAGATAGTGTAGAGACTTATCTATCCTATGTAAAAAGTTATAATTAAATCCACTTAAATAAACCATAATGAAGAAATCATTAAAGTACCTCGTTAAACTTCTATTCGTAATAATACTACCAGTAGTTGTATCAGTATCTAGTATCTATTTAGTTATAACCAATTGGGAACATACACCTGTTATCGTTATAGTTGCATTAAGTATACTTACACTTCTAACTATATTCAGTGCATTCTTTTATAGTGCAGTACTAAGTAATACTAAGTTGTTACCTTCTATAGCATTTGAAACCGGTTTAGTAATAGGTTTTTGTATCGCTTATGACAGGAATGCTATGAAACCAACAGTTTCAATTGTGATCCCTTTTTTACTTATAGAAATACAACCAAAAAGAAAATAAAAAGTATCACCAGTGACCCACTAACAATACCAGTAATTATATATTATAATAATACTAGGTAGTTAGGCTAAGAAACAATGGTTATTTAGGGGATAACCAAAGACAGATTTGAGTAGCTTGTAATGGTCTAATACATTACGCTACTCTGTCTTGTCTTGCTATAAATTTAACAAATATATTATGCCAGAAAACATTTCAGAGTTACAAGTATTAAGATCAGCGGCGGGTTATTACATAGGTCGTACAGAAAATGGTATGCCTTATACTCGTCAGTCAGGCTATTTTAAAACAAGTAAAGAAGCTCAAAAACATTTAAATACATATTCAGAAGATATGAAAAAAATAATTTTTTAATTAATATAATGAAAACAAAAACATACACTATAGCCCAAGACACAATTAGAGACGTTTTAAGCACCTTAGTTAATGCAAAAGGTCTAGGAACAGAGAAGAATTGCAAACACGTCACAGATTTATTAATATCGCTTCCTGAGCATTCTGTAAGTGCATTAATAACTCTTGTATTAGCAAAGAAAGAACGTAAGCCATTAAAAATTGGTGATCATGTAACTTTTAGACCATCATCATTCTCATCTCACTATGATAGAGATGTTATGATTGACAAAAAACTAATGAGTGAAGACGGTTATGTCTATGGTATTGTAGATCAAGACGGTTCATGGAGTACTGATGGGGAATTTAATCCTTACTACGAAACTATGAAAATACAAGTCTATGTCTGGTCAGAAACGGTTAACACTGTAATTACTCAAGAAGAATCAGTTAATACCTTTGATTTAAAAGCTATATATATATCAGATCTACCAAAGTTTAATGATAAAAGTCATTTAGAATTTTTTGAAGAGAATATAGAAGATCCTAATCAAATTAAAATAGAAATATAATGGCAAAGATAAGCATGGAGTTATTAACACGTGAATATAATAAACATCTTAAAATTAAGGAATCTATAGATCAATCATCTAGTAAAATAACTTACTTCGGTAAAAAAATGAACAAAAAGTATCTATTTGAAAATGATTTACTAGATGCTGAGAAAGATCTTGATCAAGCTTTAATGATCATTATACAAAATCATATTGAAAAAAAATTATAGATATGGAATAGTTTCTCGCAATATTATATTAGCTCCAGATATTACACTACAAGCTAAAGCTTTATATTCAGCTTTAGCTTGCTATGCAAATGGTGAAAGAACATGTTTTCCTTCTATATCAACACTGTCCAATGACTTAAATGTTAGTGAAAGCACTATCAAAAGATTGATAAAAGAACTAAAAACAAAGAATCTTATCAAAAGAATAGGTAGAAAATTGCTAATAAAATAGTACGTTAGCTATATATATGCTTATTAAATTATGTATTTAAGTAAATCATTTATCTATTACACCGGTAAAAACTGTTATTTTATTTATTTTTGTTAGAATTACTAGCATAATAAAATGATTATACAGTTGCCCAATGGTAGAATAGTTGAATGCTCTTTAGAACAATATCTATCTCTTACAGATCAAGAGGTGGATGATCTTAATGGCTTAAGTACTTCATATACCAAAGAAGTGGGTGATCCATTTTACAATAAGTTTTCAGAAAAGTCTTTTGTAGAAATAGACATAGAAATATTAGAGTCTGTTCAAGAATATGAACCAGGCCTTGATGAAATAGAAGCTTATGAAAAACTGGAAGACCCGTATTTTCACTCGGATGATGTCTAATAGATAGACACTCCAATCATTTATTAATTTCAAAAACAATTTATTATGCAAAGTAAAGTAAACATCCTTGCGGATGACATGGGAAATGTTGTACGCCAATCTAGCTCAAATCCAGAATTTGGTCACGTAAGACTACAACAAACCAGAGTAACATTTGGTAATGGAGGTTGGGTTAAAAAATCAAACATCAGTACATTATTACACGGTAAACTAGAAGATCTAAAAGAATTAGGGCTTGATACCATGAGTTCAATACCAGGTAAAATTGTTATTAAAGAATCTTTAGAGCCATTTAGTAAAAATAACCCTGATAGAGATTACAAAAAAGCTGGTGAAACAGGCATTGTATGTGCTGTTGACGGACAACCTATTTATAGGAAAACATTCTTTGTAACAGATGTTACAGCAGAGGATGTATTAATTGCACATAACAATGGTCAAGCTATTAAAGATGCAAACAGTTCTGATACAAATAAATCAGTAGATAATAACATATCTGCAGCAGAAGCATTTGGTTTTGAAGATCCAGTAGAAGATGAAGGATTTGACAATACAACTGTTGATGACGAATCTGATTTAAAACAAAATGAAGAAAACAATGACATTGAAGTTGTTGCTGAAGAAGTAGAAGAAGAAGAGTTTCTTGAAGAAGAAAGTTTTGAACTATAACTAAATTTCTAAAGAATGCGTGAGGTTTCCCGATAGGGAATTAATTACTGCTGGGTGCAAGCAGTAGCCTCTCTCATTTTTATATCTAACACTAATCTTTAAACTTATAAAACCACATGTCATATGCTATCTCAAAAACAACTCAATCAATTACAACAGCAAGAAGATAAATCTTTATTATCTCAACGCTTGCAACGTTACCACTATTATGGAATATTGAAAGAATATCAATTACATCCAACCTCAATAACTAATTCATTTGAATATAAAAAGTTAAATCCTTATCAGCATTTCTTATTTAAGAGAGTGCTACACGGCCTTAATGTTTATACTAAAGATGAAGTTGCTAAGTTACATTGGGATAAAAAAAGAAGAATATCTAAAGTCTGGAAAAGATCTCAAAGAGAAATCAATGCGTGGAAACAAACAATAACTAATAAAAGAGTTAATGGTTTCTTTGCAAGAACTTTTACAGGTCCAGCTATGGAGTTTATTATATCGGTTCCTTGTGATGAAATATTAGAAGATTACCATAACAAGTTGACTTTTAAAGAGTTAAATATAGAGTATGAAGACGTAATATTACTATTTATGTCTAAAGGCTTATTACCTAAGAATTATTTAACTTTGAAACCTAAAGGTTAATTTCATACATTCTTAGGATTAGTAGCGTAGATAAAAATAACAAATACAAAAAGTAAATTATTATTAATATTAAATAAACCAAAAGTAATATGAAAACAATTAAATTATTATTAGCAGTAACAATGGTATTAGCATTTAACCTATCAAATGCACAAAGTTTAATAACTAATGAAGTAGATGACTTTACAGGTTCTACAAAAAAGATGACAAAAACTTATAATATAGCTGAAGGTAAAGGTTATTTAATTAAAGCTACTGCAATCAGAATTGATGACTTGTATGCTATTTACATTTCATCAAATGCAGATTTAGGATGTGCTGGTAGCAGTGATAATTATGTAATTTTTAAATTTGTAGACGCTACAACTATAAAATTAAAAGATGTTTCTAGCATTGATTGTAAAGATGAAGCATCTTCTACTTTTATTATAAAAAAAGATGATTTATATAAATTTGATAAAGCTATAGATAAAATTAGATTTAAACAAAGTAATTTATATTTAGATGCAAGTACAACAGGAACGTATAGCGTCAGTCAATTAATTAAAGCAGTTAAATAGATTAAACAAAGAGGGTTTTAATTTATAGGTTAAACATTGAATACCTTTGTGATTAAATAAAGTAATAAAACTCGTACTGACTCTTAACTGAGAGGTACATGTATACTAAAAGGCAGGTAAAGAACCTGAAATTATTCACATAAAGATACTAGCAGTAATGTTAGATGTGTTGTTCCCTTGAGAAAGGAATAACTTGCATATAGCAGACAAGGTGGGAGAAAAGCCACTACAACACAAATGAGTTCTCAGCAAGTAGTTATGATTAAGGGAGATAGGTATAACCTTTTAACTGAGATAGATTTGATTCTATCTTTATGTCAATGACTTAACTACGTGACCCTACTCTTATTAGTCCATTTTATTGATTGGCTTGCAAATAGTATAGTTTGCTAATAAGAAAGAGGGTGCTAAATCATTATTAATTAAATTAAAATAAATAATAACTAAACAACAAATAAATATGGAAAAGAATTGGTTTAGAAGAATAATGAGTAGAAAAATAGATATCAAGCAATGTGCTATACACGTTGTTAGCAACTGTACGGATTATTAACTAAAAAATTAAATATGTATATAAAATTTATTAAAGGAAAAGGAGTTGGGAAAGGAAGAACATTTGATTACTA
>Ga0209535_1000802_pt1 | contig 21883 bp, 33 predicted proteins | sample LinPmetageLP28_FD_184041 | JGI IMG/M metagenome (GOLD analysis project Ga0209535, IMG submission 184041) | Marine viral communities from the Pacific Ocean - LP-28 (SPAdes) (version 2) | ecosystem: Environmental > Aquatic > Marine > Oceanic | place: Pacific Ocean | collected 2009-08-22
ATGATGAGATAAAAAAAGAGTTAAGAGAAGAAGAATATTTAGATTATAAGAAACATATAACTTTCTATACTAAATCAGTATTAGAAAAAAGTTAGAATTACCGAATTCTTATATTAGAGTATAATTAAAAAACAAACAAACAAAACCAATAATTATATTAAAAAAAATAAACAATTAAAAACAAAAACAATGAAAAACACAAAAACAACAACTCACAAATTAGAATGTATAGTAACCTACAATAAGGAAATGTATGAATCAGATGATCCAAATAAAAAGTGTATGGAATTAATTAAGAATAATAAATATAAAGAACAAAGAATATTCTCAGTAGAATCTTCAAAAGATGAAATATTAGAATATATAACTCCAATGAATTTGATTGTGGAAGTATTATATAAAACAGATTTGAATTTTAAGGATATATGGAAAGTTAGTATGTGTGTTTATCATACTGATAATAACAAATTTGAATTACCAAAATGGTTTGTTGATTGTGGTGGTCAAATTGGTGAGTTACAAAAAATACACAATGAAATACTAAAATTTAGAAAAGAGAATGAAGTATTAATTAATAACAACTAAATAAATAATAATAAATAAATAATAAAATGAAAACAATGAAAAAAATAGAAGAATCAATATTTAATAAACCCAAAGATTTAAGATGGGATTGGATAAGAAGAAATGAATGGTTAGTAAAAGAGTTAAAAATAAATCATCTAATTGATTTATATAAAAAAATGAATATTGATGATTTAAATAGATTAAATGAATTAAGAGATATAGTTTTTTTATGTGGAGATATCACATTATTAAAAGATTGGGAAGGTTATGATGAATACAATAAGTTGAATAAAATATATAATCAGTTAAATAATAATTTATAAAAAAATGGATAGAAATATAGAATTAGAATCAATAATGAATGAAGATGATTTTTGGATCATTAAATGTGTTGGTAAAATAGAAATGTTAGACTTAATGATAAAAGAATTAGAAAATGAGAGAGATATTTTAAAAGAAAAAATAACTAAATAAAAATAAAATGAAAACAATAAATAAAATGAATAAGATAAATAAAGAAAATATGAATATGGATGAAAATACCTTTTGGAGATTATTAAAAGAAAAGGGATGGGATGTTTTTAGTGAAATTAAATATATAGAAAATAACAAATTAGAATTTCATTTAGATTGTATGGAATGTAGATTAGAAATATTACTACATAATAAAGATTTACAAATCAGAGAATCATTTAAAACTGAATACAAAGAGGAAGATGATGATTTGATGGTTGAAAGTGAAATGTTAAAAAGTGTATATGAAAATCTAATGTTTTATAGAGAAAGTTTAGTTAATGAGAATAACTAACATCACCATAACTACCTATAAATTCTATACTAATTCAGATGTTTGGTTTAGTTAGAATTACCGAATTCTTATATTAGAGTATAATTAAAAAACAAACAAACAAAACCAATAAAAACAAAAACAATGAAAAACAAACAAACAAAAACAACTATTACTATGGAAAAAATTAATGAAGAAAAAGATTATATAAGTTATTCAATTTATAAACATATGAGAAAATTTTATTTTGGAATTAATACTAAACCACTAATTGATTGTGTGGTTAAAGAGTATGAAAAAAATGGAATTAAAATTGATAGAGATGAAATAGATAAAGAATTATGGAGTAAAATGTATTATTTGAAATATGATATAATGGAATCAATATTTTAAAAATTAAAAACAAAAAATAAAATAAAACAAACAATTAAAAACAAAAACAATGGAAAATATTAAAGAAATACTACAAAATACTGATTCACTAATGAATTATATATATCAAATGTTATGGGATGAAACTTCTACTCAAACAAAGAATAGAGTAAATAGTGGTAAGAATAGATATAGAATAAAAAATGATATTAAAAGATGGATGGAAGAAACATCAAAATTTTTAGATGATATAAAATCAAAATATCCAAATGTAAGTTTTAGTGATATAGATTTTCACCCAACCAAAGGAGAAATAACAATTAAAAATCTTAAATAAAATAGAAAAAATGAAAAAATTAACAAAAAGTACAATTAATGAAATTAAACAAAAAGTAGTGATTGATATGATAAATTACTATGAACTATTAGATTTTATCAGTATGGATTTAGGTAGAGATTTTGAAAGTTATAATTTATTTGATAATCTTCAAATAGATGAATTTATTGAGGATAATGATTTTTATGATAGTGTAACTTATTTGAATAGAATTTGTATTGAGTATAAATTATATAATCCTTTAGAATATTTTGATGAAACAAAAGTTAAGGAGTTTAAATCTTTTAGTGAGTATAGTAAAAGTGAGAATTTTGTACTCAATTCACCAAAACCAATATAATTAACACCAATTCTTTTTATGGTTTAGATAAACGTTAATATAAATAGTGTTTGTAGGTGGTTAGTAATTAATGTGGTAACCAAAAGTAGTGTTCGTAGATTTAGATAAGAACGTTAGTAATTGTCTAATTAAAATAAAAACTATGACCCAATACGAAAAAATGTTGTTTGAGATATTAATAAATTATATTCCTAAAATAAGTGGAAGTTTAGAAGATATAGTAATTGAATTAAAAAGGTTGAATGATGAGAAAAAAATGGATAATGATTTAAATGATTTGTTGAGATGAAAAAATTAATAGGTTATGTTAGAGTAAGTAGTAATATCAGTAAACTAAAAGGTAATTCAATATCTAATCAAATAAGTAAGGTAAATGATTTTTGTGGTTTGAATGATTATGAGTTAGTTGATATTATAAAAGATGAAGGTAAAAGTGGAATGGAATATTCTAAAAGAGATGGTTATTTGGAATTAATTAATAAATGTAAAACTGATAATATTGATGGTGTTGTAGTTTATTGTTTGAGTAGATTAGGTAGAAAAATGAAAGATATTATTGATGTGATGGAGATGTTTAATAATAATGATATTGAGTTCTATTCAGTTAAAGAGAATATAAATAATAAAGATATAATGGGTAAATTAATGATGAATATATTAATGAGTTTTAATGAATTTGAGGTTGATAATATTAGAGAAAGAATTATTGATGTTAAACGAAATAATAAAGAAAATGGATTAGTATATGGTAAGTTAATGTATGGAAAAGATAAAGATGGTAAAAAGTTAATTGATAATATTAATGAGATGAAAGTTATAAGATATATGAAGACTTTAAGAACTAAAGGTTGGAGTTATTTTAGAATTAGTGATAAACTAAATGAAAAAGGAATAGTTGGTAAAACTAATGGTAAATGGTACGGAATGAGTGTAAGGAATGTTTTAAGTTATTATAGTATATGACCAACTGTGGGATAGTATGTGGAATACAATGTAAGTGTAGTGTGTTTGTGTGTTAATCGGAGAGTAATATTATACAAAGTTCAGATATAGTATTATATAATTAAATATTTAGTGGGATGGTAGTACGTTGTATGATATAAATTACACCGTATGTGACCAATACGTATAACGTATGGTATATGATATTAATACCCACATATCGTTGATATCCATCGACGGTATATATTACCAAAAAAGAATGTAGGGTGATTTATGTATCGATTACTAAAATTGTTATCGATAGAGTATATACTTATATACAATACTGTAATAATATCATAATTCAGTACTAAAAATATATGTTTTGAATGGGTTATGTATATGTATCGATATATAATAATAAATAATAAAATATGAATGTAGAAAAATATGGATTGTTAACTAAAAATGATCTAAAAGAATATTTGAGTTGTAGTATTGGTAAGATTGATTTAATGATGAAAGAAAAAGAAATTGAATATTTTAAAATTGGAAAATCAGTTCGTTTTGATAAGAATAGTATAGATAAATTTCTAAATAAAAATAATAAGATATGAGTTTTAAATTATTTGGTGTAGAGTTTAATGGTAAAGAAAACTTTTACCCTCAACATAAATTAATGGATAAAGTTTACAAAAGGATTGGTAAAAAGTTTCTTAAAGAATGGATAACATTTGGGAAAGATGAAGAAATAATTAATGATTTAGGAAATGTGAATCAAATTTATAAATGGATTCGTTGTTATGAAACTTCAGATTATAAAAATCTTAGAAATAGTGGGGATATGGAGGAAATAATGGAAGAAATACAAAATGAATTTAAAACTAAAAAAGATAAAGATAATGAATAGAGAAAGTTATAATACAATGGGATTAAATAGTGTTAAAGTAGAAGAAATTATGATTCATTTTAATGGAAAGATTAATCAAAACACACTATTCAGTATTTGTAAAGAATTTGATTCAATTAATAGTATTATAAAATTCGATAGTAGAATTGAAGATGTTATTAAGGAATATATAAGTGTTGAATTAGAAAAAGAAAAATTATTAAAACAACAAAATGAAATCAATCATAAGTTGAGAGAATTAAATAATCAAACTCAATTATTAAAAACTAATAAGGTTAATAGAATGAGAAGTAATGGAAGTTTAGAAGGATTTTTAAATACTTTAACTAAAAACCAACTTAATGATTTACTATCACACAATTTAATAAGAGGTGAAGAGATGAGTTCAATTACTTTAAGAAGATTTAAAGAAAATCAAAAACAATATTCAACTAATTACAATCAATTAGAAACTGAAAATGTATCAATGAGTAATCCTAAAATTTGGAATTAAATGGAAAATAATAGTAAATGGTTCAGAGATAAATTCGATCGATTAAGTGGTAGAAATGAAACCAAAAGTGAAGAATTAAGAAGAAGGTATTGTGATTTATATAGTGATGTTTACTTTAAAGATGTAAGTAAACGAATTGAAGATTATGAAAGAAGAAATTGGGATAAATTAAAAAGATAAAAATGGATAAAAAGATTAGAAGTGAGAAAATGAAAGAATTTTATAGAAGGAAAGTAGAGAGGTTAGAAGAAAAAAATGATAAGTTAAAATTTGTAATCCATCAGATTCAGAATGATAAAAGTGATGATGTATTAATGAAATTATATGAAAGTGAATATGGAGATAAGAGTGAAGGTAGAATAATAAAAAGAGAAGATTTTATTGATAATGATGTATTTGTTGAAGATATAATTGATGAAGTATATTATGAAAAGGTAAGAGAATTTTTTGTTGATTATGTTATGAGTAATAATGATTTAACTTTTAATCCTAATAAGTTACTTAAAGGAATGAGGAAAGTTATAAAGGTGAGAAAAATGTTTTAGAAAGTAGTTTTACAAATGTTGGTTAAAAAGAGGATACAAATTAATGTATCCTTTTTTTTTATCTATTCTAACTAACGGAATAGTTTATTAATAAGGGTTTATTTTTTCTTATCTTTACCTATATTTTCATCTTTGTTTTCTGATGGAAGGTTATTTTTAATATCTTCTTTATTAAACTTTTGTTGAAAATTAATAATTGATGAAATTGATGTTTTGTTTTGAATTTCAAAATTTGAAATATGTTCAGTCATACTTTTTTCAACTACTTCATATAATTTTTGATTAGTGAAATATGAAATTAATTTAATGTGTGATAAAATATTTGGATTTACTAAAGTTGTAAATCGTTGTAGTTCATTTTTTGGTTGTTTTTCAATCATTTTTGTTGGTTTTTTAAATTAGATTATAAAAATATAATGGGGATGTTGAATATCCACATAAGATTAAATTTTTGTTATGGAGAATGTAATAGTAGTTAGGAATACGGAAGATTATAATAATTTGTTATCAACTAACATTTTAATGGATTCCTTTAATGTTTATTGTAGAGTTTCAACTGTTGATCAAATAACGAATACATCGTTAGATAATCAAATGGAATTAGGAATTAGTTATTGTAGAAAAAATATAACAAATTATAAGTACATAATTGTTTGGAGAGAAGAAGGTAAAAGTGGAGATGATTTTGTTGATGATGATGAGGATATTGGTGAGATGGTAAAAAGAGAACTACTTAATATTATAATGGATAATTGGAGAAGTAGAATTACAAAAAATATATGGGTTTGGGATTTAAGTAGGTTAAGTAGAAATGATGAAGTTTCTCAGTTAATAAAAGGGATTATTTATAAGAATGGGATTGATTTATATTTAAATACTCAAAAATATAACTTCGATAATAAGATGGATAAATTATTATTTGGGGTATTGTCGTTAGTTAATGAATTTGAAAACCATCAACGATTTGAAAAAGGATTGATGGGAAAACGTAAAAATTTAGATTTAGGTAAGTGGTGGGGAGGAACTGTACCATTAGGATTAAAAACAGTTGATGGATTTGTTGTTGAAGATGAAAAAAATTCAAAATGGGTTAAAAAAATGTATGAGTGGAGTAGTAAAGGATTATCTACTCAAAAAATTTGTGAAAGATTAGAAAAGATTGGTATTAAAACACAACGAAACCAATCTCATTGGAATCCAAATTCAGTTAGAGTTATTTTAAAGAACACATTTTATATTGGTTATAAGGATTATGAAGTAAAGGGATTAAAAGGTAAATCAAAAGAATATTGTAGAGATAGAGGATTAACCTACAAACACAAATTTAAATGTGAATCTATAATTAGTAAAGAATTATATGAGGAAGTTCAAAAACAATTTAGAAATAGAAATGGATTTAGGAATCAAAAAAATACTTACAAATTCTTATTTAAAGGATTAATTTATTGTGGTGGTTGTGGTGTTATGATGAGGGGTAGACAAACTGATTCAAAAGGTGAAAATTCATATAGGTGTGTAAGTAGTGAGGAAAATTGGAGAGATAGTAGAACTGTTAAATGTGAACATAAAAAATCAGTACATAGAGTAGGTTTAGAGGAAATTGTTTGGTTACGAATATTAAACACATTTAAGGATAGTGAGTTAATTAGAGAAGAATTTAGAACTAATAATTTACCTAAAGAGTATGATGAAGGAAATACTAAGAAGAAAATAAAAAGTAACCTAAATAAAATTAAAGTTAGAGTTAGGAAATTAGAGGATATTGAGGTAAAAAGAGGTGAAAATATTGGTAAGAATGTTATATCTAAAATAAGTGATGTTCAGTTACAGACAATATTAAATATTATTGATAATGAGGAGAAAAAAATTACTACTGAAATTGAGGAATTTAAATTAAAGAACGAATTATTAGAGAATAGTAACATATGGGAAGATTGGTTTACTCCTTTTACACAACATTTTAATAAAATATGTAAGATTAAAGATTTTGAGGGTAAACGGAAATTTGTTAATGATTTTGTAGAAAGAATTGATGTAGATTGGAATGAAAATAATAATACTCATAATATCAAAATTCACTTTAAACTCAACATTGTTAAAGATAGAGGTGAATTAATTGGTAAAGATATATATAAGATAAAAAAGGGTAAAAAACTATCTAAAATCAATGACATTAATGTTAGAAAAATACACTATGAATTAAATAAAAAGAGTGGTGAAAAACCTCTACTCTTAGACTACTCCACCGTAACGGAATGGTCTAACAGTAAGGGTTTTGATCGTTTTACTACTTATACAGACAAATATAATTCATTAGTATTAAACTTTACTCTTTCATTTAAAACTTCGAATTTGACCAAAACATCACACTATAATGAGTATCAACAAAAACTATATGATGAAGTTAAAAGACTGAAAGAAGTTGAAGGATTAGGTTATAGAAGAATAAGTTATATACTTTATGAAAAAGGATATAGAAGTGTTAGAACAAATTCAGTTTTAAAAAACAACTATATCTACTCTATCTATAAAAAAGGAAAGATTAGAGAAAATAGAATTGAACGAACTTTTGAAAGTAATATATCTAATATTATGGTGTATGAAGATTTATAATAATGTGTTTAATATTATATTTTAACCACTCAAATTATATTTTGATATATGGTATTGATTAATAAGTTTTATCTCTTAAATACACTCATTTTAAACTATCAGTTTTACTAAGTTTTTTACCATTTTATATGTTTTGAGATAATATTGGTTATTTATATATAGTATTATGTGATATTATGTGTTTTAAATGTGTTTAAATTAATTACCTCTAACCTCTCATATACTGTATCGATTTTGGTATGTTTTTGTTTAAAACACAGATTCTAAAAGTATTTAGTTTCTTTGTATAAAATTATCGGTATAATATATTATTTAATATTATTATTATATTATTATAAATTATGAAAGTTAAACAGTATAAAGATTATATAAATGATGAGGTATATGAGATATATGAATTTCAATACTTCAGTATTAGTGATATAGAAAAATTAGATTTTGATAATAGTAGAAAATGGAGAATATGTAAATTTTTAGATTATGTATATAGAGTTAGTTTGAGAAAGATTAAAGATGAAGAGTATAGAGAAGTTTACATTAGTAATAAAATTATTGAAGGAATATTAGGGAAATATTATTATAAGGATTTAATAGAATTTTTAAATGATAATGATTTAATTACTCATATATCTAAAGGAAATAATAAATATGATTATAGAAAAAAATTATCTCATTTTAAGATGAATCAAAATTTTTATGATTGTAAAAAGAAAAGAATTAAAATTGAATATGGTGTTTTAAATAGGTGGTTAGAAAGAAGAAAAAATGGATTACAAAAAATGTATGAGATTGATAATAAAGATGAATTTGGAAATGTAGTAGATGAATTTGTAAAGTATGAAATGAATTGTTGTAAAAATTCTGATGTAGTTATTGAGGATTTAGATAAGATAGTTGAGTTAAGAATTAATAATAAAATTTCAGAGTTACAAAATGAGAGTTTATGGAGTTGGATGGGGAAAAAGAAAATAATAAAGATTGAAAACAATTTTAATAATAGAAATGAATGGTTGAAAAAATATCAAATACAAATACAAAATCGTTACCAAACGTTAAGAGAAGATTTATATAATATTAAAAAGAGTGATTATGAGTTTTTACAATTTAATAGAGATGAATTTGGTGAAAGATTGTATAATCTATATAGTAGAGTAATAAAAGAATATAGAAAATTTATTAAAATAGATAATGAGGTGTGTGTTGAATTAGATATTAAGGGATCACATATAAGTTGTTTATATTATTTGATAGTTGAGTTAAATAATAGTAGTTGTAAAAATAAATTTATAAGTGATATTAGAAATAAACTAAACATAAAAGGTAATTATAGTTTGGGTAAAGGTTTTTTAGAAAAACATAAACTAATATTTGAGAATGATGGAGTTTTTTGGAGTGAAAATGAGGAAATAGATGAGTATAATGATTTTTATGGTTTTATGAAGAGTTGTTTTAATGATGGTAGTGATAGAAATGAATATAAAAAATTTACAAATTATATATTAAATAGTAATACAATAAGATTCAGAAAAAACTTTAATTATAAAGGATATAATATAGATGAGTTAGAGAAATTATTTTTTGGTGAAGATGGTTATGAATTAATTAATGATTTAAAAGATATCAATCTTCAAAAATGGTTTCCAATAAGAAAAGGAAGAAAGAAAAAATATACAAAACACACAAATATATCTTTCATTTTACACAGATTAGAAAATGAATTAATGGATGTTTGTAGAAGAAAATTAATGGATAAGAATATAAAATATATATCAATGTTTGATTCCTTTATTGTAAAAGAAAAGGATAGTGTAGAAATATTAAAAATGTTGAATAGGGAATTAAAAAATATAACTTCTGTTATTCATTTTGTATTAGGTGTACAGAAATTCAAAAACTTCATATAAAATATGTGGTCTACTGAAAAACCATTCATATCTTTATGATGGACCCTTATTTTTAAATTATTTAAATCTAACGTATCAGTATAAAGGTACGAAGGAAGTTTATGGTAACCACAGAAATATGAGAAGATGAATATAAGATATGAATGAAATTATTTCACTTTTATTACTTCAACAATATCTATCAACTTATATGAATTTCTTAAAAAAGATTTAGGATCATTTAATTGAATGAAGTGTGTTGTAATAATTGGTTCTAAATATTTACCAACTTTATATTTATAATTTTTTTCATTTAAAGATGGAATATAATCTTCAAATGTTTTAATAATCTTCTCTTTATTTCCTAAATAAATTGATTTTGTTTCACCTAAATATTTAACTATTAATTGAACATATTCTCCTTTGTTGTTTTTTTGATATGTTGTTAGATATGAATTTGGGGTGTAGTTTTTATTGATGAATTCTAATTTTTTAAATATACTATTGTGTTGGGTGTGAAGTAATCTAATTTCATCTCTTAACTCAACAATCTCATTCTTTATTTTATCACTTCTCTTAACCTTCCTATTAAGAAGTGTGTTTAGTGTATTGAATTCTTTTTTTAACTCTTTATATGAGTTGGGTAAGTTATCATACTGATAACGATGTAACCAACTAAGTTTCTTAATCTCCATATCTATTCTTTTGTAATTATATAAACAAATATAGTGTTATTTTCTATACTAAATAAATAGTAGTGTTTAGTTAGAATTACCGAATTCTTATATTAGAGTATAATTAAAAAACAAACAAAAAAAACAATAATTATATCAAAAAAATAAATTAATAATAAACAATTAAACCACTATTACTATGAAAAAAATTAAAATCAAATCAAACAACTACAAACTAATATTTTCAAACTTTTACTATAAATCAAATGGAAAACATATTGATGATGGAGAATTATCTGAAAGTGGAAATCAATGTGGAATTACAGATTCAATAAGTTTAGAAAAAGTAAATATTGATAAATTAAATAAGATTGAGAATACAAATTATGATGAAACCAATACAAAAGAAATACTACAATTTTATATAGAAGAAAATGTAGATGATATTGATTATAAAGTAGAAGTAATAAAAGATTATATAGAAGAAAATAGAATGATGAGAGTATTTGAGTTTAATAACATTCAAATAAATTCAGAATATTATGATGAAGGTTATTTAATCTATAAAGATGGAAAGGGTAATGATATTAGATGGTTAGAAAGAAGTGTATTAATGAGTTATGATGAAGATTATAAAAGTTTATTAAAAGATTATATAAGTGAATTAATTAATAATGGAGAATTTGAAAAAAGGGGATATGATGTAGAAACACTTAAATATGATGTTAGAGAAATGTATGATGATGAGATAAAAAAAGAGTTAAGAGAAGAAGAATATTTAGATTATAAGAAACATATAACTTTCTATACTAAATCAGTATTAGAAAAAAGTTAGAATTATAGAAATCTTATATTAGAGTATAATTAAAAACAAACAAACAAAACCAACAATTATATCAAAAAAAAATAAATAACTAAAAACTAAATAAAATGAAAAATGAAATAGATAATTGGATTGAAAATGGAATTCTAAAATTAGGTAAAGAAGAATTTGTAAATAAACTTCTAAATGTAATTCCCCAAAATGAGATTAATAAAATAATAACTGAAAATCAACATAAAGATTTTACAGATGAATTAAAATGGATTAATAAAATAGAATCTAAAAGATTAAAAACTAAATAAATAATAAAATGAAAACAATAAAAAAAATAGAAGAATCAATATTTAATAAACCCAAAGATTTAAGATGGGATTGGATAAGAAAAAATGAATGGTTAGTAAAAGAGTTAAAAATAAATCATCTAATTGATTTAGATAAAAAAATGAATATTGATGATTTAAATAGATTAAATGAATTAAGAGATACAGTTTTTTTATGTGGAGATATCACATTATTAAAAGATTGGGAAAATTATGATGAATACAATAAGTTAAATAAAATATATAATCAATTAAATAATAAATAAAATGAATAAAATGAATAAAACAAATAAGAATATGAATGAAAACACTTTTTGGAAATTATTAAAAGAAAAGGGATGGGATGTTTTTAGTGATATTAAAAATATAGAAAACAACAAATTAGAATATCATTTAGATTGTATGGAATGTAGATTAGAAATATTACTACATAATAAAGATTTACAAATCAGAGAATCATTTAAAACTGAATACAAAGAGGAAAATGATGATTTAATGGTTGAAAGTGAAATGTTAAAAAGTGTATTGGAAAATCTATTTTTTTATAGAGAGATTCAAAAAGATGATAGTAAAAGTTTTTATCACTTTAACTATTTAGGTTTATCATAAATAATAATAATTAAAAAAAAAATAAAATGGAAAAAAGAATAGAAAAAACAGTATTTGAAGTAATGGATTATGTATTCACTAAAAAAAACAGTATGATTTATAGAGATTTAGATGGAGATAGTGGAGTTTTTGAATATTTAAAAATTATTGTTGATAGTAAGATTAAAGTATTGGATTATGAAGATGAATTTAATGATAAATTATATAATGAATTTCATAACCAAACAATTAAATCATTAGGAAAATATTTGGTAAAAAACTATAATAAATTAGGGTATATAAATGAGAGAAAAAATGGAAAAAATGGAAAATAAATTAATAATACAATCAGTAAGTAAAATGGAATTAAAAGAAACTATAAATGAATTTTTTATCACTGATGATGATAAATTATATATAAAAAAAACTAAATCAACTCAACCAATAATTAATTGGATAAGAGAAAAATTTGGTGATGATATAAATAGAGAAATGTTAATGGATATAAATGGAAATTTTAGAATACACTATACTGATTTTGTAGTAGAATATGATATGAAAAATTAAAAAACATAATGGAAAATGAAATAGAAATAATTAGTAGAAAGGTTATTAAGGATTGTAAAAAACACTTTACTAAAATATTCAATTCAGAAATGGATAATGTTATTGGAAATAGAAAAATATTAGAAGAATTTGAATTGAGGGAATTGAAAGATTATTGTGGTGTATCTAATAAATGGAATAAAAGTGGGTTTAGATTACATAAAAGATTACAAATTGAAATGAGATTATTTTTAAGTGGTTTTTATGGAATAAGATATTACATATTAAATAATGAGGAATTATGTTTTTATAGGATGAAAAATAAAGATTTAAATAAAAATGATTTTTTATATAGTTATTTAATAAAATGTAAAAGAGATAAATCTCATCTACCTAACTATTTATTTAAGATAAAAGATAATGAAGTTGAAAAATCAAATTTTGATAAAAAATTCAATGTTGAGAAAAGAGGAGAAATATATAAGAGATTTTTTAAAATAGAAAATGATATAACTATTCACACTTATAAATTATTAGAAAATTTAACTGAATGGATTTATAATTACACTTACAATCAATACAATATTAATATTAAATGGTATTTCAATAAAGAATTATTTAAGAATTTAAAGAATAATAATTATGATGAATATCTGTTGGAATTATATGTTAAAATTGTAGGTTGGGATAATCAAATTGAATGGAATGAATTTAAATTTTCAGATTGGGAGAAAAAGATTAATGGTTTTATTTATAGAAAATACTGTAATAAAAATGATGTGAGAAATTTAAAAAAATGGATAAATAATAAATGTGTGGAAGTTGAGTAATATGTATAATATGTAATGTAAAATAAAATCATCCATTTATTTTTGAGAAGATTGGGTTAAGATTAATTTCTTAATCCAATTTTTTTTTGGTTTAGATAAATGGTAATGTAAATAGTGTATGTAGATGGTTAGTAATTAATGTGGTATAGTAAAAGATGGTTTGTATGTTTAGATAAATGAGTTAGTATTAATCTAAAAAAATAAAAGTTATGATACAATATGAGAAAATGTTATATGAGATATTAATAAATTATATTCCTAAAATAAGTGGAAGTTTGGAAGATATAGTTATTGAATTAAAAAGGTTAAATGATGAGAAGAAAATGGATAATGATTTAAATGATTTGTTAAGATGAAAAAATTAATTGGTTATGTTAGAGTAAGTAGTAATATCAGTAAACTAAAAGGTAATTCAATATCAAATCAAATAAGTAAGGTTACAGATTTTTGTGGTTTGAATGATTATGAGTTGGTTGATATTATGAAAGATGAAGGTAAAAGTGGAATGGAATATTCTAAAAGAGATGGTTATTTGGAATTAATTAATAAGTGTAAAACTGATAATATTGATGGTGTTGTAGTTTATTGTTTGAGTAGATTGGGAAGGAGAATGAAAGATATTATTGATGTGATGGAGATGTTTAATAGTAATGATATTGAGTTTTATTCAGTTAAAGAGAATATTAATAATAAGGATATAATGGGTAAATTGATGATGAATATATTAATGAGTTTTAATGAATTTGAGGTTGATAATATTAGAGAAAGAATTATTGATGTTAAAAGAAATAATAAAGAAAATGGATTAGTATATGGTAAGTTAATGTATGGTAAAAATAAAGATGGTAAAAAGTTAATTGATAATATTGATGAAATGAAAGTTATAAGATATATGAAAACTTTAAGAAGTAAAGGTTGGAGTTATTTTAGAATAAGTGATAAACTAAATGATAAAAATATTATTGGTAAAAGTGGTGGTAAATGGTATGGAATGAGTGTAAGAAATGTTTTAAGTTATTATAGTATGTAACCAACACATATAATGTATGTAACCCACAAATGGATTGTGTTGTTTGTGTTGATGAATCAAAAAATGATATTATATAGAAATCTCATATAGTATTATATAATCAAATATTTAATGGAATGTTAGTATGTGGTATTGTATTAGTTATATAGTATGTAACCAATATATATAACATATAACCAACATAATATATACCCACCAATCACTGATATCCATATATGGGATATAGTATGGAAAAAGGTTGTAAATCAATTCATATATCAAATACAAAAAATGATGTTGATGAAGTATATACTTATATACACTAAATATAATCTATTCACATTCAGTTATTGAAAATGTATGTTTTTATAAGATTATGTATATGTATCAATGTATAATAATAAATAATAAAATATGAGTAGAGAAAAGTATGGGTTGTTTACTAAAAATGATTTAAAAGAATATTTGAATTGTAGTATTGGTAAGATTGATTTAATGATGAAAGAAAAAGAAATTGAGTATATAAAAATTGGTAAATCAGTAAGGTTTGATAAAAATAGTATTGATAAACTATTAAAAAGAAAATGTATATGAGTTTTAAATTATTTGATGTAGAATTTAATGGTAAAGAAAACTTTTACCCTCAACATAAATTAATGGATAAGGTTTGTGAAAGAGTAGGTAAAAAATTCTTAAAAGAATGGTTAAAGTTTGGTGTTGATGAAGGAATGGTAGATGATTTAGGTAATGTTAATCAAATATATAAATGGATAAAATGTTATGAAGATTCAGATTATAAAAAATTAAGAAATAGTGGAGAAATGGAAAAAAGTTTGGAAGAAATTAAAAATATTAATGAATTGGAAAATAAAAAAAGAAAAGATAATGAATAAAGAAGATTATGAAAGAATGGGATTAAATAGTGTTAAGGTTGAAGAAATAATGAATGAATTTATTAGTAAAATCCCTAAAAATATAATATTTAATGTGTGTAGAGAATTTGATTCTATTAATAGTATTGTAAAGTTTGATTGTAATATTGAAGATGTAATTAAAGAATACTTAAATATAGAAATTGAAAAAGAAAATCTATCTAAACAACAAATTCAGATTAGTGGTAAAATAAGGAATTTACAAAATCAATCTTTTCAATTAAAGAAAAGTAAAATTGATAGAATGAGAAGTAATGGTAGTATAGAGAATTTCTTAAACACATTAAGTAAAAACCAATTAAATGAATTGTTATCATATAATTTAATTAGAGGGGAAGAAATGAGTAGTATTACTTTAAGGAGATTTAAAGAAAATCAAAAACAACATTCAACAAATTATAATGAATTAGAAACTGAAAATGTATCAATGAGTAATCCTAACATTTGGAAATAATGGAGAATAATAACAATAAATGGTTTAGAGATAAATTTGATAGATTAAGTGGGAGAAATGAAACTAAAAGTGAAGAATTAAGAAGAAGATATTGTGATTTATACAGTGATGTTTACTTTAAAGATGTTACAAAAAGAATTGAAGATTATGAAAGAAAAAATTGGGATAAATTAAAATAAAAATAAAATGGATAAAAATGATAGAAATCAAAAAATGAAAGAGTTTTATAGAAGGAAGGTTGAAAGATTAGAGGAAAAAAATGATAAGTTAAAATTTCAGATATCTCAAATTAGAGATGAGAAAAGTGATGATGTATTAATGAGATTATATGAAAGTGAATATGGAGATAAAAGTGAGAGAAGAATAATTAAGGGAGAAGATTTTATAGATAATGAAGTGATGATTGAAGATTTAATTGAAAAGGTGTTTTATGAAAAATTGAAAGAATTTTTTAATGAATATGTTTTAAGAAATAATGATTTAGTTAGAATTAGAAAAAGATTTTAGTGTAGGTTTTTTGTAGGTTGGATAAAGAAAGGATATATTAATTTATATCCTTTTTTTTATACTCATATAATCAAACAGAGTGTTTAATAAAGTAAGTGTTTACTTTTTGTTATCTTTACTCTCTATTTTAGTTTCAACTTCTTTTTTAGGTATGTTATTTTTTATTTCTTCCTTCTTAAATTGTTGTTGAAAATTGATAATAGAAGTAATTGAAGTTTTATTTTGAATTTCAAAATTGGAAACATAATCATTAAAACTTTTTTCTACAACTTCATATAATTTCTGATTAGTGAAGTAGGAAATCAATTTAATGTGGGATAAAACTTTGGGGTTAATTAAAGTTGTAAATCTTTGTAATTCAGTTTTTTGTTGAGTTTCATTCATAGTTGTTGTTTTTAAAATTAGGTTGTAAAAATATAATGGGGATATTGGGTATCCCACAAAAATTAAATAAGTGTTAATATGGAAGTGATTGAAATAAAGGATAGAAAAAGTTTTGATGAGAAAATAAATAATACAATTCTATTTAATTCTTTTAATGTGTATTGTAGAGTTTCAACAATATCACAAATTGAAAATACCTCTTTAGATTCTCAAAGTGAAGGTGGAGTTAATTATGTAAAAAAATATCATAATAATGAATATGATTATGTTATAGTTTGGAGAGAAGAAGGAAAAAGTGGTGATGATTTAAATGATGGTATTGGAGAGGTAGTAAGAAGGGAATTATTAAACATTATAATCAGTAAATGGGAAGAAGGATTAATTAAGAATTTTTGGGTTTCTGATTTAAGTAGATTAAGTAGAAATAGTGATTCATCAATGATAATTAAACAAAAGTTATTTAATAGTGGAGTTGATTTATATGTAGATAATCAAAAATATAATTTTGATAGTAAAAATGATAAATTAATGTTTCAGATTCTTTCATCATTCAATGAGTTTGAAAATACAATGAGGTTTGAAAAAGGATTAATTGGAAAAAGAAGAAATTTAGATGATGGAAAATGGTGGGGAGGTAGTATTCCTTTAGGTTTAAAAAATGATGGAAATGGTAGATTGGTTGAAGATGAAGTAAATAGTAAATGGATAAAAAAGATATTTAAATGGTATAATGATGGATTATCAACTCCAAAAATTAGAGAAAGATTAATGAAAATTGGGGTTAAAACAAATAGAGGAAATACTAATTGGAATACTTCATCAATTCAAATTATTTTAAAGAATACATTTTATATTGGATATAAAGAATATAAGGTAAAAGGGATAAAAGAGAAAACTAAAAAGTATTGTGAAGAAAAGGGAATGTTATACACCCATCAATTTAAATGTGAGAGTATTATTGATAAAGATGTATTTAACTATACTCAGAAACTTTTAAAAAGTAACAGTAAGGTTAGAAACACAAATAACAAAAATCAGTATTTACTTAAAGGATTATTATTTTGTAAAGGTTGTGGTAAAATGATGAGGGGAAAAACACAATTAACTAAATATGTGAATGTTTATTTATGTGTTAGTAATGAAGAAAATTATAGAAACCCAAATTGGGAAAAATGTAATATAAAGAAAAATGTAAGTAGAGAAGGATTAGAAGAATTGGTATGGATTAAAGTGTTAGATGTTTTTAAAAATAGTGAATTGATAAAAGAAGAATATAGAAAAACCAATTTACCTAAAAATTTAGATGGAGAATCTATAAAAAAGAAAATTAAAGAAAACCAAAAATTAATAAAAAGAAGAATAGATAAAATTGAAAAAATTAACCTAAAATTAGAGGAAAATACTATAAAAAATATCACAATGAAAATAAGTGATAATATGTTTGAGAATATAAAAATAGGTGTTGAGAAAGAGTTAGAAAAAATAAATAATGAGATTAGTAAATTAGAAATTCAAAATAATATTTGGTTGAATGATAATGTTTGGGAAGATTGGTTTGATAGTTTTAAATTACATTTTAATAAGATATGTAACTACACAAAAATTGAGGATAAAATGAAATTTCTGAATGAGTATGTTGAGAATATTATTGTAGGTTGGAATGAAAATAATAATACCCATAATATTCAAATTCAGTTTAAATTAAACATTGTTAAAGATAAAGGGGAATTAGTTGATAATGAGATATATAAGATAGTAGAAGGAAAAAATAAAGTAGGAGTTAATGGTATAGATGTAAATAAAATAAAGAAAATAATAAAGAGTAAAAAGAAAGAAAACCCTTCCTTCTTAACTCATTCCACAGTAACAGAGTGGATTAAGGTGGAAGGGTTTAGTAAACCTACTCCTTATAAACACAATTATAAATCAATAATAGTAAAATTTAAATTACTACTACAATCATCTAAATTAACCAAAACTTCTCATTACACAAACTATCAACAAAACCTATATAATGAGGTTAAATATTTGAAAGAAGTTAAAGAATTAGGTTATAGAAGAATTAGTTATCTCTTATTTGATAAAGGATATAGAGGAATTAGAAATAATCAAATTTTAAGAAATAATGATATCTACTCTATCTATAAAAAGGGTAAAATTAGAGAAGAAAGAATAAATAGAGATTTTGATAATGTTATTAATGATGTTATAGTATATGAAAATGTATTATAATGTGTTTTAAAACATATTTTAAACACTCAAATTATATTTTGGTATATGGTATTGAATAACAGATTTTACTACTATAATACACTCATTTTAAACTATCAGTTTTATTAAGTTTTTTACCATTTTATATGTTTTGATATAATGATGGTTATTTATATATAGTATTATGTGTTTTTTAGTGGTTTTAATGTGATTTAAACAACTACCTCCTATCTTACATATATGTTGTTGAAATATATATTTGAATTGATTATATACAGTATTTTTGTATATGTAAATTTTTTGGTATAATATAATAGATGTATTAATTATTATTAAAATATTATAAATTGATAAAAAATAAAAGATATAAAAATATTGAATACCCAAAATGTAAGATATATGATTTTGAATATTTAAAGATTGAAAATTTAATTGAAGAAACTGATATTAGATTGGGTTGGAGAATTGGAAAATTTATAGATTATGTTTATAGGGTAAGTTTAAGATATATGAGTAATGGGAATTATGATGAAGTATATATTAGTGATAAAATAATTAGAGGAATATTAGGAGAATTATCTCATATTAAATTAATAGAGTTTTTAGATGATAATAATATAATTAGATGTGAAAGGAAGGGTAATAATAGGTTTAATTACAATAAGAAATTATGGTTTTTTAGATTGAATAGAGAGTTTTTTAGATGTAAAAAAAAGTTAGTTGAAATTGAATTAGGAGTATTAAATAAATGGATTGGAAGTAAAAAGAAAAGGAAAGAAGAAATATATAAAGATGTTAAAATTTTAAAAGATGAAGATGGTAATATAATTGATGATTATGTTAGAAGTGAATTGAAATGTTGTTTGAAAACTGATATAGTAATTGATAAAATTGATTCAGTTATTGAAAATAGAATAAATAATAAGTTGAAAGATTTACAAAATGAAAGTTTATGGAATTGGATTAGTAATAATAAGAAAGAAAAGAATAAAAGATTATTAAAAAATATAGATGATTGGAAGTTAGAATATAGAAATGAGTTAAGAAATAGATATCAGTATTTAAGAGAAGATTTATTTAATTTTAAAAATGGTAATTATGAAAATGTAGTATTTAAGAGAGATGAATATGGTGGTAGATTGTATAATTTATATAGTAGAGTTATTAGAGAATTTAGAAATCATTTAGTTATTGATGGAGAAGAAAGTATTGAAGTAGATATTAAATCATCTCATATTAGTTGTTTGTATTATTTAATAGTTGAGTTGAATAATAAAAATTGTAATAATGATTTGATAAATGATATTAAATCTCAATTAAAAAAATTAGGTAATAAAAATTTAGGTAAAGGTTTTTTAATAAAACACAAATTACTATTTGAAGGAGATGGAGTTTTTATAAGTGATAATATTGAAATAGATGAATACAATGATTTTTATGGTTTTATGAAAAGTTGTTTTAATGATGGTGTTGATAGAGGGGAAATGAAAATATTTACTCAATACATTTTAAATAGTGATACTTTAAGAAGTAGAAAAAACTTTAAGTATAAGGGATATAACATTGATGATTTAGAAAAATTATTTTTTGGTAATGATGGTTTCAGATTAATAAATGATTTGAAGAAAATAGATTTATTTAAGTATGTAAGTAAAGGTAAAGGAAGAATTAAACCATTTAATAGAAGTAAAAATATTTCATTAATACTACATAAAATTGAAAATCAATTAATGGATAAGTGTAGAGATAAATTAATAGAAAACAATGTAATATACATTTCAATATTTGATTCCTTTATAGTGAAGAAAAATGAAGGTGGAAAAGTATTAAAGATGTTGAATAATGTGGTAAAGAATATAAGTAATGTTGTAAAATTTAGAAGTGATGTTGAGATATTCACTACTTCATAAAAACTTCATACACTTTATGTGGTTTAGTGAAAAAGGGGTTATATCTTTATGTTGATACTTTGTGGTTAAATATCTAATATATGAGTATCAGTATAAAGTTATGAAGGAGATTTATGATAACCACATAAAATCAAAGAGATGTTTTGAAGTTGTGAATAGAGTTATGAATTTTTTTCTAATTCTAATTTTTCAATAATATCTTTAAACTTATATGTTAAACTTAAAAATTCTTTAGGATTATGAAAACTGATAAAATGGTTTAATAATAATGGGGATAATACACTACTAATCTTAAAACTATAATTAGTTTCATTTAGGTTTTTAATATACTTACTTAACTTCTCAATCACTTTGGGTTTACTACCTAAATAAATGGTTTTAGTTGTATTCAAATATTTAACTATTAGTTGTAAATATTCTCCTTTACCATTTTTAGAATAATTCTGTAAATAAGATTTTGGGGTATATTTCTTACTTAAAAATTCTAATTCATTATATAATTGGTTGTGTTGTTTACTTTCAATTTTTATATCATTTTTTAATACTTCAATTTCTTCATTTATTTTATCTAATCTTCTAACCTTTCTATTTAAAGATGTAGTTAATGAATTAAATTCATTCTTCTTATCCTTATAATAATTTGGTAATAAATCATATTGATATCTATGTAACCAACTTAATTTCTTAATCTCCATTTTATATTAATTTTTAAACAAATATAGTGTTATTTTCTATACTATATGAATCATACTGTTTAGTTAGAATTATAGAAATCTTATATTAGAGTATAATTAAAAACAAAACAAAAAAAACAATAATTATATCAAAAAAATAAATTAATAATAAACAATTAAACCACTATTACTATGAAAAAAATTAAAATCAAATCAAACAACTACAAACTAATATTTTCAAACTTTTACTATA
>Ga0209535_1000803_pt1 | contig 21881 bp, 31 predicted proteins | sample LinPmetageLP28_FD_184041 | JGI IMG/M metagenome (GOLD analysis project Ga0209535, IMG submission 184041) | Marine viral communities from the Pacific Ocean - LP-28 (SPAdes) (version 2) | ecosystem: Environmental > Aquatic > Marine > Oceanic | place: Pacific Ocean | collected 2009-08-22
GAACTTATGTGGGACCCAGAAACAGCCGGACTTATGAGCGCAGTTTTAGCATTCTGGTTTGGAAATAGAGCAATCTCTAAATATGCGGGGAAGTAGTTATGGGATACAAGTTAGGAAAGCGAAGCCTATCAAGGCTAGAAGGTGTCAACGACGATCTGGTAACGGTCGTGAAATACGCTATCGGCGTAACGAAACAGGACTTCTCGGTCATCTGCGGGTTGAGAACAATAGACGAGCAACGCGCATTGGTTGCAAAAGGGGCCTCGCAAACCATGAAATCAAAACACATTGACGGCAACGCCGTTGATTTAATGGCTTATTGCGATGGTGGGCGTTGGGAACTCAACCTATATGATGAGATTGCCGATGCTATGAAAGAAGGCGCAGAGGCGGCGGGTGTAAAGCTCCGTTGGGGCGCGGCGTGGACGGTAGATGATCTTGGTGCGTGGGAGGGTAGCGCAGAAAATGCAATGAACAGCTACATTGACATTCGCAGATCACAGGGTCGCAGGCCGTTTATCGACGCCCCACACTTTGAAGTTATGTTTTAATGTACGCGTTCGTTCTCATGCTGTATCTCGGCTACGGGAGCGAACGTAAATTAGTTGTGGATGATCTGTATTTTTCCCAGTTAAACGTTTGCAATAGGGTAGCCGAGGCTCTTGTAGAGCGTTACAGCACTCACGGTATAGCGACAGCGGACAGAGCGGTTGCATATTGCTTGCCAATAAAAATTATGGACGACTCGTTGCACGTTTACTAAAAAACAAGTAGGTTTCCCATATAAGATTAAATGGGAGAATCTGGGAATGGATGAGATACGCGTTGCAGAAGCTGTTTTTCGCGTTATAAGGGAAAGAAGACAGGGCGTTGTCGATCTAATGCAGTACGGCAACGTTAAATCACTAGAGCAATATCGTGAGCTTATGGGCAACTTAGAGGCCCTGAATCATGTGGAACAGGAACTCAAGGGCCTGCTAGATAAACAGGAGCGTAGTGTTGACTAAAGCACATGCAATAGACTTAGCCGCTGCCAAAAAGGGCGTGGCGAACTTAGAAGATGCTTATAAAGAGAAAGTACAGACAACTTTAGACCCTTCAGCTTTGGGTCAATCTCTTTTAGAAAAAATGCCTAGTCCTACGGGATGGCGTCTGTTGATTCTCCCATACAAGGGAAAGGGTCAGACAGAGGGCGGCATATATCTACCGGATAAAGTAGTTGAGGAACAATCTGTGTCTACGCAGGTTGGGTATGTCTTGAAGGTCGGGGAACTGGCGTATCAGGACGGGGACAAGTTTCCAGATGGTCCGTGGTGCGCGAAGGGTGATTGGGTAATGTTTGCTCGTTACGCGGGTTCGCGGTTCAAGATCGACGGTGGCGAGGTCCGTATTCTTAATGATGACGAGGTTTTGGCTAAAATCTCTAATCCTGAAGATATTTTGCATTTCTAGGAGAAAAAAATGGCAGAAAACGATCAAATTGAGTTAGAACTAGAGAGTTCTGAAGAAACGGAGGTTTCGGTAGAGCCTAACGTTGACGCGGACTCGGGGGATCAGTTCGAACAAGCGGAAAGCGCCACGCAATCGCGCATAAATCGTCTTACAAAGAAGATGAGGGAGGCGGAACGTCGTGAAAACGAGGCTTTGAACTACGCAAAGCAGGTTCAGGCCGAGGCAAATTCGTTAAAACAGCGTATGTCCAGCTTGGATAACAGTTACGTCAACGAATATACCACGCGTGTGGAGACACAGCTTGCTCAGACTGAAAAAGAGATGGCCCGTGCTATGGAGTTGGGCGATACTCAGGCCGCGGTAGAGGCTCAACGTAAGTTAACGTCGCTATCTATAGAGAACGACAGGGCTTCTCAGGCTAAAATGCAGCAAGAGCGTCAAAAAGAGGCTGCGTCACAACAACCGCAGCAACAGGCTCAACCGCAGCAACAGCAGATGCGCCGTCCTGACCGAAAGGCCGAGGATTGGGCAGAAAAGAACGAGTGGTTTGGTCAAGACGAAGCCATGACTTTTGCGGCTTTTGGAATCCACAAGAAGTTGGTGGAGGAAGAAGGGTTTGACCCGCAGAGCGATGACTACTATACTGAATTAGATCAGCGCATTTCTGAAAAGTTCAGAACGCCTGCAAATAACACCAGTAGACGGCCCGCACAGACGGTTGCTGGAGTTTCAAGAAGTACCTCTGGGCGCAGCACTGGAAAGAAGGTTAGACTCACTCCTAGCCAAGTCGCAATAGCGAAAAAATTGGGTGTGCCACTAAGCGAATACGCGAAATACGTGAAGGATTAAGGCTATGACAGACAGAACTCCTCGCGCTAACAAAACTAGGGAAAAGACGGCTGCGCGTAAGCCGTGGGCTCCCCCGTCTATGCTAGACGCACCGCCTGCACCGGAAGGTTACAAGCACCGTTGGATTCGTTCAGAAACTCGGGGCTTTGATGACACGAAGAACATTAGCGCCAAGATGCGCGAAGGTTGGGAACTTGTTCGTCAAGACGAATACCCTGACTTTGAGTCTCCGGTAGTTGAAACAGGTAAATATGCGGGTGTGTTTGGGGTTGGCGGATTGATGCTGGCTCGTATCCCCGAGGAAACAGTAGCGGAAAGAACGGCTTATTTCTCCAGTAGAAATAGGGACCAGATGGACGCGGTTGACTCTGACATGTTACGAGAGAATGCACATTCTACCATGACGATCACTAAACCTGATCGTCAATCTCGTGTAACCTTTGGTGGACCTAGAAAGAATTAGCTCCACCTTTAATGGAGAAAGATAATGGCGAATACAGACACGTCTTATGGTCTTCGTCCGATAAGCAGACAGGGTTCTTCTGTTTCTTCTACGGGCATGACCGAGTATCGTATCGCATCTGACAACTCTAACCCTATCTTCAACGGCATGGCGGTTATTCCGTTAGCTGGTGGTGTTATTGACGATCTGCAAGCTGCGGCTGGTGGTAACGTTTCAATAGCAGGGGTTTTTGGTGGATGTGAGTACGTTTCAAGCACTACCGGAAAACCAGTGTTTTCTAACTTCTGGCCCGGATCAGGCGCTGACAGCGACTTTCCCGTAAGGGCTTTCTTGTATGACGATCCTAATCAGTTGTTTCGGATTGCAACATCTAATGTTGTATCTGCGGCAAATACTGAAGCAGAGATTCGTGCGGCGGTTTTTGCAAACATTGCGTTTGCAACAGGTAACAGCGGTTCGACTTCTACTGGATTGTCTTCAGCCACGGCTGACTTGAACACAATCGCAACCACCAACACTTTGGCTCTCAGAATTATGGGTATCTTAGACGATCCTGCTAATAATGACTTCACAAGTGCGGGTATCCCTCTCATTGTTCGTATAAACAACCACTTCAATGCGCCTACGGGCTCTATTGCGGCGGGCACTGTTTCTACGACAGGCGTATAAGGAGCTTAAATTATGGCTATTTCTCGCGCACAACTAGCGAAAGAGCTAGAACCGGGACTGAACGCATTGTTTGGGCTTGAGTACGGACGTTACGAAAACGAACATAGCGAAATCTTTGAAGAAGAAAGCTCGGATCGGGCGTTCGAAGAAGAAGTTATGCTCGGAGGTTTTGCAACGGCACCTGTAAAAAGTGAAGGCGGCGCGGTTTCTTTTGACGATGCTCAAGAGACATACACTGCACGTTATTCCCACGAAACCATTGCGCTTGCGTTCTCTATCACAGAGGAAGCAATCGAAGACAATCTTTATGATCGTCTGGCTTCGCGGTACACTAAAGCGTTGGCTCGTTCGATGGCTACGACAAAGCAAATCAAGGCTGCGTCTATCCTGAACAACGCGTTTTCGACGGGTGCTAATGCAATAGGTGACGGCGCAGCATTGTGTTCTTCGGCTCACCCTTCACTGTCCGGCAACCAGCGAAACTTGCTGTCTACAGCGGCTGATCTTAACGAGACTTCGTTGGAGCAGATGTTGATTGACATTGCAGGGTTCACTGACGAGCGTGGTTTAAAAATCGCGGTTCGTGGTACGAAGCTCATTATTCCAAAAGAGCTTCAGTTTATTGCAGAGCGGGTTATGAACTCCAATCTGCGTAGCGGCACTGCGGACAACGACAACAACGCGATGAAGAACATGGGCATGTTGCCAGAAGGAGCGGTTGTAAACCACTTCCTTACTGACACAGACGCGTTCTTTATTAAGACGGATGCCTCTAACGGCTTCAAGTACTTTAACCGTGCTGCGATCAAGACTGCTATGGAAGGCGATTTTGATACGGGCAACATGCGGTTTAAAGCGCGTGAGCGTTACTCGTTTGGCGTATCAGATTGGCGTTGCGTCTTCGGAACACCCGGAGCGTAAATTACGCACAGTCTTGTGTTTTAAGGGGCGGCTTCGGTTGCCCCTTTCTTTTTGTTTAAATATTGTGTATTCTTTTGTTATCCCTGACAGGCGCATAATGTGTCTGACACTAGCCACGACAGGAGTATAACATGGCTAATACAACTTTTTCGGGTCCGGTTCGTTCCGAGAACGGATTCCAAGTCGTTTCTAAAAATGCTACTACGGGCGCACTTACTACCGTTGCAAACACCGCTTCTACAGGAATTGTTACTAACAAGTATGTAAAGCACGTTGGTTTTGCCACTGGAGTTACAGTAAACACTACCGCGGGCGACAGCCCTACGATTGGTGAGTTCACACAACCAGCCAACACGATTATCACGGACATTAAAATCTTTTGTGATACGTCGCCCGTAATCGGCACGGGTGATATTGGTTATGAGGTTGGGACTTCTAGCTCTGGCGCACAGATCGTTGCGGCTCAGACTGATGAAATCTTAGACGGCGGTACAACTGTTGTTGAGCATAACGTAACTGTAACCGCGTTGGTTTTGCAAACTCAGGACGGCACTACTGCTCCGGCCTCTGTTCAATACACCTCGGCAGAACGTACAATCTACTGCAACATTACCAACACGGTTGACGCCACTACCGCGGGTTCGTTTACGTTCATCATTGAGTATGTGCAAATCGCATAAATAGGAGCGTGATATGGCAGATGCTGTAACGTCACAGACACTTATCGACGGCGGCAAACAAGTCGTTATGAAATTCACAAACGTTTCGGATGGAACGGGTGAAAGTGCTGTAACCAAGGTAGATGTTTCTGCGTTAGAAACCAGTGTGGATGGTGACACTTGTACTGGTGTTGTTATTGAGCGCATTTGGTGGCAGTGCATTGGTATGAAAGTCAAGATTTTGTTTGACGCAACTACTGACGCGTTTTGCATTGAGCTTGGTGAGAACCAAAGTGGGGATCACGATTACACTTCTTTTGGCGGCTTAACTAACAACGCGGGCAGCGGAAAGACGGGTGATATCAACTTTACAACGGTGGGTCACAGTAGCGCGGACACCTACACGATAATTTTGTACATGCGTAAGAAGTATGACTAAGGGCAAGATGCCTGCGCGAAACAAGAAGAATTTCCGCTCCACTAAATCTGGGGCGGGAATGACTGAAAAAGGTGTGAAAGCCTACAGGGCTAAGAACCCCGGATCAAAGTTACAAACGGCGGTTACAGGAAAGGTTAAAGCGGGAAGCAAAGACGCCAAGCGGCGCAAGTCGTTCTGCGCAAGGTCCGCGGGTCAGATGAAGAAGTTTCCAAAGGCTGCTAAAGACCCAAACAGTCGTTTGCGGCAGGCTAGAAAAAGGTGGAAGTGCTAATGTCTTATTCTCGAAAATCTAAGGGCGCTTCAAAGAAATCTAAGGGTAGCAAGATTTGTCCTGCGGGAAAAGCTTGGGCTCAAAGAACTTTTGACACATACCCTTCGGCATATGCTAATATGGCTGCATCTAAGTACTGCAAAGACCCCAATTATGCCAAGGGGGCCAAGGGTAAAAAGAAGGCGTCAGCGTAATGGGTGCTTTAAAGGATTGGGTAAAACAAGATTGGGTTAGGATTGGGACCGATGGAAAGATTAAAGGTAAGTGCGGCACTTCAAAAGATAAGAAGAACCCTGACAGATGCTTGCCTCGGTCTAAAGCGGCTTCTCTTTCCCAATCTCAAAGAGCTTCAACGGCTAAGAAGAAAAAACGAGAAGGCTCTAAAGGTAAAACAAACGTTAAAAACACCAAAGCCGCTGAAGTTAAATTTGCGCGGCTCGGAGGTGAAATTAAAACCACTCAAGCCAAAAGAAAGCCGCCGCCGCCCAACAAAAACGGGGTAGTCCCTCGGGGGTGTGGCATTGTTTTAAACAACCGACGTAAACGAGCAAAAGGATCAGTAGCATGAAAAAAATGAAGAAAAAAGGTTACGCCAAGGGTGGTGCAGCAAAGAAGATGAAAGCGGGTGGTGCCGTTAAAAAAATGAAGGCTGGCGGCGCAGTAAAACGCCGCATGGGTGGCGCAATGATGAAGAAAAAAGGTTATGCTAAAGGCGGCGCGGTTAAAAGAAAATAACCTGAATGCCGTTTTTGCAGAGCAATATCCCACACTTCAAGTGCTGGGTTCGCCGCGAGTATACTGTAAACCATGAACGTTATCATGGTGAATTTTTACACGCTATGGCAATAGCCGTAACTACCATGCCTAACCGTTGTTTAAGCTTTCAGCTTATTTTTACGGGATGCGAGGTGGACGAAGAGGGGGGAGAGAACGTGCATGGCGGAGCTATGTGGGCCCGAATGCCCATAACGGCTTTAGTTGCAGACGAACCTTTAGAGGATTGGCCCAAACCAATGGCAGTACATGAAGCACAACCTTGGGACTGCCCTTCACATACTCACGCGGCGTATGTGTTAGAAAGGGCCTCTCCTTGTCCGTGGTTAGCCAAAATAGACGGAACGTTCTTCCCAGCAAAGTACATGTTTACTGTAGATTACACCGATACGGATGTTGCGGATGATCCTGCGCAACACAAGCAGGCTCATGTATTGCAGCTATTAAACGCGGGGGATTGGACAGGAAACATTGTGGGTCTTCCTAATAACCGTGTGAGGGTGACGCATCCCGCGTGGTTTGAAACGGGGGAAGGTGCGCCTGACTTCAAGCCGTCTCAGCATGTACATTACTCTAAATCTGATCTAGACTACACCTTAGACGTTAATCGAATATTCGATAATCTGTACAACGAGGAATGACATGGCAGTTTCTAACAGCGTGGATTTTGAGCTAGATGTAGCTGAGTACGTCGAAGAAGCCTTTGAGCGTTGCGGTTTGGAGGTTCGAACAGGCTATGATTTTAAAACGGCAAAACGGTCGTTAAATTTAATGTTGGCAGAGTGGGCCAACAGAGGTTTAAATCAATGGACAATAGCGCAACGCACCGTGACCATGACACAAGGCACCGGAGAGTATTCGTTATTACCGGACGTTATTGATATTTTGTCTGCGGTTATCCGCAGGGACGGCACGGATTACGCGCTGCTTCGTTTAAGCCGAGAGGAATACCAAACGGTTCCCGACAAGTCTTCTCAAGGCAGACCCAACCAGTTTTTCTTGGATCGTCAAATCACGCCTAGTTTAAAAATATGGCCTGCGCCAGAAAACAGTACGGATGTTGTGTATTACAACGCGCTTACTCGTATGAATGATGCGGATACAGCTATAAACACGTTAGACATGCCCTTTCGATTTTATCCCTGTCTAGCTGCAGGTTTAGCGTATTACATTGCTATAAAGCGGGCCCCGCAACGCGTTCAGTTATTAAAGGCGGTGTATGAAGAAGAGTTTGAACGTGCCATGACTGAGGATCGTGACAGGGCTTCGTTTAACGTAGTACCTCAATACCAGTACTTTAGGACAGGCTGATGGGTAAGTTTGCCAGCGGTAAAAACGCCCTTGCGATATCAGATCGTTCCGGTTTTCGGTACAGATATAAAGACATGCGGCGGGAGTGGAATGGCCTGTTGGTTGGTAAGGACGAGTTTGAGCCCAAACAGCCGCAGCTAGGACCGTTTAGAACGGTTTCTGATCCACAAGCCTTAAAAGACGCTAGGCCACAAACGCTAGATCGTACCGCGGCATTTCAAGTAATAACTACTAACGGTATCGTCTACGAGGGTAACGGCGTTTGGACAACCAGTGGTGTGACGGAAATGCCCTCTTCTATTGCGTCCTTACCCTCTTTAACGTCGGGCGTAGGCTCTGTTACGGTAAACACGTCGGGCGGAACATCCGTAGATGTGTCGGTTACGGGGGTATCAGGCACAGCAGCATCAGGCTCTGTTACTGTTACCAGCAACGTCTATATTGTTACAGTGGCTAGTGGCACTAATCCTTATGGAACGGGCAATAAGTTCTACATAGACGGGGTTGTTAGCCCGACGATTAGTTTAGCAGAGGGCAGCACGTTTAGGCTTGACCAATCGGCCTCGTCCAATAGTAGCCATCCATTACGGTTCAGCACCACTGCAAACGGTACACACGCGGGCGGCTCTGAGTACACTACGGGCGTAACCACGTCGGGAACGGCGGGTCAGGCTGGTGCGTATGTTCAAATAACTGTCGCAAATTCTGCCCCAACCCTCTATTACTACTGCACCAACCATAGTGGTATGGGCGGAACGGCGAACACACCATAGGTGATTGAATGAGCTATACATACGCAACATTAAAGCAAGCCCTCCAAGATTATACGGAGAATACGGAGACTTCGTTTGTAAATAATCTGCCCCTTTTCATACGGTCTGCAGAAGAACGCATTTTAAAATCCGTTCAACTAAACCTGTTTAGAAGAAACGCTTCGGGAGTTATGTCGCAAGGTAATAAGTATCTTAGGGTGCCAGATGACTTTTTAGCGCCGTATTCCTTGAGCTATACCAGTGGTTCGGAAGAGGTGTTTGTAGAGTTTAAGGACGTTAGTTTTATACAGACGTACAACCCAGACTCAACGGTTACGGGTTTGCCGAAGTATTATGCCTCGTTTGATGTTAGTAATTTTATTTTAGCTCCGACTCCAAATGCGTCCTTTACTGCGGAGCTTCATTATTTGTACCGCCCTGCAAGCTTAACTGCAGGGTCGGACAGTGGCACGACATGGTTGAGTGAAAATGCAGAGTTAAGCATCCTGTACGCTTCGTTAATAGAGGCGTATATCTTTATGAAAGGTGAGCAGGACGTTATGGCAATGTATGACAAGCGATATCAAGAGTCGTTGGTTGGCTTGAAGTTGTTGGGTGAAGCAAAAGAAACAACACAGAACTATCGTGTCGGTCAGGTTGTGAGGGAGAAACAATGAACATGTCCGTACAGGCGTCTATGGGAAGTGACTTTAAAGTTGAGGTTCATACCACCAACAACAGGGGGTCTACTCCCGAAGAGGTGGCTAACCGTTGCATAAATAAAATGGTTGTGGTTTCTGAAACGGCGCATCCTGTTTTACGAGAACAGGTAATAGAATACAAAAGCAGCATAGAGAAGCTTTTGGTGCTATATATGAAACAGGCTATTCAAGGGGACCGTACTACTGTATATAATGCAATTAAACAGGCTGGTCACCCTGAACTGGCTGAACATATAAGGAAACTTTAATATGGCTTTTTCTGGAAATTTTCTTTGCACTTCGTTCAAAAAAGAACTTATGATAGGTGTTCATAACTTCACGACTGCAAGTAATGTTTTTAAACTAGCGCTATTTACTAACAGTGCGGTTCCCTCAGACATGGGCGGCTCTGGCAGCACTATGAATGGAAGCGTTACAACTTATGCCACTAGTAACGAAATTAGCAGCGGTGGTGGGTCAAACTACACTGCTGGAGGACAGCTATTAACTAGTGTAACGCCAACCACTAGTGGCACTACGGCCTTGACGGATTTTGCGGATGAGGTTTTTTCTAATGTTACAATCTCTTCAGTTCGTGGTGCATTAATTTATAATTCAAACCCAGTATCGGGTGGTGGAACACCCGCTGTTTGTGTTTTGGATTTTGGCAGCGATAAATCTGCTAGTTCGGGTGACTTTACGATTGTTTTCCCTACGCCTGACGCTAGCAACGCGATTATTAGGATAGCCTAACATGACCGTATCGCTAGGAAACCGTGCAAAAATGTCCACCAGTACCACGGGTACTGGAACGATTACATTGGGCAGCGCGGTTTCTGGCTTCCAAACCTTTGCGGATGCTGGCATCACTAATGGTCAGACGGTGCGTTATGCCATAGACGATGGCGCTAATTTTGAAATAGGCAGTGGTACTTATACATCTAGCGGCACCACGCTTACGCGGTCTGTTACGGAAAGTTCTAACTCTGACAGTGCTATCTCTCTTAGCGGTAGTGCCGAGGTATTTATTGCAGCAACTGTCGCGGATTTAAACCCTCTTTATGCTGCCAACGAAAGCAGTCCATCAGCGCAACCAAGTGCGACCGGAACAAATGCAGTAGCTATAGGTGATAGTGCTGCGGGTTCTGGTACAAATTCTATAGCACTTGAAAAATCAAGAGCAAGTGGCACAAGAAGTTTTGCGGTGCAAAATAACAGCACGGCTTATGGCGCTACGGGTACAGGATCAGTGGCAATAGGTAATGCTGCTTACTCAACAGGTAGTAACTCTGTAGCGATAGGACAGGGTACAAATGCAACTTCTACGGGTTCAATATGTATTGGTCAATCTTCTTCCGCCTCAGCGCCCGGCAGTATTGCATTCGGAAATAACGTCTATCTGCAAGGTACTGGCTCTGTTGGTTTTGGTAAAGACGCCTATGACAATGACATTGACGGTAAATTTGCTTTTGGTCGTGACCCTCTAAGTAATCAACGAGACGTTGGTGGTGGATTGTTTGTTTTAGGGTGTTCAACTACTGACGCTACTGCAACTACTTTAACTACTTATAGCACAACCCCCACAGCAACTAACCAAATAACTTTAAAAAATAAAGCAGCCCTTGTTTTCAACGGATTAATTGTAGGGCGTCAAGATTTTACAGACGGCACAGATACAGCCGCTTTTAAAGTTCAAGGTATTATTAGGCGAGAAGCTAATGCTGGAACAACTGTGTTGGTAAATTCTACTGTAGATACTATTCAAAAAACTGTATCTACTATGGCTTGTACTGTATCTGCTGATACTACTCTTGGGTGTGTAAAAATACAAGTTACAGGTATTGCTGGTCACAATATTAGGTGGGCAGGAAATATATCTACTGCAGAAATAGAGTACACATAACAGGAGTAATAAATAATGGGTTCTATCAATTTAGATCACGCAGGCTCTGGTGGAGCAATTACGTTATCTAGTGATGGCACTGATCTCTTACTAGGTGGTAGTGCTATTGGTGGCGGCGGAGCTTCTGCTTTAACTATAGAATCCAAAACTTCTGCTTATACCGTAGTAGCAGGTGATCTTGGTAAAGTTATAAATTGTACTTCTGCTTCGTTTACTATCTCGCTGACTGCGGCAAGTACTTTGGGTGCGGGTTTTAATGTTGTTATTTGGAATACGTCAGATACTAATTCACATGCAATTACGATTGATCCAAACAGTTCTGAAACAATAGATGGATTAGCTACCTTAATTCTTAGGCGTGGAGAGGGTATGCAAGTTGTCTGTGATGGTAGTAATTTCCAAACAGGCGATAAAAAAACAATGCGGGGTTATGCGGATAATATACTCAGCACTGAAGCACGACCCGTTGCCTCTGGAAATAGAAGTATTAGTTTGGGGCCATTGTCTACGTCCACTCAAGCTGAGTCATTTAGTGCAGGTTATTATGCAAGAGGAACGGGTGCGTACTCTGTTGCCATAGGGGGAAGGCCGACAGCCTCTTCAACAGGGGCTATTGCGATTGGATTTGAAGCATCTGGTACAAGCGTAATGGCAACTGCCATCGGCGGCAATTCTAATTCTCAGGGTGCTAAAGCTTCGGGTTCTGGTTCAGTTGCGTTGGGTGGTTCGTATGTTAGTGGGGCTGACGGTTTCGCAGTAGCTGTAAAAAACAACACTTCAAGTTATGGGGCGAGTGGTGCTAACTCGCTGAGTATTGGCCTTAACGCAAAATCAACGGCTGGGAACTCAGTAGCGATAGGTTCAAGAACTCTCTCTAGTAATGCTTCTATTGCTATCGGTACTAGCTATGCAAATTATGGTGTTGTCGCTTCTGGTATGAATAGTATTGTGCTTGGTGACGGTAGTGCCGCTTCACAAACATCGTCCGTGGCTATTGGGTATGGTGCTAATTCAAACATAAAAGGTAAGTTTGTTTACGCATCTAAAAGTTTTGGTGGTGGTAATGCAGAAGGCAGCGCACAAGGCGGCATGTTTATTTTGATGTCAGATACTACTGACGCCACAGCAGAAGCTATGACAACAGATAAAGCAACAGCAGATGCAACTAATCAAATCGTAGCCGCTACAGATACGTGCATTACTTTTTCCGGCACAGTCGTAGCAATGCAAAATGGCGCTCAATCCTACAGTAGCTGGGAGATTAAAGGGCTGTTAGTCAATGATGGCGGGACTACGACAGTACCTACCAGCGCAATCACGGTGATTTCCAACACCTCAAGCTGGGGTTTAGCTTTGTCTGCGGATAACACAAACAATGCTTTGACAGTACAAGTAACTGGAGAAGCAGCACACAATATAAGGTGGGTGGCGAACATTCAAACGGCGGAAGTCACCTATGCTTAAAGGAGCAAGATAATGGCTATTACACACAATATTACGCAAGCTAGTTCCCAATACGGGATAAACTTTGACGGGGCGTATTATCGGATCGTCACGGCAGCGGTGTCGCGACAACGCGGGTCCAACCCTAAATTTATCGTGATGATCGACCTTAGTGCTTACGCCACCTCATCACCATCCGACGATACTCGCGAGGTGGATTTTAAGCGTTACCATGCGACCTTGGAGCAAGTTGAGGCTGCATCTGGTGCTACGTTCTTAGACAAATGTTATGCTTGGGTCATGGCGCAAAGTGATATGTCGGGCAGTAGCGCAGCATAAAAAGGTTCAATTGAATCAAAATTGCAGGATAATACAATGAGCCTTACCATAAATCACCAGACAAATGACATTTCAGCGACTAGCGGTTCAGTAACGATTGGAGGGGCGGCTGTTGGAGCCGGAGGTGAACAGACATTTACTGCTACAGGCGCAGTGTCCAACGGGGATATTGTTGGTCTTAATTTTGATGGTACAATCAGTGTTATGTCACAGAAAGCGGGTTCTCCTACGGACGCTAGTTCTGCGGATGTTGATAGCTCCCGCGCAACAGCTATTGCGTATGATAGCACTAACAACAAAGTGTTATATGTATATAACACCGCAGACCCCATCATGTCTGCGGTAGTTGGAACGGTTAGTGGCAATAGCATTAGTTTTGGAACTCCCGTGAACGTGGTTAGCTCAGGAGCGCAGTCTCCTACAGTTTGTTTTGATAGCAATGCTGGTAAATTTGCAATTATGTTTCGGGATTATACAGCTAGTGGAATAAGTGCAATAGTTGCAACGATCAGTGGCACATCAGTGTCTTTTGGATCAAAGGCAACGGTTGATTCGGAGCCGGCTGCTGTTGGCGTAGGAGCAGCTATATTTGATCCAGACCAAAATGCAATAATCTATGCGAGGATGGGAACAAGCAATCATGGTCGTATTAGTGCAGGAGCTATAAGTGGAACGTCAATATCTTGGGGTTCCACTGTTGAGTACAGCACGGATTATGTGGAAAACAATTTAAGTTTTGATCTGACTTATGACACTTCAGCTAATAAAACAATTCTAGTTTATAAGAGGTTAATTAACAACACTAGCGGAGATATATACTATAGAACTGTTACGACTAGCGGCACCAGCATAAGCCTTGGTACTCAAAGAGTGCTTTATGCCAGCACCAGTACATATGCAGAGCCAAGGTGTGTTTACAGTCCAGCAGCCAATAAAACTTTCTTTGCTTACGCTCAGGGGTCTAGCCTTGAAACAGTAGTTGGGACTTTATCTGGTGACACGTTTAGCTTTGGAACAACAAAGAGTAATATTTCTGGAACTCCTGTTAGTGGCACTGCTTACCACAGACTTTACAACTACAACCCAGATACAGAGGAAATTATAGAAAGCAGCATATATTACTATGGCACTGCTCAAACAGCTAATTATAAAATAGTTGGTACAAACCATTATGCTCAAACATATATTAATATTGTTGAGGGTTTAGGTACAACGGCGGCTGACCATTTAGGGACTTGTTATGACACAGGTTCAAATAAAATGGTTATTTCCTTTAGAGATGATGCTAAAAGTGACAAGCCTCAAGCACTTGTTTATGACCCCGCAGTACCGACGAATTGGGTGGGTCTTGCTTCTGAAGCAATTTCCAATGGTGCAAGCGGAAAAGTCACCATAATTGGGGGCATTAACACTGCACAGTCTGGTTTAGTTGCAGGAGTTCCATATAAGGTTAGTTCAACATCTGCCAGTTTAAGTGAAGGTACTGGGACTATAGTTGGCACCGCACTTTCCGCATCATCTATTTATCTTACAAAGGCAGCAATCTAATGAGTACAGCAGCAGAAGCTCGTACAAAACGAGATAATCTTTTGGTAGAAAGTGACGCCTATGCACTGGCTGATCGAATTACAAAAGAGTGGACGGACTATCGACAAGCCTTGCGTGATGTTCCTACACAACATGGATTTCCCGCGAATATTACATGGCCCCCAAAGCCTGTTTAGGAGTAAAACATGACCAAAGCCAGAGATTCGGACAGTAAGGTTTGGCCCGATGATCCTGACTTCATAGATAAAAATAAAATTAAGGAAAAATAACCATGCTTGGTTTTTCCCCACTAGCTGGAGCGCCTCTTGCTAGTTCTGGTAGAGTTTCTGCGTCAGTATCTGTATCTGTTACGGGTGTAGCTGGAACAGGTGCGGTAGGCTCTGTAACTACCACAAGCGCGGCTGATATATCCGTAACAGGGGTCGGGGCAACAGGCGGTGTTGGCTCTGTAACCACCACAAGTGCGGTAGATATTACTGCCACAGGCGTGTCAGGCACGGGTTCTGTTGGTTCTTCTACAGTAACAGGCGATGCAAATGTCACTGCTACAGGCATATCAGGCACGGGCGGCGTTGGTTCTGTTACCACTACCAGCACTGCCGACATATCTGTTACAGGCGTCTCTGGCACAAGTGCAGTAGGCGGAGCGGCAGCTTCTACCGATTTAGAGATAGGTGTTACAGGCATTGCTGCTACGGGGTCTGTAGGTTCCGCGTCCATTACAAGTGAATCTAATCTTTCTGTTACGGGCGTGTCAGGCACAGGTTCTGTTGGCTCAGTATCCCCGGGCTTTAGACAATCTGTTACGGGCGTGTCAGGCACAGGAGCAGTAGGAAGCGTATCTACAACAAGTAGCGCAGTTATATCCGTTACAGGTGTAGCGGCTACAGGCGCAGTAGGAAGCGTGTCCGCTAACAATGATTCTTCTATCTTTGTTACAGGCGTTGCTGCGACAGGTGCAATAGGCACCACCACCACAACATCTGATGCAGATATTTCTGTCACGGGAGTTTCGTCCACGGGTGCGGTTGGTTCCGCAACGACTACTTCTTCCGCAGACATATCGGTTACAGGCGTAGCAGGCACGGGTGCGGTTGGTTCTTCGTCCACTAGAGTTGACAACTCTATTTCGGTCACGGGCGTAGCAGGCACAGGTGTTGTTGGAACTGCTTCAATTACTGCAGACAGCACTCTATCGGTCACAGGCGTTTCTGGTACAGGTGCGGTAGGATCGTCTACAGTTAAGATTGATGTAGATGTACCCGTCACGGGCATTGCAGCTACAGGCGCAGTTGGTTCTTCTACCATTAAAGTTGACAACTCTGTTTTCGTTACAGGCGTTGTTGGTACGGCGGAAGTAGGAAATGTTTTGGTTTGGTCAAAGATTGAACCAGATCAAACGTCTAATTTCTCTAGTATAACGCCTTCGCAATCTTCGGGGTTTTCTAGTATAACCCCCTCACAAACCCCGTCTTGGACGGATATCGCTGCGTAGTTGATTAAATGACTTGGCATGGGTATAGTCCAAACATATTTATAGTTGAGGTCCCGTCATGGCTACATACACCGCATCTAACGCTATTAAGAAAATAACCACTGGGGATGAATCGGGTTCGTGGGGAAACAGCACCAACAACAACTTCGACATTATAGACCGTGCTGCGAACGGCTTTGTTTCTATCGCTTTGTCAGGCACTTCTTACACGTTGGCGTTATCAACTACGGCTGTTTTGTCTAACGGGCATTACAAAGCGATAAAGTTTACTGGAACTCCGGGCGGAACTTGCACGGTTACATTAGAGCAAAATGACAAAGCTAGAATGTATATGATCCTTAACAGCACAAATCAAAGCCTGTCTATTACGCAAGGATCAGGATCAAACGTCACAATTCTTACTGGAAAGTCTGCAATTATTTTAGCTGACGGTGCGGGATCAGGGGCGGCTGTTACTGATTTTACTGCGCTTGTTAGTATTTCGGAATTGGACGGCATTACTGCGGGTACGGTAACCGCTAGTAAGGCGGTTGTCGTTGATGCCAACAAAGACATTACGGGCTTTAGAAATATTACAGCTACTGGAGAATTGGATGCAGCTACATTAGATATATCTGGCGATGCCGATATTGATGGCACTACTAATTTAGACATAGTTAATATTGCTGAAACCACAACTATAGCAACTGATAATAAGATACAGTTTAGAGATACGGGCCTGTACATTAATTCCAGTGCGGATGGTCAGCTTGATATCGTTGCAGACACTGAAATCCAAATCGCGGCAACAACGATAGACATTGATGGTGCAGTGGCTTTAAATGGCGCAATTACAGGGGCCACTAACATTACGCTGTCAGGTGAGCTAGATGCCGCAACATTAGATATATCTGGTAATGCAGATATAGACGGCACCCTTGAAACAGATGCTTTATCTATAGCTGGTACGGCAGTCACCAGCACAGCGGCTGAGTTAAACATTATGGACGGTGATACGTCTGCCTCAGATGTAACTATTGTAGACGCAGATCAGTTTGTTTTGAATGATGGCGGCACGATGAAGCAGGTTGCTGCTACTAAACTATCCGCTTACGTCGAATCAATCGGTGTTAATCAACAATGGTACGATGTAACAGGTTCAAGGTCTGTTGGCTCATCCTATGAAAACACTTATGGAAGAGCGATTATGGTCAGCGTTGGTACAACTATTTCTACCGAGGTTTACTTGCAAGTTTCTCATAACGGCTCATCATGGGTAAATGTTGGTACACTTGGCGGACACGGTGGTATTAACGATTCAGGATCATCTCAAGCCATTGTGCCTGCGGGTCATTATTACAAAGCAACTGGTGGTAGCGTCAAAGCTTGGGCAGAGTTAAGATAATGCCGCTCTTAGACCTTAAATTTAAAGCTGGAATAAACAAAGAAATTACGCCGTATTCTGAAGAAAACGGTTGGGTTGATTGTGATAAAATACGTTTTCGCTTTGGGTATCCTGAAAAGTTAAACGGTTGGGAAAAAAACTCAAACGAAGCTTTCTTAGGTCAATGCCGTGGGATGCACGAGTTTGTAGCGTTGAGTGGCGAAAAGTTTTTGGGCCTTGGGACAGAATTAAAGTTCTATATTAAAGAGGGTGTTGATTTCAAAGACATTACTCCAATCAGACAGATTACTTCTGCAGGAGATGTCACCTTTTCTGCTTCAAATGGATCACCTGTTATTACCGTTTCAGATACAAGTCACGGGTGCGTAGCAAATGATTTTGTAACCTTTTCTGGCGCGGTTTCTTTGGGTGGAAACATTACAGCAAATGTTCTCAACCAAGAATATCAGATTACAGAAGTTGTAGATGGAAACACTTACAAAATATCAGCTAGAACAGTTAGCACTATATCAAGTGTTACGGCTTCGGGAGGAATAAGCGCCACGGCAGTAAATGCTACAGGTAGCGACACAGGCAACGGTGGTGGCAGTGTTGTTGGTACTTATCAAATTGGCACCGCTTTAAATAGTTCAGTCTTTGGCACTGGTTGGGGCGCGGGAGTTTGGGGTGGAACAACTACAGGCGCTCTTACTACAACGGTAAATGAGGGCGGTACACTTTCTGCTAGTGACACCACTATCACTGTGGCTAACACTGCTGGAATTGTAGCCAGTGACATTGTTTTAATAGATGACGAACTTATTCTGGTGGGGGGCATAAGTTCCAACGATTTAACAGGATGTACCAGAGGACACAAAGGCACCGCCGCCGCAACACATGCAAACGGTTCTGCTGTTAGACTTGCAACGGGCAACGCGGATACAGCGGATGATTTTTCTGGCTGGGGGCTGGCTCTTATTTCAGGGACAATTACGCCTTCTGCAAACTTACGCATTTGGGCGCAAGATAACTTTGGCGAAGACCTGTTGTTAAACGAAAGAAACGGTAGGATTTACTATTGGAATAAAACCAATGGTGTAAATACACGGGCTAAATTCTTAACAGATAGTAGCTTAGGACTTGGCACACGGACCTCGGTTCCTACGATAGCTACGCAAGTTCTTTTGTCTGACAGGGACAGGCATGTGATTGCTTTTGGTGCAGACAGCCTTGGTCTTACTTCTTCTTCAACCGAGGGAAACGGCATTCAAGACCCTTTGTTAATAAGGTTTAGTAGTCAGGAAAACCCTGTAGATTGGTATCCTACCTCTACCAATACAGCGGGTGATTTGCGTATAAGTTCTGGCTCTAAGATCATTCAAGCTCTTGAAACTCGGCAACAGATACTGGTGTTTACAGACGTTTCTATTCACGCAATGCAGTTTCTTGGACCGCCGTTTACCTTTGGTATAAACCTAATTTCCGAAAACATTACTATTGCTAGTCCGAAGGCTGCGGTTGCGGTAGACGATGCCGTGTTTTGGATGGGTACGGCGGAGTTCTATGCGTTTACGGGTGCGGTTCAAAGAATACCCTGCACTGTGCGAGATTATGTGTTTAACGACATGAACACGGCTCAGTCTGACAAGATTGTGGCAGGAGCCAACGTGTCATTTTCAGAGGTTTGGTGGTTTTATCCGTCTGCGGGCTCAACCGAGAACAACAGATATGTGGTTTACAATTACCTTGAGAAGCTTTGGTTCATAGGAAACCTAGCCAGAACGGCGTGGTTAGATCGTGGCATCTCTTCGTTGCCTCTTGCGGCGGGAACTAACAACTTTTTGTATAATCAAGAGGTGGGCGCACAAGATGACGGCGCAGCTATGACTTCGTTTATTGAGTCTGGAGACATGTCTATTACAGACGGCAATCAGTTTTCTTTTATTAACAGGGTAATACCGGACATTAATTTTAGAGAAACTGTGGACACCTCTTCTCTAAACATTATTTTAGAGACTAAAAACTTTCCGGGTCAAACCGATCAAAACTCCTCGACAAACACTGTGTCCAAAACATCTAGTACGCCTGTAGATCAGTACACAAACCAGTACTTTACACGCTTACGGGGCCGCAGTTTTACGCTCAAGTTACAATCTACAGACGCGAACGTCCTGTGGAGATTGGGTGTGCCTCGTGTAGATATTAGACCTGACGGGAGAAGATAATGGCTACCAGTACTCCTGTACCGTTTTTCCCTACTCCGCCTCAAGAGTACAACCAAGAGTACTTAAACGAGGTGGTTCGTTCTTTTTCCGTGTTTTTGAATCAATTCAACAACACTCAACAGGTGGCAGACGATGATACGACTGCCCTAAGCTGGTTTATGGGCTGATGGCTAACGCATATATAAACGCAAAAGCGGACCTCACAACGACAGGCATAACCACGCTGTATACGTGCGGTCCGTTTGCTACGGCGGTAGTAAAGTCAATTTTGGTTTGCGATGACAGTAACAATGGTGATACCTTAACGCTTACAATAACAGACGCGTCAAACGCCGTGTTTGTTTTGTTTGACAGTAAAACTATTGCGGGTCATGCAACTGTAGAACTATTAACGGCACCACTTGTGGTTCAAGCCGATGAAGTCTTAAAAGTTACGGCTGCTACAGCCAATCGGCTGCACGTTGTAGCTAGTATTTTAGAGATTTCGTGATAAAGTACGGTCAAAGGGGCAGTGTGATGCAAGAACAGATGTATTTTCCCGAAGGTGGTGTGGGGTCTTTCTTAACCTCTAACATGGATGAAATGCCTGACAACGTACTTGCGTTTGGTCAGCCTCGCGGCATTAACTCTATGGGCGACGTAGCAAACCGCATGGCTCAAATGGGTCGTAACGGCGATACGGAACTGGCTCACGTTAATCGTGACGAGATTATTATAGACCGGAACATGGCCCGCGATCCGCGGATCAGGAACGCTGTGGCGGAGGTTTTTAGTGACAATGACATGGACATGTCGCGTTACACGGTTGGCAACGCGGCTAACTCTGTAAACCCGTACACTGGTAACAGAGAGTTCTTTCTGAAGAAGATTATTAGCGGCGTTAAGAAGATCGTTAAGATGGCTGCGCCTATTGTTATTCCGCTGGCTATGAACGCTCTATTTCCCGGAATGGGTGCAATAGCTTCGGGCTTTATCGGTTCTGGCATTAGTTCTCTTGCGCAGGGCAATAGCTTTAAGGACAGCATGAAGGCTGGCGTTATGGGCGGCTTGGTTGGTGGTATCGGTCAAGGCTTTAGGAACATGAGCGCGAACAAAGGGTTCCTTTCTGGTGGCGGCTTTAGGGGAAACAAAGACTTTGGGTTCTTTGAGCGCAACCGAAACTTTAAAGACACGTTGCTCAAAGGGGCTGCTCCTGTTGGCAGAGGAGGGGCTGCTCCCATTTCAACAGACATTTCTAATCGTGTAGATTTAGGTGGAGGAAATTACGGCGGATCGGTCGCTGAATCAGGTTCCACTGTTGACAAAAGTAACTTCTTTAAAGACGTGTTTTACGACCAAGGGGTAAGCCAAGAAGAAGCTGCTAAACAAGTGTTAAAAATTCCAAACATGACGGTTGATAACCCCAACTTTGCAAAGTTGGTTGAAGAAGCTACGGTTAAGGGTGGCGTTAAGCTCCTACCAACAGTCGGGGCGGGCCTTGGCTCGTTAGCGTTAGCTGGTGGATTCGATCAAATACCCGCCGAAGAGATTGAAGACCCCTACGACAGCCCTTCGCCCGCCGAGGACCGCTTGGCAGCGAACCCTGAGATGTACACAACCGGAGTACCCGGAGCCCCGTCTTACCGTTCCTTGTATGACGTAATGGTGCCCACGGTTCGCCAGCCGATTTACCAACAATTTGTTGAGCCCGTACAAACCGCGGCCCGCGGCGGCGAAATGCAGAACTTCCCGCGCCGCACTGGTTACATAGCAGGCCCCGGAACCGAGACTTCCGATAGCATTCCAGCGATGCTTTCTGACGGTGAGTTTGTAATGAACGCCAAGGCCGTCCGCGGAGCGGGTGGCGGTAGCAGAGAGCGCGGCGTTAGAAAGATGTACGATATGATGAGAGCCTTTGAAGGGGGTGCAGTAGCATGAGTACTCAAACCCAATATGTAGTCAGTCGCCAAGACCCCGCGATTGAGGCTTATCGTCTGGGATTACTGGGCGACGTTCAGAAATACATCAAAGGTCAGATCGAACGCGGCGATGCACCGCCTGACTATCAGGTAGCGGGGCTTAGTCCCAGCGAACAGGCTTCTATTACCGCGGCACAAACAGGCGTGGGCGCATACCAGCCGTTTCTGACGCAAGGTTCGTCAACCATTGACCAAGCTGCGGGCCTAACGGGAACAGATGCTGCCGGATATATGGGTGACGCCTCGACAGCGTTGCAAAGCGGTATTGGTGCTTTGGCGGGTACTGGGGCTATGTATGACCCTAACAGTTACCAATCCTTTATGAACCCTTACGAAGACCAAGTTA
>Ga0209535_1000804_pt1 | contig 21858 bp, 11 predicted proteins | sample LinPmetageLP28_FD_184041 | JGI IMG/M metagenome (GOLD analysis project Ga0209535, IMG submission 184041) | Marine viral communities from the Pacific Ocean - LP-28 (SPAdes) (version 2) | ecosystem: Environmental > Aquatic > Marine > Oceanic | place: Pacific Ocean | collected 2009-08-22
AAACGGTATAGCAATACCAACTATTCCACCAGCTTTACCAGCTTCAAAAGCAGCATCCATATCAACGTATCTCATAGCGCCTTGGTTTCCTGTTCCTTCAACCATCATACCTTTACCTATGCCACCTACTATTTCTTGACCCCATTCTGTTATAAACTCCGTACCTCCGGCGTATAATTTATCTAGAGCTCCAGCTGTTATGTTTTTTAAACCTGATCTTAAGTCACCAGCTATTATAGAAGCTAAACCATTTTTACCTACGCCCAAAGCTTTTTGAGTTTTAGCTAAAATTTTACCAGCACCAATTTTTTCCATACCAGTTTGCACAGCAGCTACTAATGCCGCTTCACCTGGTTTGTGATATCTACCACTTTTAAGGCCAGTTATTAAAAAATCTCTTCTATCCTTATCTTCTAGTTGATTATATGATCCAGCTCCATTAATCGCATCGTAATCTTCTTGCGCTCCAGTTTCTGCTGCGTCCATATATGCATCACCATACATTGTAACACCCATAGTAACTGTACCAAGAGCACCTAGCAAAGGAGCTATAGCTGCCCCGCCAGTAGCAGCTCCCGCGGCAGCACCAACTGTCGCTAAACCTATTTGAGGTAAAGCTTCAGAAGTTGTTAAAACAATATCTTTCCAGCTTATGTCACCGTCTGAGAGATCAGCTGATTGGTATTTTTGTAAAATTTCATCAGATAATTTTATTTCATCTAAATTATTTTCTAAAGCTTTAGTCCAGTCTTTTTCTTCTAACTCTAATGCTTTACGGGCTTCGTTAACAGTTATTTTTCTACCGTAATACATTACTTTAGAGTCTCCGTTTATCTTACCTGCTTTTTCTAAATTATCTATATCTTTTAACCTATCTTTAGCCTGCTTAGATCTTGCCACGTCATAACTAGCTTGCATTTTATCAATACCAGTTCCGATGCCTCTACTACCTTTTGCAAAACCTTCAATTGTATTAGTAGCTAAGTCAGTCCAAAATTCAATAGGCCCAAGACCATCCGCTAATTCTTGAGCACCATCTATCCAAGTACCTAACCAGCTATTATCTCTATCAAAAGCATTGTTAGCTGTTTGAAAAGCTTTGTTTCCTACAGCAGCTATTTGTTTTACTCTATCCGAATAATCGTTGGTAGAAGATAAATCTTGATTCATAAGCTGTGAGTATTGTTCCTCACTTTCTTTATTAAAAGCAGCAACTCCTTCTGGAGTATCAGTGTCATGTTTTTTGTAAAGGTCTTGTTGGAATTTAGCCATTAAAGGCTTTATTCTGACCTCAGCTTCTAATTGTAGTTTTCTAACTAAAGGGTCGTTTTTAACTTCAGTTTGAATTGCTTCATCTAGTTTTTCCGAAAGTAAAGCATCGTCTGTTATTTCTGCAAAATTAATACCTTCAGTATTATCCCCGTCTTCCTGAGGCTGTATATATTTTTTATCAAAAGCAGCAACAGCTTCAACTGTAGGAACTAAATCAACTGCTTTTACTTTTTGCACTCTGCTTTCTGGATTTGCCATAAAAGCATTATAACCTCTCATAAGCCAACCTTCGTCTTTCAATTCAAATTTACCTTCGTCAAAAGAAGCCTCTAATTTTTTTCTTTCTTCATTAAGCTTAGTCCACTCTTCTTTAGATAGTTTTCCTTCTGGATCAGCCACTATGTATTTACCTAGGCTATCTTTGCTAACATATGGGTTTCTACCTTCTTTTTGAAGTCTTTGTTTTAATTCTTCAATAGACTCACCATCTTTTCTTGCAACTCTACCTCTACCTGGACTGTATTTATCTGTCTTATATATGCTTTTATTAGCTGTTAACCTATTTGTAAGATCTTTGTATTTTTTGTAATCTTCAAACTGCTTTTCATCTCCATTAAAATCATCTAAATCAAGAGTCCCATCACCTAATACATCTTCTCCTTTAAAAAGTCCTTGTTTCAACTCGTTATCGGTTGAAGTGTTTTTCCTTGTTTTATTTTTGTCTGCTTTTATATTTTCTAATTGACTCCACTTATCCACAGTGTTTACATAGTCAATTTCTGATTCAACTTTGTTAACTAAAGGTGCTTGGTTGTCTATTTGTTCTTGTAGCTTTTTAGCTTCCTCTAGCTGTTTAGCATTAGCTAATTTTCTAGCTTCTTCTCGCTCTTGTCTAGCATATTTAGCTTTAAAATAACCTTCTTTGTCAAAATCACTATGACCAAATTGACTAGCTATTGAAGCTTGAGCTATTCCTTTAGCTTTAATCCAATCAGTGTCATCTGGTTTTTTAGTATAATAATCGCCTTTACCTTCTTCGTTTACTTCATATTTGTATTCATAGCCATGATCACTGTAAACCTGACCAGGCTTAGCATTTAAAGCTTGTTTCTTATCAGTAATTACTTCAAGCTCTTGAGGCTGTGATGGTCCACTTTCCGATTCGGATCCTGTATTGTTTTCTGACTCTACGTTCGGATCCTGCGGCGTGGAGTCGGTGTTCTTTACTTGCTCAGCTACAACTTCAGTTTTCTTCTCTTGTTTTTGTTTAGCCTTAAAAGCTAAAATCATATTGTACATTTCTGTCTGAGAGTAATTTTGATCAACTAAAGATCTAGCATATTCACCTACTGTCATTTGAATTAATTTAATTTGTTATCTTGTAAAAACTTATCAGACTTAGCTTGTTTTGCTTGTTCTAAATCAAATACTGCAGCATCTTGTTCTACTGTTGGTAATTTTTGAGTTATAAATTGTTTTAAATAATTATTCATAAAATATTGTGTGTATTTTTTTTCAAATAATTCTTTTTTTCTTTGGTCTAATGGCAAGTGTTTTTCGTAAGACCAAGAAGTAGATCCAGCGTTAGCGTTCTGAGCCATCTGATCATCTTCTTCAACACTAGAACCTTTAGATATAAACACATTCCACGCGGCTATAACTTCTTGCTCTTGCTGCAATAAACCGGCAACTTCAGCATTTATAAAAGGTTTAACTTTTTTCTCTATTTTATCTAGATCAAACTTAAGTATGTTTCTGCCTTTACCCATTCCTATGTCTATTATTTCATAATCATAAGAACCATCAGAGTTTTTTAATACAAACTCATCAGAGATAGAAGCTCCAGGTAATAAGTTACCTTCCTCGTCTGCTGCTCCTTCAGCCATAACACCAACGTCTGTTAATAGTTTTAACATGTCTTTGTTTATGTCTGGTGTCGTAGCTACAAGATCTGTACCAGAACCTATTAAAGCTAATAAAGTGTTGTTGTTTATAATTAACGGAACTTGAAAAAGAGGACCTTCAAAAGTTATACTTTGAGAGCCATCATCAATTAAATTTAAATAAACATTGTATCCTTCTGTTTTAGAAAAACCAGGTTTGTTTGTCATTATAGAGTTAGCTACTAAATAAGCATAGTTATTGTTAACATCGTAATACGCATCATCAGTTGTTGCTAATTGATCAACAAGCGTTTGAATAAACTGTAAAGATTTTTTAGGAGCTGCTTCTAGTATTTTAAGTTGCTTATGTTCATAATCACAGTTTTCACTAAGACATTTACCTGAATCTACAGCCATTTTAAATTTAGCATATGCAACACCTGTATTAGCGTAAGCTCCGTCTAATATACCGAAAGTAGTGTCGATGTTTGAAGACACATAGTTACTGTCATAAGCTAAAGCGTTGCTTTTGTTAGTTTGTTTTAAAGAAAGATTGTATAGCGTGTTTTTATTTTCCATTTTATATTTTTATTTACTAACCAATTTTACCGCCTAAACCTCCTGCTATACCAGCAACAGAACCTATAGCTCCTGTTATAGCTGCTGTTTGATCTCTTTGAGCCGCGGCTGCTTGACCTCTTAGTGCTGCAATTTGATTAGAAGTCCTATCAAGCTGTTGTTGTTCTCTTCTTTCTGTGTTTGAAAACACAAACTGTTTTCCAGCAACATCCGCTTGTTGCATCCTTTGCTCTTCAGACATTTTTTGAGTTTGAAGTCTTTGTTCTCCAGCTAATCGCTGTTGATTATTACTAGATTCTTGTCTTTCTATATCAGCTGCAATACCTTTTTTACTTTGAAGAGCGGCTTGTGCTAATGCTGTTGCGCCTCCAGCAGATGCTCCAGTAGCTCTCATTGTATCTAGTGTATTTGCTAAAGCAATATCAGTTTGTTCCATTTGTATCTCTGTGGCTTTAGTTGCTACTGTTAATTTTTCAAATGGATTACTAAGCATTGCGCTCAAGCTAGTAACTCCTTCGTAAGGGTTTATTATTTCTTGGCGATTAGCCTCTAGTCTAGCTAGTTTACCTTCTAGCTTTTTAGCTTTTCTTTCGGCTCTTCTTTTAGCTCTTCGAGCTGCGCTTGATCCAAAGATACCGCCACCGATACTTACTGCGGCACCTATGCCGGCTGCTACTACAGTCATATTATTTGCTTTTTAATTTTAATTTTTTCTTCATGCTTTCAATACTAATATCTGGATCATCAAAGTCTTTTGCTACAACGTCTTTTAACACGTCTTCTACTGTGGTTTTATCTGTAGCATGCACAGTAATCCAAATGCTGTCTTCATGCATGTATATTAATCTTTTTGTTCCTGGTTTTGTTATGCCATTATAGGGCGCTTTTATACGTTTAATTCCCTCACTAGTTAATACAGATATATCACCTTTTAATATAAAATAAGGATGTTCTTTTTTATGTATACCGGTGGAAATTATCTGACCTTTAGGCATAAATATTTCCCTAATATACAACCCATCTGCAAATGTATGTTTGAGTGGATTAACTGCGTTAGCAACTTTGTCTTCTCCTGGCGTATTTGGATCACCATAAGAACCTGGTAAGTTTACTAATTGATCTTCAAAGTTCATTATCAACTCTCTAAAACGTTCTATTTGTTTTATTTGTTCTAGTGTATGCTCTTGTTTTACTAAGGAATTATTCATTTAATTAAATTTTAATAACCGTTATTCATATCATAAGCGCTTTCCACAGAGAATAATGTTTTTTCTCCACCAAGTTGCGTCGTTAAATCTGTAGACATTTTTACTGTAGCGTAAAAACCTTTAATACCTGATATGTCCTGATTAAATATAATCTCACCTGGATTTGCAGGCGTATTATTTATAAGATTAGCAACATATTTATTTTCTTTTCTGTCAAACCCAGCGTAGTATCTATCTAGTGGTGGAGTTGTAGTACCAAAAACGTTCGTATAGTTTACGTTTGAAACAAAACCGTTGAAAAACAAAGTGCTAAACTGTGTTAAACTAACAGCTCCATCTAAAACTAAAACACCTGTTGAAGTGTTATAAGACACAACGTTTCTTAATGGAAGAATTTGTTCAGAAGTAACTGAATCTCCTGGAAATATATATCCAACAACTGAACCAACATCTAAAGTTATAGTTGTAGAAGCTGTTACAGCCGTGTTGTTTCTAGCTTGACCACTAGTCAAAACATATTCACCATCGTTATAGCTAACTATAGCCGAAGTTACATCGTTAGACAAGCTCCAGTTTCCTCCAGAGCTAAGTATAGCTTGAGTTTCGTCTGACGTATAAGTATCTAGCTGCCAACCATTACTTCCTTCGTACCCTATTGTTTTAAAAGTTTTTGAGTTAGTTGGGTTTGGATTAAAAACAAATGTTATAGACGTTGGATTATCTTTTCCATAATAGTTACCTCTTCTAACGCTGTTGTCATAATGTCTCCATAGCTGAGCAACACCGCTATCGTTAGTTTTAACAGAATAAAAATTATTTCTTAAACTAAACATTTCGTCTGGCACGTAGTCAAAGAAACTGACCCAGCCTTGAGATCTTTCATCAAAATTTAAAGTTTTGTTTGAAGGTCCTCTTTCTACACCACTTGTTGTTAGCATGCTTTGAAGAGACAAAACATAATCACTTCCATATACGTCGTAAGCACCTAAAGCTTTTCCTTTTGTTGCTATACTATTAGTAAGAGCTAATTCATCTCTAAAAAAGCTTTTCATACCATATGATGATATTTCTTCTATTCCATTTCCAGACAATCTTAATACAACATTATTGTTTTTATCTGTAAAATACTTTTTATTTCCATATATAGCAAAGCTTTCTGGATTTTTAGATATACCATATTTTCCTAAATAAGGTTGTATGGCTCCTATAACTAAATTGCTAGAGGTTACAGTTCCTCCACCTTCAGCTGAGTATATAGCGTCTTTATCTATTAAGGCTCTACTTACTTTTAATTCTTGAAATATATTAAGATTAGTATCTTCAGAGTATAATTTTTGTATAGAGCCATTTGCTGGATCTAAAGATCTTGTTATGTCTTCACCTACAGAAAAAACATTGGTATTGTTTATGCCTGTTCTAGAATTAAATATTCCAGAATAAATTAATGTATTAAATCTACGAGTACCCATTGGTTCATCTTCTACTATGTATGCTTTAGCTCCGTAGTCTACAGAAGTGTTATTATAACCTCCTCTGATTCTAGATTCTTCAATAGCCCAACTAGTAGGTTGGTTAATACTTTGCACAGGATAACCTCCTATCACTTCTGGTATTCCAAAAGAACCGTTCCAAACAACTTGCTCGTTGTTATTGTTTATCTTTTTAAGTAAAAAGTTATTGAAGTATTTTATTTCTATTATTGCACCTGCCATATTTAATTATTACTTATTTTTGACTATAGTTACTTTATATTATAGAAAACCTATAATCATTGACATTGTTTGGTTTTTCTGCTTGACTTTCAAATGCTATTTTAGTTCCATCAGGGCAAGTCGAATCGCCTCCATTGTTATTAACGTATTCAGCTATGCCTTGCGTGGCAGCCTCATTGTCGAAAGGTACTGGTGGATAAAGAGTTGTGTTAAACCTAGTTGCAAACCTTGCCCAACTTGGTCTTCCACCTTGATTAGTCATTGCTGTCCACGGATCATAGCTCCACATTGCCCAAACTTTTTGTAAAGCCTCTATGGTATCACCCTTAGAAAAATACCAAGGACTAAGACCTATATTCATAGCACACGCGTAAGTATATATGATTTGTGGCCCTTGAAATTGAAAGTCCCAAGACTCCTCTAGCGAACTTAAACCGTTATAATCTGGGTTGAAACTTAAGAATCCACTACCTAAAGAATCGTTTGGGTTGTAATAGAAAAACTTATCACCATTATTGTCTTCATTTGTATATTTTATTCTTCCTACTCTCTGATTACCATCACCACCAAGACCAGTAATTCCTTCACTCTGAGTATTTATGGTCCAACCGGTTCCAGCAGTAGTAGTAGTACCGTTTACGTCTCTAAAAAATTTCATGCAGTTTTGCATTGCATCATCACCGCCTTCTAAAACAGTGTAACCCCACATATATGTTGAGGAATTGTAACTAGTTACTGCGACTCTACCTCTAATATAAGGTGGAAAAGCCCAAGTTGGAATTTGAGCGGCTGTTATTGGCATTGGCCCGTTAATATCCGTAGGTTGTTTTTGAACTTTATGCTGAAAAACATTGCCACCAATAGCTGTATTGAAAGGAATTGTTATAGTATTAGCAGTTGAAACTTGATCATTCAACGAGTACTGGGTCATAGGAAGACTAGGACTGATATATCTAGGGCAGCAATTACCGGCATCTGCAACGGTGTTATCAAAAAACCCTGCTCCAAATAAGTACCAACCTATTTGGTCACTCGTAGCTCCAGTGTCATTTGCTGTAATTCTAAATATAGTAGCAGGATAATGATGGTATACTGATTCGTATGGATTCATGTCGCTTCTTAAACAGTTAGCTCCGCACACTTCTGTACCCTGATTATCAAAATAATATTGGCTATTATTACCCCAATAAGGGTTGTCTATTGGTATAGCCTTACCTTCTTGAATTTTGTTCCAAAAATTATCTTGATTTAATGTAACTCTCATATCTATTTCAAATCTCTGATATGTTGGAGTTCCACCCGCGTCTTGAAGAGCTATTGTTACGTAAAATATACCAGCAGGCATTAATTCAGACTGATTAGCATAATTGTTTTGTAAACTAACACCAATATTTCCATCTTGACTTTGAGTAGCTAGTGTGATTAGCCCAAATATATCTTCACCGTTTATTTGAGCCAGAGGTCCATCTACACTACCTATTCTTTGATCAAAAATTTGAGGTCCACTAGCTAAATCTAGAGTTTGACCAATATAAGCTAAGTCTCTTGTTGACAAAGCACCACCGGTTATAGTTTCATCTTTATTTGCTGAACCATTGTTTCCATATATAAACGCAATATTAAGCGCGTCTTTTCTAGTTTTAACAGGAACAAAAGCTGGTAAAGGCAAAACAGGTGAGGATCCCGGACCGTACTCTATTATATCTGGATTCGGCACAAGATTGTTTGCTTGTATTAAATAATATTCAGGCGGTACGTTAGCTAAATTAGCTTGTTTAATCACAAAATTATCTTGGCCACCTATTCTTATTTTGAAAGTAAAAGTGAACTGTCTTAAAACTGCGTTGTCATTATAGAAAAAAAAGATGTTGTCAAAATAGTTCTGCCCTGTTGATGACGCTCCTGGATTTGCTTGCGATGTAGTTTTTATTTGCCAAGGACCAACGCCAGTTCCACTTGTATCAACTAATATAAAATAATCTCTAACCTGTGTTGTTGATACAAAACCAGCTCCACTAACGCTATCACCGTTTCCGTTTACAACACCTGGTGCAAAATCAACACCTTCGATAGTAACAGTGTCAGGATCTGCACCTGTAGGATTTATTGTTATAGTTTGACCAAAAGTATCTGTAATAACAAAGCCATTACCTGACAATATACTTCCATCTTCTGCTAAACCTTCGTCAAACTGATCAGGATCCCATGTTATATTAGATCCAGCCGGCTGAGATTGATTGTTTAATATAGCGTTATTTAAATCTGATATTAAACCAGAAGTTGATGTTTCCCAAAAAATATCTATAGCACTAATCGTTGGCTCTGTTTCGTAAACAGCTAGATATTGAACACCCGGTTGAGCAAGCTTAAAAGCTGGAACAACCCCAGGTCCACCAGTTGGAATAAATCTATATGTTTCGTTTTCAGTTAAGTTAATTGAAACGTTACCACTTGCATTTTTAAAAGCTATAGTCATTTCACCTTGAACGTTAATAGCACTGTTAGACGCAACATAAATACCTTCTGGCACACCTTGCCCAACAACTAAGTGGTTTATCAAAGCACCTTGACCAGGATTGTTGGATACATTTATAAACGTTCCAGATTGAAGAAACCCAAAAGTTTTTGGTTCACCAGAAGAAGGAGCATAGTTTACGCTTGCTAATTGACCTATTTGATTTATTGTAGAAATTCTGGCTATTAAAGGATTAGACTCTAGTGAATAAAATTGAGGAAATAAATTAGGTTCCGGAGGATCTATTGGATCATATTCAAAAAGATCGTTTACAGTCGATATAACTGATACCGTGTTTGTTTGTCTTCCAGGATAATACTGCGTGTTACTAGCTCCTTCGTTGTTAGTTGTTATTTGAGTAGACGTGTTTTCTACTCTACCAAAAAGCTGAATAGAACTTCTAAATTGCTTTTGCTCTGGACCTACTTCTGTTAGATCTCTAGGTATTTTATTTATATTATCATTTATTAAAACTGTATGAGAAGTTTGACCAACTTCTAAAGTAGTATCGCCAGGATAAGAAGCCATTATACCTGGTAGATATACATTGTAGTACTCTTGCTCCGTTTGTTTTACAACTATTTTGTAAGAATACCAGCCTAATGGATTATAGTCGACGCTAGAAACATCTGAATTATATAACTCCGCGTTTATAGGTCTATTCATTAATATTTTTAAAGAATTACCAGGCCAACTAGTCTGGTTATTTGTTTCGTCTATATACGGAGAATACAAAGTAGATCCAGCGTATTCTACACCATTAACTACAATAGAGGTTTCGTTGTTAGACAATATAACACTAGACTGTCTTCCATATCTATCTGATAAAACAAAACCAATTTGATAGTTTCTATTCGTTTTTACACTTGAACTAGGATATTCTATCTTACTTGTTGAATTTTCTGTATCAGCTCCTGGTTCTAAAATCAAAACCACATTTCCTCCTGCAGGTAAAGTAACCGCGTTAGTTAATTGTATTATAGCTGTACCAGTACCATTATTATCTGTAGATGATACAAGTGTTCCAGGTGGAATATTACATCCATACGTATTAGAAGATATAGTATAACCAGCAAACCAATTTTCAGTAGCTTTACTAACGTTTATTGTTATATTTGTAAAAGCAGGGATAGTTGCTCCAGCGCCAGTGTAAGCAGCTGTAACTTGAGCTATTGTAAACGGCGATTTTTCTGTTGCAGCTACATTGTAATCTAAAAAAGCAGGTGGATCTAATTTGTTTTGAAAGTTTCCATATATAACCCTATTGCCAGCAACTTCCTGAGCTTGTGCTCTAAGAGGTGTTTTATCGTAAACTCTTATAAGATCGGCTGATGGTAAGGTTTTAGTTGGTTTTGTGGATCTGTATTTATAAACAAAATAATTAGGGCTACCTATTGTTAATAAAACATTGTCATCTAATTGAGCAACAGCTTTACTTACATTTACACTACCCGCTGATGGACTGCTAGGATCTGTTGGCGTAAAACTTACTATTGTTGTTCCGTCGTCAATTCCAGCACCTACTATAGGGTCTCCAATTGTTATACCGCCTTGTATATTGTCTATAGCTATAGTTGTTGGATCTCCCACAGTTCCAGATCCTCCTGGAGTTTGAGCTCCATTTGTTAAAGCTATCCCTGATTGTTCTGTTATTTTACCTATAGGAATTGTTTCAACTACCTTAACGGCTATACCGTCAGATTCTTTATATAGTATATCTATTTCTTTTAACTTAAGCGCGGCTTGTATTGTGTAGTTAGTGAAAGGTAAAGGTATTCTTAGGTCAATGCTATTTACTTTGTTTTCTACAAAAAATACAACCGTACTTCTGTAAGACTCAGCTTGATCATCTTTTTGTTGACTACCAGTGTTGCTAGGATTTGTAGGTTTTACTAGCATAAAATAACCATCTTGTTTTGGTATAAAAGCTATTTGAGTAAACGGGGCAAATATAGAATACTCATTGTCAACAAATTTAAATCTATAACTAAATCTAGCAAATATGCTTTGTAAATAATCTGGGTCTCCACTAAACTTAGGATCAAAATAAGGGTTTTGATTAAAAACTATTTTTTGGTTTTCAAGTATAGATATGTTTCCGCTTAATGTTAAATCAAAAGTTCCATTAAGATTATCAGTCACTGAAACTACAGTAACACCCTGTGGTACTAAAGCGTTTTGAGGCAATTGACCTGGTAAATTGTTTTGAATAGATATAGTAGAAGCTCCATTAGCTCCATAAGCGCTTGTAGTGCTTTCGTTTATTTCACCTTGTATGTTGTCTATTTGTATAACGTTTGTAGCTGTTGCGGTAGCAGAAGCTAAACAAGAGCCCCCGTTAGGAAGAAACAAAGTACTAACATCTTTCATTGTGGTTTCATAAGGCACAGGATCTGTAGCACCCAATATGCTTTCTTGCCACATTTCCATGCACTTGAATGGATTATACTTTGCTACTGATATTTGGTCTTCTGTTTGATAATAGGTTGGCGCTTGCCCTGTTTCTGGCTGAGCAAGAGAGGTGTTTATAACTCTAGGTTGATTTCTATTGTCTGTAAAAAACAAAAGCTCTTCTAGTATGTTAACTCCTGTTATTAAACTATTTTGTGAAAAATTAAGAAAAGCGCCTTGAACTAATATATAAGACTCATTAGAAAGTATATTTGTAGATATAATAAAGTTTTTTGCAGAAGGACTGTATTCGTACTTGTTTGGGTTTCCGTCATTATAATCTGTAAAAAACAAATAAACAGTGCTATTTATTTCATCAGCAAAACTACCTATACACTTAATATTAGATGATTGAGTTAGTGTTTGGTAATTCTGTATAGCCGCATTACCCAATGAGTTTTCTAAATTACCTACTTGAGAACCTTCAGATTTACTTATTTGTGCGTTTACAGCTTCTCTATATTCACCCTGAGGCAACAAGCGAGCGTCTAAGTCTTTATTCATCTTAGACTTTATAAAAGTATTTTGAACTTTAGCCATTAAATTTTAGTGTTTTATCCATTTAGACTTACCTCTCATCACTTGAACTATTTCTTCTAGCTTGATGTTAGATAATCTTATTTTAGCATTTCTAAGAGCAGCTCTTCTATCTTTTTTAAATCTAGCTATAATTCCTTCAGACGTGTTTGCTCTATTAGCTAGTAAGTTATATGATATACTTAAGTACATAGCTTCTTCAGCCATCTTAGGTACTCTAGTATCTAAGTCATAAGCAAGACCGTCAGATATATATTCTAAAACAATTAACCTGTCTCTTAAGTTACTAGAAAAAGTAAACATACCATCTCTTTCGTTAATTCCAAACCAGCCGTTTACTTGTGATAATTGAGGATCAATACCATATAGTCTTCCCCAGTCCCATGGACCAGAACCCCACCAATCATCTTGATACATACCATAAGCTGCGTTGCTAAGTTGATCAAATGCTTTTCCGTTTATAATTCTATCGTCTGCGTCTCTCCATCTTTCTACCGTTAACGATGTTCCTTCTAAATCTTCACCAAAGTTATCTTGAGTTGGTATACCTTTATTGTCTTGTAATAATTTAGAGTATGGGTTTGTTGTTAAATTGTTGTTAGGATATATAGGTCTTTTTACACCCATGTTATCAATCCAAGAAATAGCAACATAGTTAACATAGTCTTGTGGCATTACTAATTGTAGACTATCTGGTATAGTAAGTTCTTGAGATTTAATACTTTTTAAAGTATCATAACTAAATTCTTGTAATGATCTTTTAGCCCAAAAAAGTACATCTGATTTTTGCGCTGTCTGTACTATTTTTCCATCACCGACGTAACCAACCATATAGTTATCTATAATATCCGATAATTTTACATATTGATAAATTCCATAATTTTCTTCAACAGCGTCGCCAAGCGCTTCTTCAGCTATAGTGCTAGCGTATTGTCCACCATCTAACTTTTTTAGCTGTACAACTATAAATAAATTGTCAGCAGGATCTGCTGTAAAAGTAATAGCATTATTAACAACAGTGTAAGCTAAGATGTATTCAGTCCAGCTTCCAGGAAAACCTGTAGAGCTAGTATATATTTTAAAGTTATTTAATGCGTAATTAATATTAGTTGGATTCCAAGCATCTGTTCCACCAAAAACTAAGTTAGTGTCAAAAGTTGTTGTAATGGTAAGAGCGTTACCAGTACCTCTAAAGCCTTGTGCCCCTTGGTAGTATTGTTGGTTTGTTTCTGTAACTAATGCCATTTTTTATTAAGATTTTTCGTTAGCTTGTACTTGAGCTACTTCTTGAGAAGCTAAGTCTATTATAGTTGGATCATTTATTATAACTCCAGCGTATTTCAATATACCCATTATAATATTTGTTTGCTCTTGATATACTAGAGAAAATGAATTTGAACGAGCTGGTGAATATATGTATTGACCAGTACCAGGCGCTTGAGTGAAAGCCCAAATAGGTGGCGCTGGAGCAACTATGCAGTTAACGCTAACGCTAGATGGCTGAGGAGATATAGTAAGCCCAACTTCTAATAAAGGATTAACAGTTTTTGTACTAGCAAATGCAATTGGAAATTTTTCAGTTGGAGCTGTTAATTTAGATCTAGTTATTTTATTGTAATCAGCTCTGGTAACAAGTTGCGTTATATACTCTCCTCCAAAAGAACTAGCTTTAGGATCGGTGTTTCCAACTAATGAAGAATTATATTTTGATAAAATTTCACCCATCCAATATATTTGACTCTCTTGAATAGAACCTGAGGTTGCGCTACCAGCTACGCTATAAATCCACATTGGTTGTGTAGTTAGCGCATCGTAAGAAAAAGCAAGATCTTTTATGAAAGGAAATATTTTTTCATTTTGATTTTTAAAAATATTAAAAAACTCAGTATTATTTTGAGTGTTGTTTTGGTTTTGACGGTTTAATTGTGTTCCGTCTGGAAAATATGACTCAAATATTTCTAACTGAACTTGCTGTGCTAAATTGTTAAACTCCTGAGGTGTTACATATCCTCTTTGCTCTTTGTTTAATATTTGCAAGACTGTCGTGTATACTGTGTTTACATTTACCATTTATATTTATTTTATATACTAAAAAGGCGGACGAATCCGCCTATATATAGTATCACTTGTTATTTTTGTTTTTTATCTATAGATTTATAGACTTCAACACCTTCATCTGTTTTTAAGAAAGCTGCAAATGCAGAATAAGGATTTTCATCAAAAGGAACGTTCATTAGTTTTCTACCTGTTGATCCCCATGTAAAGGTTCTTTGATCTTGAGAAAGTTTTATTATATTAGCTTCTTGAGCTTTAATAGCAAAGTTCCTTAATTGAACATTGTCATCTTTAGCTAGTGCTATAAAATTAGAAGGATTGTTTTTAGCAAATAACAATATGTCTCTTTTTAATTCCTTAGAGCTCATGGTGTTTACTGTTGATCCTCTTTCTACTCTTAATATAGCTTCAACTTGATCGATATCCATAGATCTAGCAGCTGTCATAGCATCTATTTCTAAGTGTATAATATCTAAATCATCTTCAGCTTCAGCCATAGCGCTAAACTCTTCGTATACCCTACCTTTTAAAGGGTGATATATAGAAAGTAGTTTTTGCAAAGCTACGTCTTTTTTATCTACTACTAATGTTCCATCTCTAAAACAAATGTGACCCATTGTGCACTCGCCTTTTTGTTCATCTACAAGAGGAGAGTTTTGGTTTGTAGCGTATCTTAATTCTCTTTGTGTTCCCATTTTTTCATCAAAATACAGCAATGAATGTTTTCTTGTATGCTTTCCAGGTATTGTTAATGATAATGGTGACTTATTATTTTTTAAATAATAAATTCTATCTTTTATTTCCCAGTCTAAAACTGGTTGTTCTTTTGTTTTTGACATAATATAATATAATTAAATAGTTTATAAAAGTAATAATTACCCCCGTCAGTACAACGAGGGTAAGAATTACATTAATGTTGACTTATTATAGTCCTTGAAATAATACAAAGTTGTTAGCAGCTTGAGTTACTAAACATCTTTCAGATAGGAAGTTTACTTCCATAGCATCAAGAGTTGAAGTAAATGCTCCACCTGCAGAACCAGTTAACCAAGACTTCATACGTCTGTCATCTCCTTGAGATGCTCTATAACGTACATGCAAGAATGGTCGTCTGATGTTTGTACCTAGTACTTGATCATAAACTGTAGAAGTTCCAGCTGGTACTAATACACCTTCAATTGAATTAACTCCAACGATGCCACCACGAGTAGAAGCGTCATTTAAGTATTTCCAATCAGTTTTGTAAAAGTCATAAGAACCTCTTCTGAATCCTGAGAATCCAAGATTTAAAGCCATTTCTTCTGAGTTCTCAAATAAACCAAAAGCAGTTCCACCAGCGAATCCGCCAGAGATGCTTGCTAGCATATCATCAAAATCAAGAGAAGTTTGTCTTTGTAAGAAAAGCATGTTTTCTTCAATAGCACCTTGAGTATCTAGATTTTTAAGAATTGAATCAAAATCATCAAGTCCAGCAGCAGCAGTAAATCCTACTTCCACGTTACCTCTTGCTCTAATAGCAGCAAATAAACCTTGAGATCCTGGTAAAGCAGCAGCGGCAGTTCCCGGAGCAGCTAAAGCATTCACGTTTAATTCACTTTCTACCATAGACATTTCTAAGTAATCCTCAAATCTTAATCTTGTTTCAGACTCAGCTTTTAGATACCATAAAAATCCAGATTGACCATCTTCAGTTGCAACTTCAACCCAACCGATTTGAGCCATATCAGATCCGTTGATAACGAATTGATCTCTCAAGATAAGTGGAGAATTAGCAAACTGCGTAAAATCAGGTGTAATTGAAACTCTAGGAGCACTTGCAGTGGCTAAAGTACCACCAGCGATTGTGCTAGTTCCTTTTTGGTAAGCAGAACCGTATACAAATACTTTAACTCCAGCAGCAGCAAGTCCTTGAGCAGCAAAAGTTGAATTAGCAAAAGGTTGTACAATAAAAGCACCGCCTAATCCAGGCGTCGTACCTATTACAATACCTTTAGCTTCAGCTCCAGAAGCTGGATCTAAAAGAACTACTGTGTCATTTATAGATACAACAACTGATACTCCAGCAGCCGTAGGCGTTATTGTAGCGGCGTTGTTAGCACCTGTGGCTACTACTGTACATCCATCGTATGCAACGTGTAGTCTGTTTTGTTCTGACCATATTACTTGATCAGATGTCATTGGCATTTCAGCGCCAACCATTCTTAAGAAGCCTGATAACGTACGGTTTCCGTAACGTTCTACTTCTTGTTCGTAAATTTCTGGTAGATATTGTTGTGCAAAATCATTTTGCCCTTGATCAAACGTTAAATAGTTGTTTGCAAGAGTCTGTTGTAATTGCGAAGGTACAATACTACCAAATTGTGGAGATAAACTCATAATTTGTTAATTTTTTTAGTTAAACCTTTTTGTTTTAATTTTTAGTTTTGTAGAGTCTGCACCGGATATAGCTTTTACTTTCATTCCACCAACAAATACATCACCTTGTGATTTTCTGCCTTCAGTATCACTTAGGTTTTTTGATTTATTTATCACGGATTTAACGGCATCTGCTTTTCCTTGCTCATAAAAATGAGCTGCAATCTTATCTACGTTTTCAGCAGCATATATAGCTTTATGATAACCTTTAGCGTCTTCCACATTACCTTCGTTGTCTAGGAACTTCCCGACAAGGTTTGTTATGTTTGACTGGCTTTCGGCTACTTTTTCACGATTAACAACATTGTACTTATATCTTTTATCTCCAACTTTAATATCGAAACCTTCGAAATTGTCATCAAATAAGCTTTTAGTCTTTTGTTTAAATAGGTCGTGTTGTTTTTCAGCTATTTCCTGCTCTTCATTATATCGATTGAAAAAATCCATAGCTTTTTGTTGGTCTTTAGTTACGCCGGGTCTCAACTTGATTTCGTCGTAATATTTGCTCTTAGTTTCCTCTAAAAAGTTTTTAGCTTTTGCAATCTCTTCTTTTTTAGCGAGTTTTTTCTTTTTGACTTCTCGCTCTTCGTCTAAATCTGTATCATAATCAAAGTTCTCTTCCATTATGAAATTAATTTCTTCTAAATCTAAATGTGGTTTAGATTTTTTGTAATATTCTTTTAAAAGAATATCATCGTCTACGTTTGTATAATCAGCGTTTAATCTAGTGTAATCTTCTATAGTTCCACCAGTTTCTTCCATAAATGAAACTAATTTTTCGATGTTTTCTGGTAATGCTTTACCTAAAACTCTTTCGTCTCTTATAGCTTCTTTTACTTCTCTTACTTCTTCTTCAGTTACTTCTTTGATTGGAGAAAACCCTTCAGTAGTCTCGTTGGACTCTTGTACAGATTCTCCCATCTCTGCGCTATTTCCGGATGGTTTTTCCACAGGTACTTCTTTTGTTTCTCCGATTTGAATGGCATCTTCCTGCTTTTTAATTTCAACCTTAGTAACGTTGTTAGGTACTTCTACTAAAGGTTCTTTTGAATTAATGTTAACTTTAGTAACATTGTCTTTTGTTTCTACTAGTTTTTTAGGTGTTGTTTTCTTTCTGATTTTAAACTCACCTTCCTGCTTAACAGGTTCATTTGTTTTTGTTTCCATAATATAATAAAATTAAATAATTAATAAATTTAAGCTTGCGGCTCTTCTTGAGTTGCCATAGCTGATTGCTCTGGCTCTTCATTTTTTTCAAAGTCTATAGGTAGTAAATTGTTTTTTCTTTGTTCTATCATTTTACTTTGCTGCGTACCTTCCATTTGTATACGCTTATCTTTAGCTTTTTCTTGCTGTTTTTGTTTTTCTTGTTGTTGTTGAAGTTGCATCTTAGCTAATTCAACGTCAAATTGATGCTGCATTTGCATCTTCTGCATATCAAGCTGAGCTTGAGTTTGCATTTTTTGAATTTCCATTTGAGTTCTTGACTGCTCGTATTGAACCTTAGAACCACTAATAGCTTCTTGCTTTTGAACCTCGTTCATTGCTATTTTTTCATTAGCAGCAGCTTGAGCTTCACTTTGAGCTACTATATTAGCTTGAGCGTTCTCTTGTTCTTTAACAGCTTTTTGTTTACGTTTTACTTTTAAAAGCTGGTTAGCTAGTTTAAGATTTTTTATCTGTCTTAAATCAATAGCGTCTTCTAAATCAATACCACCTTGTTGTAAAGCTACTTGTATGTTTTGTTCTAGTTGTTGTTTTTCTTCTTCGTCTGGTTCTAGTTCTAAGAATATTCCAAAATCATGAAGATTTAAATTAACAACTTCTTTCAAAGTGTTTACATTGTAACTACTTATAGAGTTAACTAGTGATTCAGCTGTTAGTGGAAACTCTAAAGCATCTGCTACCTTAAGAGCTATGTTCTCTGCAATTCTAAGCGTTAAATAAGAACCAGCTTGTTTTATGTGTCTAGTTGCTACATTAGACGCATTAGCAGCCATCTTTTGTAATCCTACTAAAGTGCTTTTGTCTGGCGTGCTACCATCTCTAGCTTCATTAAGACCCGTCACATCACGTATCATTTGTAAATAATACTGATATGTATTTATAAGACTTTGTATTTTACCTTGACCAGAACTAGAGTTTAATTCTTGAATAGGTACTTTACCAGGATTCATATCACCGTCTTGCGTGAGAGATCTACCAACAATACTACCAGTTTGGAAATACATGTTAAGCGCTTCTGCTGGATTATAATTAGTTCCATTACCAAGATCAACTTCGGCTAAGCCGTCCATATCTAAATAAACACCGTCTGGTACTATTCTAGACATTACTTGTTGTAGCTTTAAATGAGTTAATTGTATCATATCAGCAAAACCAATACATTTTCCAACTAGTGACTCTATTCTACCTTTATATATTCTAGGCGCGCAAATAGAATAATTCATCTTAACCTTGGTAGTATCTGCCATAGGTCTAGACATATTCTTAGCTAATTCCCATTTCAGCATTGTGTTTGTACCTAACACTTTAGCTCCACTATATAAAACCTCTATAGATCTTGAAACTCTTTCAAAGCTATCGTTTTCTGGTGGATCAAAACTATCATCTTTTTCAATAGCTTTCATTAAACCCTGATCTGTTTGTTTTATTTTAAATACTTGATTGTGGTAGGTTTTATAATCAAAATAAAGAACTTGAACGGTATTACTATCATAATCACCCCAACCAGTTATATAAGATCTATTGCCGGGCATATTTTGTATACGTTCTAATTCTTCATTAGATAAGTCTGGAAATTCTTTTTTAAGTTCCGATATTGTTATAGCTTTTATTTCACCTACATAGTATATGTCTTCAAAATTAGGATCTTCAGTGTATGAATAAACCATGTAAGCCGGGTCTACGTAATCTATAGTTATTCCGTTAGCTAAGTTAAAACTTGTTTTAGCAGCAGAAATACCAAGAACAGTTAAGTCCATATTTAATCTACGCTTTATTAAATCATATTTATTTTGAGCCATAACAGAAGATATAGCCTCTTCTTCTGCTATTTCTATAGACTGCTTATAACTAAGCTGCATATGTAATTCTAGCTCTTCATCACTCTCTGGAAGTTGATCTGGATTTGGAACTTGATATAAGTCTATACCTAAGGTTTCTTTTAATCCCTCTAAATAATCTTTAGCTAGCATATCTTCATATATTCTAGAAGCATAAGCAGTTCTTTTCTTTATAGAGTCAGGATCTTGAGCATAAGCTTTTATGTCATAAGATCTGGACGAAATACCATTAACAACTATGTCCACAAATTTAGACAATATTGGAACTGGTTTCCAGTCTAAATTCAAATAAGACAAATCACCATTAATAGATAATTCATCTTTATATTTCTGTATAGACTGCTCTCCCCTTGCGTATAATCTTAATTGATGATAGTTATTCCAACTAGTTAAGTATCTATTTCCAGTTGTTCTACCTTGCGAAAACCACTCTCCCTCTATGGCTTGTGCCACTTGCTTACCGTATTCAATACTAGCTTTTTCTGCGTCACTAACTACTTGGCTAGGAAATGAAGTTCTCGTATTAGTATATATATTCATTAATTTAAAATTTTTGATACTGATCCTTTATTGTCGTATTTTTTAATACCTAAGTCAACTGGTTTTAATTCTTTTTTATTAACAGGAGAATACCTGTGTTTGTTACAAGCCATTAAGGCTAATCCAGAGCTAATAGAAGCATCATGAGTTGTTCTATTGTTTATGTTAAATTGAGACCAGTCTTCTAATGTTCTTTGAAAATAAACATCACCGTATCCTGTTTCTTTTAAACCCACAAAATGCTCTACGTAAGTTTCTATTGCTGACGCATGAGCTTGTTTTATATCTTCACTTGAATTAGGTATTCCACCTATTTCTCTTTCAGTTACAGACAGTTTGTTTCTTTTTTTATCCGGTCTATTCATAGCAAAGCCTCTATAGCCTCTGCGTTTAAAATAATAAAGTAATCTAGGTTTATTGTTTTCTGCTAATATTGGCATACCATAAAACACGCAAGCCATTAATACATCTTCAAAAAATATCTCAGCAGTTTGTGGTCTAGCTATGTATTCTAAGAAGAAATGATTAGGAGGCACTTCTTCCATGCTAAACTTAGTTAAACCGTGTAAAGATCCATTAGAACCTTTACCGTCTACTGTTCCTGATATATCATATGGATCACAACCAAATGCTCCGCAATGCTCATTACCAGGATAATTAACTCCATTTTTTAAAAACCTTTTATTTTGTAGATGCACAGGTGGAACCCATGTTATATAGAATCTACCACTTTTGTTTGGAACAAATATAACTCTAGTATCTTTTTCTCCATTTTCCCACTGAAAACTTCCTTGTGTAACATTTATAGAGTTTTTAATATCTTCGTTGTAATCTATTTGTTGATATATTTTAGTTAAATTAAATAAAGATTGTTTAGACTCGTCTCTAAACGCATGCTTTGTCGTGCGTGGAAACTGTCTATAAAATTCATTTAATCCATCTTGATCATCTTTTAATCCTTCAACTTCGTTGTCCCAATATTCTACTACACCTATGTTTATTTTATCACCGCGAGGTCCTTCAGTAGGTTTTTTCGGTGTATCGAAGACAGGTAAGCCATAAGAATCAATGTATCCTTCGTAGTTCCATTCCATAGGTATGAACAAAGAATAGAGTCCTGAGCGAGTCTGTCCATTGGCGTTTCTTTTTGTAACGTCCGAATCATCGTATAATTTCTTAAAATTTCTACCTCCTTTGTCAAGCGAATTTGATGTTGATCCCATCATGCACTTTCCAATAACTCTACTACCTAATCTAAGGGTGGTTTTCGTAACACGCCAGTTGTTGAGGATGTTGTTCGGCCTTTCCCACTTCCCCGATTCATCGTGGACGAGGAGCCTGAGTTTCTCTCCATCGTAGGCATTGTCGCCGGTATTCTTCCAGTCGATGGTGGTGTCCAAACCGGTAATTTCTTTGGTGGCTTGATTGGAATCAAGTTTTCTACGGGTAAATTTGGAGGCAGGGACTCTGTAGGCGAGCTCGGTCTTGGGCCTGTCCATACCGTCCTGGATCGGTTTGAAGAAGAATGGATAGTTAACGGATATTGGTACCACCTTATCTGTGAACATCTTCTTAGCATCGGCACCAGATTTGGACAATATGCCGTACCGTGAATCCGTGGATATT
>Ga0209535_1000805_pt1 | contig 21840 bp, 36 predicted proteins | sample LinPmetageLP28_FD_184041 | JGI IMG/M metagenome (GOLD analysis project Ga0209535, IMG submission 184041) | Marine viral communities from the Pacific Ocean - LP-28 (SPAdes) (version 2) | ecosystem: Environmental > Aquatic > Marine > Oceanic | place: Pacific Ocean | collected 2009-08-22
CGTGTCTATATTTTATATATCCCTTCAAATAATCCCAATAATAAAGGATCACAAAGCCAATTAGAAAAGTCTCAAGCATTTGCTGGAAGTGTATGTACTCGTGCCTCTTGGTTTCTTCGGTGATTGTTCCCCGACTGAACACCAGGAAGAATAGAGTGATAGCTCCTATTTCGATTGGAGCAAATTTGGATAGCCATACGGGCACTTTACTATTCTCAATATATATTGGTTTCCAGTTTCTCATCTTACTCTCCCCAGTTCTCCCACATCCAGCGGGTTTCTATGTGTCTTTTTATTTTTCTTTCCGCTTCTTTGAGCTTGATGCGATAGTAAACTGTGGGAATAGAAAAAACAATTGCTGTAATCATATACCCAATCATTTCATCATCAAGTCCATGAAGTGCTTGACCCACATACCACCAGCAGCAGTAGCTATAAGCCAGATGACTCGCTGAGCACCCTGCTTCCAGTCCTGAAGCTTCGCAAACTCAATCTGCATCTTCTCAAAGTCTTCCAAGTCTTTGTCGGCTTTCTTCTTCCAGACCTGAAGCTCTTTAGCAAAGTCTAGTGCTGGCTTAGTCTCCTGGACATAAGCAGCACGGACCTTGGATTCAGATTCCAGTTCCTTAACACGGCTAAATAATCCTGAGTCAGGCTCATAAAGATTCTGCTTTACTCCACGAACACCATCTAGGATATCATTTTGAGTGTCCTTGATGTGCTCGACCTCTATCATCAACTTGTCGAAGCCACCATTCATAGACTTGGCATTGGAGATCTTTGTCTCCATCTTTTCAACTTTATCTAAAACTAGTTTTAAAATCTCATCACTCATTTTGGGCGCTCCTAAACAAAAAAGACCAGCACACGATGATACTGGTCTTTTATGATGTAACCGACTGTTCTAATTAGTCGCTAGACTTGTGTTTTTATTCACCACCCTTCCGAAGAACAGCACAATTTGTGGTGAGCAGCGTCCCAGCCGCAGAGGCTGCATTACGCAACGCACACTTTACTGTCTTCGCAGGGTCAATGACACCTGTTTCGATCAGATTTTCAAACTTTTCAGTCCTAACGTTGAATCCCATGTTTTTATCATGGTTATCATGAGTTAGGGAACTTACTACGATATCACTTGAGACCTCAGCGTTTTTAAGTATTTGGTTTATAGGAGCCAAGCAAGACTGTACCAAGGTTTGAGCGCCCCGTAGTTGATCTGGGTTAGAAGTTTCTAATTCTATGTCGCTAGCGGCTCTGAGCAAAGCAGCCCCACCCCCAGGAACAATCCCATCTTCCTGGGCTGAGCGGACAGCCTCTAGGGCATCTTCTACTCGATGCTTCTTTTCTGTGACCTCTATTTCGGTAGCGCCGCCAATACGGACAACGGCAACACCAGAAGAAAGGCGAGTGATTCGCTCTTGAATTCGCTCTGCCTCAGGTATCGTCTCAGTGACTTCAAGCTGAGCCTTCAAGGATGCTAGGCGCTTGTCCAATTCATCATAGTCAGTCTCGCCATCAGCAATAGTAGTATAACGCTTGTTTGTTTCAATCCGCTTAGCACAACCAAGGTGCTCTAATTTGATATTCTTTAAACTGATACCAGAGTCTTTGCTAATTAGCGTAGCTCCAGTGATAAGAGCTAGGTCCTCTAGGATACTTCTTCTCTCTTCACCATAGCGTGGAGCCTTAATAGCAGAGATTTTCATCCCATTGCGCATCCGGTTAATGATCAAGGCGGCCAACAGTTGCCCCTCTATTTCCTCAGCGACGAGAATAAACGGTCTACCGTCTCGGGCTACAAGTTCCAGCAACGGGAGAACCTCCTCTACATTGTCGAGGGATTCATCAGTGACCAACACTAAGCAGTCTCGATAATCAACTACAGCACGCCTCTCATCAGTAATAAACTGAGGGGAAACAAAGCCACCATCGAACTGGAAGCCTTCTGTAATCTCCATTGACGTCTCCAGGGAACGACTCTCTTCGATGGTAATGGCTCCGTCTTTACCCGCCGCATCCACAGCGGAGGCGATAAGAGTTCCGATTGCCTCATCGCCGTTTGCTGAGACTGTAGCTACGTGACGAATCTCTTCCTCGCTAGAGACTGGCTGAGACATTTCTGTTACTTTGTCACAGATTGCCTCAACGGCTAGATCAATGCCACGCTTGATATCGATAGATGACGCCCCGGCGGTGATGTGCTTATTGGCTGCTACTAGAATAGCCCTAGCCAATACAGTGCTGGTGGTGGTTCCGTCGCCGCTTGTCCGCTCTGTCTCCAGAGCAGCTTGGCGGAGAACTTCGACAGCAGCCTGTTCATAGTCATCATCTAATTCGACAACCCGAGCAACACTTACGCCGTCTTTAGTGATAACTGGATCAGCCCCACGCTTGTAGAGGATTACATTTTGTCCCCTTGGTCCAAGCGTAGATGCTACAGCATCAGCGAGCTTATTGGCTCCATTAATTAACTTTTGTCGGATGTCATCTCCGAATAGGATATGATCTTTACTCATTTCTTTCTTCTTTCTTTGTTTTTCTTAAGCTGTTTTACTTGCTTTTGAACTGATGTAACCGATGCCTCTAAGGAATCCAGGCGCAGATTGGTAGTATAATAAAAACCAACAAGCGGAACCAAGAGCGTTATAATTGTAATGAGTGTCTTGATATCAACCTTCATTATATTAAGTTGTTTCCTCGACAGTAATCACCTCAATCTCGAAGGTCAAGTCCTGACCGGCGAGTGGGTGGTTAAGATCAGCAACTACAGTTGTGTCGGTGATCTCAGTAAGCTTGGCGATTACTTGACCGTTGGGACCCTGGAGGGGGACAGTCATCCCGGACTCAAACGGAAAGTCATCAGGGAAGACAGTGCGCTCAAGAGTCGTGAAGGCTTCAGGGTTAGGATTCCCATAAGCATCAGCAGACTCAACAGTGAATGTCTTGCTTTCGCCGGCTGTCATTCCAGTCAAGGCAGTTTCAAAACCAGCAATGAGATTACCTTGACCAGTTGTGACGGTCATTGGCTCATTGCGCTCATAAGAACTATCAAAAGTAGTTCCATCATTCAAGGTGCCCTTGTAGTTAAAGGTCACGGTACTTCCGTTGGTTACGGTCGTCATTTTCATTCTCCTCTTTCTTTAGGATAGGGCAGAGTTGCCCGCTTAGGATTATATTGTACAAACAAAGTTCGTAAGTGTTTAGTCTTTTACATTCAATATTAGTATTTCTTTAGAACTCTTATCTTTAGACATTCCATATCTCCACTCAGGATATACGATTTCATAATCTTTGTATAGGTCCAAAATAAATGGACTCGGATTGTAAGACAGAACCCAGTTGTTCTTCTGCTTCATTGCTTCCGCCAAAGCCAGATGGTCAAAGCCTTTGTGTGTTGAGCCGTTCTTTCCGTAGAGCACTGGGTTCTCAATTGCGTAAGGCGGGTCAGCGTAGATGAAGGTGTCGTCGGCGTGCTTGGCAAGGCTCTCTTTGAAGTCTGCGTGCTCCATAGTTAGGAAGGGACATGAGAAGTTTTTAAGCCGTTCAATGCTGCTTTCAGTAAACCGCTTGTCCGCTGCCTGTTGTGAGTATCCTCCGCTTGTAGTTGCCCCGCTAAATGATGAGCGGTTCAAAGCATAATACATACACGCACGATACTGCTTCCAATTCAGATGTGACTCGTCTAAGTGTGTCCAAGATTGTTTCTTCTGGAACTTAGAAAACATTTCTTTGGAACAGGGATGAAATAATGTTTCCAGAAGATAAGCAATCTCCTCTGGGTCTCTTAATACTTCTTGCCAAAAGTTTACGAGCGGCTCAAAGATCTCATACCCGTGGACTCTCACGCCTTGCGAGGCGTAATGAATCTCAATGGACCCACCACCAAAAAAGGGACTGACAATTTCTGTCAGGCTTTTTGGGAAATAAGGCGTGATGTGCTTGAGGGCTCTAGTTTTACCGCCAGGGTACCTTAAGAGTGATTTCAAGTTTCCTCGCTTTCTTTTAACGACTACACATAGTATATAGGCAAAAAGTTATTTGTTTAACTTTTATTACCCGCAGTGATAGGTTACCCCTACGAATGCTCGTCTATATGTTTGACCGTTGTGTTCGATTTCTTCACACTGATAATCAGAAGAGTTAAGATCAAAGCCACAATCCATTGTAATCTTAGCCACGGTATAGTTGTGTAGTAGATCATCACCCTGCTTCATACCATAGCCGGGAACCTCTGATGATGTGATGTAGTCGCCATTTTCAATACTGCCATTGATATTGGTTATCCACATAGCACCTTCGCCCACGGAGTTAATAATTACACGATCGTCGCCTTCGGCTTTCTCCATTGCTGATCCCCACAGCCCAAGAGTAAATCTTCTCTCATCGCTGTTTGTGTCCTCAACATTTGAAACAACACCGTAAGCTCGCTTGTCATTAGCCTGACTACACAAAGCAACCTTAGGCATCGCATCATTAATGCTAATATCTTCTGGACCCAACGAGCCATACTTGCCTGTCGAGACTACGATTAGACCGACCTTATCTTCAAAGTCAGCAACAGTACCAGCATCTGGTAAGGATCTGTGTTGTCCCGTAAATGTAATCTGCCCTACATCGGTGCCGTCGGACAAATAGCCTCGACCGAATCCTGGACTATTCCAAGTATTATCCACAAGGTCACCGTTGCCATCGAGTTGGAACGCTTGGAATACCAACTCTTTAGTACTGTCAACTCGCATTCCCCAGCCCTGGGTGTTCGCACCAGCGTAAGGGCACTCAATAAGTACACCGTGACCAAAGTGACTTCCTGGCTGACGAATCATGAGAGGGGAATTAGTTCCGGCTGGCTGAGCACTGCCAAACGCCCTCAAGTAACCGCTAGACTGATTGTATGAAATTCCTTTGCCAAGATGAAGGCGGCTAATGTCAACATGCTTTTGGAAAAGTGCCACAGGCTCTGTGCTGAAACCATTTGTGCCATATGTGAAAATAACACTGGAAGCCTCATCAGGGTTAGGAACAGTATTGCCATTAAATTTGGTATGGAAATGTACATTTTTTGAGAAATGTGCGTCAGTCTCAACACTCAAGCCGTTTGAGCTTTGACCGTGAGCGGCAGCCTCAACCTTTAGGCGATCGACAACAAGCCCCCCGTCTGTTGAATCGGGTCGGACCAGGGTTGTACTGCTATCGATATTAAGGATTTGCGGTAGTTCTGAGTAGTTCGGGATGAATAACTTTATTTTGCCCCCGACTTTGCCGAGCAGCGTCTTGTTTATAGTTTGACCAGCGAACGTATCATCCGTCCTAAAGGTTATCTTCGCTCCAGCTAGAGCGTCGAGGTAAATCTCAGAGTTTTTATAATCGACAAAAGATTGGCTAGCAAATGTAACGAGCGAACGTTTGTCACCAAATTGATAATAGGTATCGTTAGAGTTATTAACAAACATGTTACGAGTAATTAGAAGACCATCGGCATCGCCGGTTGTCCATTCCTCAGGGAATTTCGATAAGCCCGTCCCCAGTGGTTCACCAATAAATATATTAGAACGTGGATCTAAAAGAACAGAACCCGTTACTTCTAGTTTGGCGCCAGCAGGACCGCCCCCCATGGGACCATAAGTATAGTGCCTAGGTACTGATTTCTGTAAAGCATTCAAGCCTGATTGCCAACCACTGAAGCCAGGCTGAGAACCATTAATTCTTTGAATATAACGTGGGTCGTCTTCTCCTACATTATGCAGAGGTGCCCAACCACTGTTTACGTCAGTAACATAAGTAGAGTGATAGCCATCTGAATTGCCCGGAGTGGCATAATCATGACCGCCAACGTTGAGAACCGAGATCGGAACATTAGAAGCAAGAGTGTTTGTTATTACGGCTGTTTTACCAGTATTCCCAGCGTTAGTGTAAGCGTCTTGTTGCGCTGGGCTGAGATCATCGTAATCAGACTTATAGTATTTAGAGGGCGATACAGACCAACTTGTCGTTGCCCCTGGGATATCCACAACTAAGCTACCTGTATGAATGTGCTTAGGAATAGTCAAACCACCGGCAGGACCCTGAGCACCGTCGGAACCAGCAGGACCAGCAGAGCCCTGAGGGCCGGCAGGTCCTTGGATACCTGTTGCGCCAGTAACACCCTGGGTTCCCTGGACCGACATGTCTGTAACGTATGTCCAAGCATCGTTATCTCGAAGATAAAGTTTGCCGTAATCGACATCAGTGGTGGGTAGTGTGCCACCTACAATGGCGAACTTTCCGTCATCAATATCCCCAGCGAGAAGAAGGTCTAAAGAGTTATAAGTTTTAACAATCTCAAAAGGAGCACCGGCGGGACCGGTTGACCCAGCAGCACCAGCAGCACCAGCAGCACCCGCAGCGCCAGCAGGGCCAGTGGGACCAGTAGCACCGGCAGGACCGGCAGGTCCAGGGACGCTTACTACTTCGCCTGGCGAGTTTTGGTGAATTGAATTCCTACGGAGTAAGCGGATAACAACATTGTCTGCTCCGGTAGACTGATAAAAAACTCTGGTCACTTCAGTGCTGTCAAGGATAACAGTTCTCATGCGAGAACCCGCAGCACCTGTCAGGGTAGTGACCTCTGACCAGACATTGCTGGAGTTCATTCCCCAGATTCTAACTGGGAGACGAGTGTAAAGGAAGACACCGTTAAGTGTGTTTTCGTTGGCGATACCTTGTGTATTAAGAGTGGGAGCAGCTAGCCCCAAGGTGATTCTGTTGACACCTTCTAATAGAGCAGTTTCAATCATTTTTATTATTCTCCGTTTCGTAAGGGGTAGGAGTGGAACCTCAATAAATAGTAAGGCTGAAGACCCAACGGAGAATGGTTTTTATAAAGTGTAGTAAACTGAGGTGTTTAGTAGTCGTCTCTGTTGTTCGGAACATCACCAGCACCCGTAACATAGTCTGGGAAATCATCTTCTGGTTCTTCTTGTGGCACTTCAGGTTCTTCTTCTGGCTGCTGGCTTAATCTTTTTGCTCTGTCTTCCATCATTCTCAGAATAGATGCGGGATTATCAAGTGTGTAAGGATCGGGAGCTTCAGCCTCGCCGGGTACTTCCTCCGTATCTGTCTTTTTGCTCTTGACCAGACGAGCCTGGACTCTCAAGGGACCGGAGGCTTTCACAAACATTTTGCCAGATCCATCTTCTGCTGGGCGTAGTAATTGCTTCTTTCTCCTTTTAACAACGGGATCACCGTTCTTGTCTTTTACTATGTTCTTCTTTCTGTCCGTTTCATAGACAGGATTACCGTCAGGATCTATAACATCTTCCCACACAACTTCAAGTTCTGGTTTGAATTTAAGCTCACCCTTATTTGGACCCTTGCCGTGACGAGCCTGGACCTTTTTTCCTGTTTTTTTATCTTTTACCATCTCAGGCTTCATGATGAAGTTGCCGTCAGCACCGATCTTTTCTGTCTTTACCTTATCGCTTCCTGATTTCCCAGGGCGGATCTCAAAGTTTACCGCTTGCGATAATTGTGGAACACCCAAGTTAGCCGGGTCGCTCTGTAAGTGAAACAGCCCCAAACCGCCGATCTGAATGTAATATATTCCCTTTCTGGCATACAACTCATGAATAGCGGCAGCCGTAACTCTTACCGCCTTTTGCCCCGTCATGTTGACGGTTGAGGTCGCAGTCTTAAGAATAGGTTGACCGTTGTCATCAAGAACCAATTTACCGCTCTTGTCCGTCTTGTAGTCGCCCGGAGTAACCTTTCGTCCGCCAAGGAAAGCCTTTTGCCATTGTTCATAAGTAGAAACGAATGGAGCCGCTGTCTCATCAGGGTTCCCTACCCACTTGCTGCTGGCTTTGAGTTCCGGGGTTATCAGGTTTTCCACGAATGGACGCCAAACATCTTTCTCCGTTCTGACCAAGTGAAGTAGAACAGCGTCTTTGATGACATCACTAATGTCTTTGTCTGGGTTTTTTGGCGGTACAAATTCGAATCTTTTTTTGGGACTGGATCGCTCGGGGTAATATCTGACAGAGGTACCGCCCATCTGAGCAAGTTCGTCAAGCTTGATTTCAAGTTCATAACGCTCTCCATCAATAAAGAAGTCACCGTCAGGACCTGTAGAATCATCACAGGCACCTGCCTCAATGGTTCCGTGCTTAAATCCAAGTTGTACAGCCTCTGGAGGAGCCGCACGCATTGCCTCAAGGACATCTTTTTCATAGTCGCAGCCCTTGTTTGATTCCAGCAGCAAACCTGATTCTGTTAGCAAGCGATTGACCTGTTGATCAATCATCTCGTTCAAGAACCTAAGGCTCTCACCGATCTTCACAGTCATATCAGGAAGCGTCTCTTGCTGTTTTTCTATCTCCCTCATCAAAACTGGGGAGTGATGGTGTAGGTCTTCCACTATATCTGGACATCCGCAACTAGAGACAGCGCCTTGGACATAGGTTTCTGGTCCGAGTGCGCATTCACCTGTAAGAAACAGGTTGTCGGTGAAGATCTCCTGTTGATGATCTGTCAGAGTGTCCCATTGGTGATAGTTCATTCCGTTCATCTTTAGCCGACGATCTAGTTCTTTAACCTTTTGAGAAAACTCATCTCGCACAGGCCCGCTGCCGATTAATAAATCGATATGATATGGCTTCAGTTGGGCGTGCATTTATAAATTCTTAAGTTCTTGTTGGATAAGGGCACGAATAGAGTCTAGAGATTCTTTCTTCATCTTTTTATCTTTAGCAGCCTTTTTCATTGGCTCTTTCTTATCACCATCGTCGTCGATATCGATGTAATCTGGCTTAGCATCATCTTCATCACGATTGGGTGTACCACAATGAGCTTCATCTGTACGCTCCATGGCTGCTTCATACTCTTCTTTAATAATTTCAGCTAACCGTTTCTTTGTAATTTTGTACTGGGACATTGTTATTTTCTCCTTTTAAAATATAACCATCTATAAATAGTCACTTATCTGTGTGTTTTCGCAAATCTTCTTCAGTAAGAAGTGTGTATGAAAAAGATGGACCACAAAGATCAGTAGCCTTATGGCATATATCCATGAACTCGTCGAAGTCATCGACTGCCTTAAAAACTTGACATCCAGCACTCCACTTATCTACAAGATATGATTCATCATATGGATTACTTCGATGAATGTTAATCCCAAAAACCCCATTGCTCATAAGTTTTATATTCTTATAATCCATGATCGAGTCTTTATTATTATCTCTCCACACTTTTACAGGTTTAGTCTGAACCAGGGCAGTGTATTGATTCCTGTGTGAACCCACCGTGTAAGCACTTCGGTACTGACCTGGCACCAAGATTGCGGTACCTTGGGGGGTGATTGGGTTTTCCAGCCAATGCTTGCCGGGGTCAGCAGTAATAGGATACACCTTACAAACAGACTGAAGGTCTTTGTCTAGATACATGACTGCCATAAAGTCATCGAAAGTATTCGTCCCAATGTTATCACGGCGAATACCTACAATATTTACATTGTAAGGTTTTTTAGAATTGAAAAACTTGTAACCCTTAGACTTCATCACGGTCTTGATGTTGTCTGTCGTTATCAGTTCTTCAAGGCTTTGGTGGTGCTTCACCGGGGCGGTGCCAAGACCCAGTAGTTTTATTATCATCTTCAGAAAATTCACCCTCAACTCCCTCCAGGCTAGTGCCTCTGTATCTATATAATAACTCATTTTCTTCAAACTTTAAATCTGCTAAATTAAGTTTGTAATAAGTTAATGCTACTAAGTAGGATTGTAAATCAAATTCAGGTTCGGGTGTTTTAGATCGGATCCACTCTATGACTCGACCACCAAAGAAGGCACGCTCGGCTCGGATAAGATTGTTTTCGCCAGTGGGGAAAATAACAAACCCCTCATTAATAAGAAGATCATAGACTGAGGACATCATAGGTCCGCCTTTCTTAGTTTTGTTTTTTCTTTTCTAGTTCGCCTTGAATCCAGGCTTGTCCAAGTGGGTTTTCTACAGGAGAATCCACAAAGTTGTTAAGGCTCTTGATGACCTCTTGCGGTGGTGGTCCATAGACAGAGTTCTCAACTACAGCAAAGTTATCACCGAATAGTTCTTTGAATCTTTCTTTGTTATCCTGTACATCCTGCCAGATACTTTCAACCAACTTAGGTCCGAGAGTGCGGTCACGCTTGGCGTCTCGCTCAATTGCGACGGGCAGCGATGTATCTACAAAAAGCATATAAGTGTCATAGCCCATAGCATCAGCAAGACTCTTTTCTCTAACCATTTTATCATACTTGCCGCCCGTGCCGTCAATCAACATCCCAAGACGACCTTCTTCATACAAACTACGCAAGCTCTGTAGGTATCCCTTTGCTACGTTGCGAGCAGACTCTGGCTCATCAGCAGACTGAACAATATCCCAAAGCTCATCGCTAGGTAGGTCGGCGATGTCCCGAAGATCTTTTGGGTTGATCCCTAACTTACCTAACTCTCGCTCAAAGAAGCGATCAGAGTTTACATATTTGAGACCGTTGGACCCAATGAAGCTGGCGTTCTCAAAGAATGGCTTGTCTTTGGCTGTGCGAACACCAAAGACCACATCAGCTAGATAGGACTTGCCACTCCCAGGACCACCGGCTGTGAAGACAGCCTTGAGAATCCCTGGGTCATATACGCCTTCTTGGATTACTTTAGGAGCGCACAAGATAGACGAATGCCGCTGTTCCGTAATGACTTGTCGCACAAGGCGGCGTAAGTTTACAGAAGGCAGCGGCTTCGTCATGTGAAGAACCTCTCTGAGATTAGTTCTTTTTAAGTAGGCGTTCTACGACACGCTTGAGTACGGCTTCGGTAAGAGCTTCGTCGTCGATTACTTCGAGTTCAAGAGTCTCATCACGCTTGCCGAACTTGCCACGGGAATCATCACGGCGATCTTTCTCAGATTGCTTCTTGGTGCTTTCCTTGCCGTCCTTCATTCCGAGGGATTCGTCTTCCTCGTCGTCGTACCCTTGACCACCCTTCTTGTTCTTGAGTTCGTCGGTACGGTTGTAGGGGTCACGCATAGCGGGATCTTCATCACGCATAGCGGAGTCCATTTCGTCGTCAGCAGCATCATCCATTGCGTCAGATGAGTCCATACCCATGTCCATATCGTCCATGGCTTCCTCGTCGCCGGCTCCGCCTTCAACTTCAATGTCAACGCCAGTCTCAGCAGAGATAGCATCTACGACAGCCTGTACGATATTTTCTACGGCTTCTTGTTCTTCTACAGAAGCTTCGGCTTCCATGCCGGCTTCCATCTCGTCCTCACCAGCAGCTACTTCATCTTCAGCAGCCTCCATTTCGTCTTCCATTGCGTCCTCTTCTAGACTGTCAATGAAATTCTCAGTGAGGGATGGCATGTTTGCCAACTTGCCCCAGCGGCGGATAACATTTTCGTTAATTAGCTTTGAAGCTTTCTTTGTCATGGTAATTCACTCCTTGTTGTAATCGACGCCATAGGCAATCATTATAAATAGTTTCTGATATTCCAAAAGAACCTATTCGTCTTCCAATTCCTTAATTATTCCCAAATCCTTCATCTTTTTAAAAGCGCCGTGCTCAATCTGGCTCACTCGTGGGAAACTTACCCCCATCCTATCAGCGACTTCACGCAAACTTAAACCAGCCGGATATTTTCTTGCGCAAACCATGGCGCAATTTAGATCACCCTCAAAGTCCATCCAGTTCCGACACTTAGTCTGGTCACACTCCACCTGCCACTTTTCGTGGACCTCAAAACACTTAGGCTCCGCTCCGTACTGGATCTCATCCTGTGAAGGGGTGCTATTAATTTCGTCCTGTTGCTCTCTACCGTCTTTGCGATAAAACATTTTACTTTCTCCGTCCATCTTGGGAAGTAAGGATATGGGTGCCGCTTTCAATTGTTCCGGCTGAGGTTTGGCGAGCCCATTCTGCCTTCCGATGAAGCTCGGCAATGGTACGGGCTCCGCTATAGGAAAGTCCGCTCTTAATACCACCCGCTAAGTCTTCAAGAATGTCACCTACACTTCCCTTGTAGGGGATATATGATGCGACGCCTTCTGGTGTCGATGACTTGTTCCGCCAGTTCATTTGAGCATCCTTAGATGCCATGCCACGATATTCTTTCATCCTAGTGCCATCGGGGAGCGTTACAACCTGACCCGGACTCTCCTCTGTTCCTGCTAAAAGCGAGCCGCACATTACAAAATCTGCGCCGGCGGCTAAAGCTTTAACAATATCTCCCGAGGTTTTGATACCACCGTCTGCGATGATCTTGACGTCACGGTCTGTTCTTGCGCAATCGAAGATGGTTTGGAGACCGGGTAGACCGTGCCCTGTGACAATCCTAGTAGAACAAATGGAGCCGCCACCAATATTACACCGTACAGCATCAGCCCCCCAATCAGCAACATCGTTAATACCCTCCAGAGAACAGACGTTTCCTGCCATAATATAAATATCATCGCCAAACTCCTTTCTCAGTGCCTCTAGTGCTGATTTCACAAGAATGTGATGTCCATGAGCAACGTCGAGACAAAGAGCGTCGATATTAGCGGTGACCAATGCCTGCGCTCGTTCTAAATAATCTCCCGTAACTCCAATAGCAGCAGCCTGGTAGCCAACCCAAGAATTACCTTCGTGGACTTTCTGAACAAGAGCCAACTGATCATCGATCGTGTTATATCTGTGAAGGACTGCCATACCCCCTCTTTGGGTCATAGCCACAGCCATGTCCACGCCCGATACAGTATCCATCGGAGAGGCTAAAATCGGTAGAGTTAGTTTTCTCTCCTCGTCAAGATTACTGGAAATATCTACCTCGCTCCGACTCGTAATATCACTGTACTGAGGTACAAGCAACATATCATCGTAAGTGACCGCTTCTTTAAACTTCATTCTCTTCTCTCCAATCCTCTAGGATCTTATCTGCGATGGGACGCCAATACCACATTAACTTTAGTGATTCAGAGTACCCAGCGTTTTTAGAAATAATATTCTCTTGTCCGATTGTTCTTAGCTCTTGCTCGATGTCGATCTCAAAACAGTACTTGCTGCTGCTCTTGACCCAAGCACGGGCTTCCTCTTCCGTGTTCTCAAGTAGCTTCTTCTGCTTCCTGTTCAGTAGCATCCTGTTCCTCCACAAGCTTGCTGGCTTTGTCCAGGCAGGCAGGGCAGAAAAGACGAACCTGCTGTTCTTCGTTGCGGACAACCACTTTCCAAGACATATGAGCTTCACGAGTCTTTGGGAAGACCTCATCACAAGTATTACATACTTTAGGCAATCGGTCAAACATATTCATCCGGTTGGTCATTTTCTTATCTTGCTCTTGAGCGTGCTTCTTTTCTTTCTTTTTCTTTGCGGCCCGCTTAAGCTGCTTCTTGTGTTTCTTATTCGTCACTTGGAAGCCCTTCCCTTAGCTTGCGATGTACGCTATCTACAAATTCTCGGTCCTCGGAGAGAGCAGCATTACCATACTTCTGTTCATAGTATTTCATCTTTGCGTACCAAGTAATGATCTCTCGGTATTCCTCTAGGGTCAAACTCATTAGGCTTCCTTACGCTACTACTTCAAATGGTTCGGTGCGGTAATCATATACCCACTCTGGAATCTTGTCAACTGGATAACGCAAGCGGGGCTTAGAAGCATAGAACTTGCGGTAGGCTACGACAGGGTTGTCCGAACGGAACTCGTCAGGCATAGCCAGGCGAAGTGGCGTGCATTCCGTAGAGGGGAACAAGCCTGGGTCGAACATCTCGATAAGGGTCTTGAGAACTGCCTGGCACTTGTGAGTCTTGTTGAAGCGATGCTCGTACTCGTCAATCATGGCTTGGCAGTGGAGAGCAAGATTCATATAGTTACTTGCCGACTCAGCAGCCCACAGGCACGACGGGTGCTTGGGGTTGAATGATCGGTAAGGAGCTTTGAGTCCCTGCTCGTTGATGACTGTTGACATGATTTGACAGGACTCTAGGATCATTTTGACCACACGCAGGTTGTCCTGCGACTGTGCTGACTTCTCCCAGTCAATCTCACCTGTCTCTTCATTGCCCTCGATAGCGAAGATATTCATATATCTTTCCTCCCTGTGATACTACATTACCACGGGATCAGGATAGGTCAAGTTTTTTATTCGTCGTCTTCGAAATAAATATCAAGGATACCGAACATCCCTTCTAACTCTGATTCTAGGACAGTATCTTGCTCTAGTAACATATTAGTAAGGATCACGATGTGTTCTCTTTTTTCTTTTAATAGTCTCTCTGCTTCCCGCAAAGCCTGCTCCATTATTTCTTTGACCGCATCGTCGAACTCTTCCTTGGCTAGGTCTGACGTATCAGCACCACGGTTGCCGTAAGTGTCGGTGCTACCAAAATAGACGGGACCAACTGAACCCATCCCGTAGTCCTTCACCATTGTCTCGGCGATCTGCTTGGCTCGCATCAGGTCGTTGGATACACCAGTCGATGTTCCGTCAATTCCGTAGAACATCTTCTCTGCGATATAGCCGCCTAATAATACTTTTATTCTCGCTAGGTTCTCTTTCTTACTCCAAGAATACTTATCGTCTTCTGGAAGCTGCATCGTGAGTCCTAAAGCTCGACCGTGGGGAATAATTGTGACCTTGTGAAGTGGGTCCGCATCCTCTAGGTAGTAAGCTAGCAAAGCGTGACCAGCTTCGTGAATTGCTGTAGCACGTCGGGACTCGTCGGTCATCTTCATAGACTTGCGAGGCTTGCCCATTGTAACTTTGTCTCTGGCTTGTTCGAAGTGGTCGTCGTCTACGACTGGGGCTTCCTCTAGTGCCGCTATGATGGAAGCTTCATTCACTAGGTTGGCTAGGTCAGCACCTGAAAACCCTGCTGTTGTTTTAGCTATGGTCTCTAGGTCAAGGTCCATATCAATTGGTACGTTTCTTGTGTGTATCTTTAATATTTCTTGCCGTCCGTTTGCGTCAGGCAAGCCGACCGATACCTTGCGATCAAAGCGACCAGGGCGGGTGAGTGCTCGGTCAAGAGTATCCACACGGTTGGTGGCTGCGAGTACAATGATGCCCGAGTTCTCTGCGAAGCCGTCCATCTCTACAAGCATCTGGTTAAGAGTTTGCTCACGCTCATCTGAACCGCCAGAGCCAGGACCGCCACGCTTCTTGCCGATGGCGTCGATCTCATCGATGAAGACGACACAGGGTGCTAGGCTATGAGCCTGATCAAATAAATCACGGACACGAGCAGCACCGATGCCGACGAACATCTCAACGAAGTCAGAGCCAGCAGCCAAGATGAAAGGGACCTCTGCTTCACCTGCCATGGCTTTTGCTAAAAGGGTCTTACCTGTTCCTGGTGGACCGTGAAGAAGAGCACCCTTTGGTAGCTTACTTCCCATCTCGGTAAATTTCCTGGGGTTCCGCAAGAACTCAACTAGATCTTCTAGTTCTTCTTTGGCTTCATCGCAACCAGCTACATCTTCAAACCTCGTGTTGTCTATTCCAGGCATAATAATGGTAGCCCCAGACTTGCCGAAGTTGTCCATCTTGCCGCCGACACCGCCGCCTTTGGGACTGTTCTTAAAAAAGCGGTACACAAAATAAAATATAATTATGAAAGGAAGCCAGCTAATAAACATACTCAGCCAAATCGATGGCTGCTTAGGTTCTAAAAATCTAATTTCAAGATTCTTGTGCTTGCCGAGTTCATCAATTATATTATCAGTCAATGGGGCTGTCGCAAGATAAACCTTATCTTCGACCACAAGCTTCCAAGAATTTCCCTGAATTATAATTGAAGCGTTGTGACCCTGGTCCTCTGTCTTGTTGAGGACTTTTAAAATCTGACTATAGGAAACTCTCTCAGCTACTGGTTGAACCTTGTGCGAACCCACACTCAGCACAAAGAAAACAACAAGGACAACCAAGAACCATATTATTAAACTTTTGTTTTTGCTGCTGAATGGCATATCGCTTAATTTCTCCGCAATTTATCACCATATTAACTAGTGCGGAGAAGTAGGTTATTTCACTGGCTTGACGGCATGGTCCTCAATAAACTCTGTTCTATAATTACGAGGGGCTTGCCCAACCCACTCAACTTTAACCATAGGAGCCATTCCTCGCCTGGGCGCTCTCATGTTAGAAAGGACCAAGCCAACGTAACGCACGCCAGCGATCGTGCACTCTACTAATTCACCAGGTTGGTGCCTAGGTTCAATAGCCATCAGGGTTCGCTCACAATATCCCAGCAGTTGTTGGCGTTAGTAAGTGATTCCTCAATCCTCTCGCCGGTTGAGACTATCTGCATCTTCACATAATGGTTTCCACGAGTTTCCGTTCCCCTGATCTCGTGATATGCCTTCGTCAGAACCAAAGCCAACTGTCCACGACGAGCACTATGACGGGCTCGTAAAATAGTTCCAGGCTGCTGGACTTTCCACGTCTTATCTTTGACTAGCATAGCTCACCACCTCCCAGTTCATCGGCACAAAAATAGTTCTGCGACCGTTGGGAAACAGAACATCGTGTGAAATGTATGTCCCGTGTGGGCGTTCTACTAAGATGGCAAACTCACCGTGCTCTTTAATGATACTATTTTTACGGCAATGCTTTTTGATCTGAAGCAGGCTCCCCACAGGAATATCTTCAGGGTTGGTCCTAAGCCGTGAGTTGTAAGTCTCTCTCTCCATTACCACATCCTCGTCGTAAGCTTATTCTCTGAAAGGAAACAATCTGTGCCATCAGGCTTCAGCACTTTCCAATGCTGCTTATTAAGCTTCTCCACTAAAAGAAGCGGTGCCTTGCGTTCAGCTAGATTAATAAACCACAGTGTGGAATAGGCATCAATCGCCGTCTTCCTGATCCGAACTAAGTCACCTGGCTTCATTCAACATCTCCAGAGATTGTGGATAGTGAACCTTGCTTTCGGGCATACCCTCTAAATGAACATAGGCAACCTCGCCTTTGACCTCACGGGTTTTAAGTATAAGATATACTTCTTTGTTCCCTCGGTGTCGTACCAAATCTCCTGGCCTCATGAGTACTCCCTCAAGTTCTGGGCGTAGTCTACAAAGACTGGCGTGCCGTCTGCTGGCTGACACTTGTAAAAGATGTCGCCCTCGGCTCCCTCATAGTCTCGCTCAAACTCACAGGCTGAGGATACTTCCATAACCACAGCAACCTTGGGGATCTCGTTCTCACCAGCCGCCAAGCTGACGACCAACATACCAGGCTGAATCTCACAGCGTTTGCGGATTGACTCTACTAACTCTTTACCGTACAACATATCTCTCTCCCTTACATCTTATATTACTACGGATTGAGCATCTGTCAAGTTTTTAAGACTAGATTTGGAAAGCCATTCTTCTGCTTGCCGCTCATTACACCACTGAACTAGTACCCACGGGGGGCTATTGTAGCTGCTAGCAGACTTCACGATCCCAAGAGTGGGATTGGCAGGGTGGTCGTACTTTACCAAATCACCTGGCTTCACTGAGCAACTCCAACTCGCAGGTGTTCTGACCCCTGGTTTCCCCGTCGTCCCAGAGCACCTCTACAACATCCATAACACCCCAAGCGAGAACAATAACTCCCGTTTGGTCATCCATAAGGTGCCGAACTAGATCACCTTGCTTCATTTAGCACCTCCAAATCACCATGGGGGACGAACTCTACGCCTTTTGCACCAAAATCTACTGATGCCCAAGATATTGGTTTTGTTCGACCTGTTGGACCTGGGTCCCAAGTCTCCAGATATAAACCAGCCGTACCAGCATAATATCCCCAGTACTCCCGGCGTACCGGCTCAATAGACTCACTAATTCTTACCAAATCACCTGGCTTCACTGACCACCTCCATGTCTCGCTCAGGGATCAGTAGGTTCTGACCGTCGCTGAAACGCTTGACCATCCAAAAGTATCCTCTGCTTTGGCGCACAATCATACCCAACTCTTGGCTCCTCTTGAACTCAAAGTTGACTAGAGCGCCCATCCCGAAACCTTGTGACGTAATCATTATTCTCTCCTATAACCAGCTAGAGTTTTCTACAAGATGATCGCCAACAGCGTCTAAGATTTTCTCACCAGCTTGAGGATGCTCACTAATAGCGGCACCCCAAAAGTCAATGGCAATCTTGCCTTCGGCGTTGAGAATATTTTCAATATGATCTTGAACTGACATCGTTCTCTCCTTACACCTTATATTACTATGGATAGAGTATCTGTCAAGTTTTTTATTTGGTGCCCGAAGATAATAATGTCAGGTGGTCTGACCTGATCCAGTAGTCTTTGTCAGGTGTCCTCACTTTGAATTTGTTGTCGGCTGTGAAAACATAACGCTGTTCTACAACAATTCCGGTTAGCTTTTCTACATCAGTATATTCTTCAGTTACTCGGGTAGTCCTCTTGAATTCTACAAGGTCTCCGAGTTGATAACGGAAGCTAGGATTCACTGATCAACTCCAGATGATGGACCGAGTAATGACTTGTGTCTGGCGATTCAAGCCAGTCAACAAGCACGCAGGTCGTGCCGTGGTTCTTTACCTCTGGGTAGGACATCACAAGTCCGATAGGGTTCCAGCCCGTCATCGCATTTGTATCCCAATCTGTAATTCTTACTAAGTCACCGGGTTTCATCAAGAACCTCTACAACTTCAAAGTTGGGATCGTTGACCTTACTGACCCATCGGCTGTCAGTGCCGCCAGTTGACTGTAGCAGCATAAAGGGTCCCGGAGCAGTTGTCTTGAATGATACTTCTCTCCTGATCTTTGAGATCCTCCAAGTATCGCCCTTGGCTTCGTGAATACGATTCTTGCCGTGACGGCTGATGCCTTTAAGTCTTATTGTTTGTCCAACTTGCATATGCAGCATTACATTCTCCCTACATCTTATATTATCACGAAGAAGATGTGTGTCAAGTTTTATTTTTTAAAGAGATTCAAAAATCTGGAAAAAATGGAAGAAGGATTTTTTGGAGCATATCCGTTTTGGGTAACTTCTTGAGCACTAGAGAAATAGTGCTGGGACTTATATTCCTCCACGAGACCATTGTCGATCACCCACTGGCGAAGATGGTTCCACTCCAAAAGCTCATCGGTTGAAAGTAAAGGTCGAGTCTCCAAGATAGCAAGACGTCGTAAAGCAATAGCCATGTCTCTCTCCTCTACCATAGTATACCATTCCTTTGGCAGAGGTCAACATTTTATTACCTATCACCAGTAGATCCCAATGCCCCTTCGCCTCGACTTGTTTCCTTATCATAAATATCTTCTGACTCTAACAAATCTATGTTTGTTTCTATTTTTACAAATACAGCCTGAGCGATCTTGTCGCCCGAATGAATAGTTTGGTTTCGGTGCGTAACATTATGGAGGTTAACAAAAATCTCTCCTGTATAGCCTCGGTCAACGACGCAGGCTCCAACGAGGAGTCCACGTTTAGATGCGATGCCTGACTTGTTTTTGATCTCCAACATATAACCTTCGGGCACTTCAATCTTTAATCCCGTGGGAATCACCGATGATCCAAAGGGCAGCACTGTTTCAATCTGGCTGTCTAGCTCTGGCTTTGGTGTGGGGCAGAAAAACAAATCCATTCCCGCATCTGTTGCGTGGGCTCGAACTGGCATCTTGGACTCTTCATGAAGTCGCTGTACTCTTACTTTCATTTTATTTTCTTCTACTTTAATTTGGTTTGCCGGGCGGTCTGCGCAGGCTGGTTTCAAGTCGCACCCGCAGTCATAACATTCATCGCTAACATTAAATAATTTACTTTGATCAGTCACTGGCAAACGCCTCCCTGTCTGACTTGATGTCATTCACTATCTCATGAAGAACGTCTTGCTGATGGTCTCGCATAACTTCCCAAAGGATTTCATCCTCGTCGTCGTCCTCTTCTTTCTTCTCGGCGACTAGTTCGGCTAGCTCATCATCATCCCACTGGCGCATGTAGTAGGGCTCATCCCCATCATAGACATTCACACCAAAAAAGTTTGGCATCTCGTCATCGTAGACAAGCGAGCCGATTAGATTTTCATCTACCTCTGCCAGTTGTTCCATGAGCCACTGCGTTCCCTCCTCGGGTTGGTTCCAACCAGCATAGCCAGCAATCTGAGCCCAGGTTTCCTCCACCTCCATGGACTCCAACACACACCACTTTGATCCTACGTTTTCGTAAGCCCAATTTACATTGTTGGTATCCTCATAGGTTGGTGACCCCTCTTTGCCGTCAACGAACATGTCGCCGAACCACTGGTCGCCATAACCTTCTGGTGTTCTAACCCTAGAACAGATTTCAGCGAGTTTGGTTAGCGCAGCCTTGTTGATCTGCTGAAAGTCAATAGTATATCTTACATGATTAGCCATTAGTTTTTCCTTACTTCTTGTCCCGACTGTATTCATAGTGTGCGGGGAATATAATTATCTTGTGCGAAAAGCACGCTCGATCTGATACGTTTTCAAAGAACACATGTTTGGTGGCGACCTCTACAATCTGAACTTCTCTGGTTGGGTCTATTTTTGATTGCCAAATGGTACCCAATCTAATCTCTGTCACTATGTCAGCCTCCTGAAGCTTCTCTTAAGGGAGCGGGTACTGAAGCCCCACTTTTCGTTGTAATCCAAATTGGCAACATATACTTTATTGAGAGAAATCTTATCACCGTCTCTCACTCCCCAACAGCGGATGTTCGCATCAAAGGAGTTGCTGTCTGTTGTACTGATGATCCAATACTCTTTGCCGTTCTTTGTCTTCTTTACTTTTACTTCCCTCGGAATGAACCAGACCAGTTGGAGGTCAGGGTCGTACTCGCTGATAGGAGGACAGCCACGGGTCATCAGGTTGTCTTGGATTTCCTGTGGCATAATCTCGTGGATGGGGAAGATGCCTGTGAGCGATGCGAAGTGTTCCAACTTCTCTTCCTCGGAGAAGTCGCCCTCAGGAGCATACATCTCGATGTTCTCAATCAGGTTCTTTTCCTTACGTGGCCTATCCACAGCAACCGCTGACCAATAGTGCTTTAGTCCGGTGAACCTGTCGTCCATCAATTCATCAAGGGCTTTGCTTCTGACCAGAACATCTAGTGCCTTCTTGTTAAGTTTAGAATAGGTAATATCCTCATTGAACAAAAACTCTTCAATACTGGTGAAGGGTCGGTTCGCAACGATTTGATCAATAGCACTATCACCCAGACCCTTGATGCCGGCGAGCGGTTGAATCAAAGTCTTGCCGTCTTCAGCAATCTCCCAGACTCTACCTGATTTGTTAATGCTTGGCGGCACAATCTCAAAGCCGAAGGACTTAGCAGTGTTAATTGCCCCTGCCTTCTTATCTTCTGGCTCCTTGTCCAAGAACGCTGCCATCCACTCCACTGGGTAATAGTGACTGAGCCAAGCACATTGAAAAGACACCGCCCCGTAGGATACGGCGTGCGATAAGTTGAAGCCGTAGCCTGAGAAGAACTCCATGTTTGCCCACTGCTTGTCGGCAATCTCTTTGGAGAGCCCGTGTTCAGCACAGCCTGCTACGAACTTCTTGTAGAGATTGTCTTTTACTTTATCTTTCCCTGTTCCCTTTTTAGTCAGGACCTTGCGGAGAAGGTTGCCCTCGTCCAGTGAGATGTCCTTGCCGAGTTTGTGAGCGAGCATAGCCAACTGCTCTTGGAAGACTAGAAGACCATAGGTTTCTCCGAGCACTTCTTTGATGATTGGGTGGTCGTAATGGACTTGCCCAGGGTTGGTCTTGTTCGTCACATACAGACTGTGAGCCTTGGCGCTAAGTGGACCAGGGCGGAAGATAGCCGTGACTGCTGCGAAGTCCAAAAGAGATTCTGGCTGAGCCTCTTGGCAGAACCGCTGGGCTCC
>Ga0209535_1000806_pt1 | contig 21823 bp, 25 predicted proteins | sample LinPmetageLP28_FD_184041 | JGI IMG/M metagenome (GOLD analysis project Ga0209535, IMG submission 184041) | Marine viral communities from the Pacific Ocean - LP-28 (SPAdes) (version 2) | ecosystem: Environmental > Aquatic > Marine > Oceanic | place: Pacific Ocean | collected 2009-08-22
TACAGAGGCAACTCCAAAACGTGGTGGTGTTACTATTCAAGCAAATGAAGTTACTAAAACAAACGGAGGAAACGTCGTTTACACCAGCACTGATCAGTCTGGTAACTTCAGAATAGGTGATGACTTACAAATCAACCAAAACACCGGTACAATTAGTGGTAGAGCATTCTCTAGAAGTTTGTTTACAGAAATGACACCGTTTATTTTAGCACTGAGTTAATATGGCCCAATTAGCACTTAATAGATTTCAAACAGTTACTTTAGCACTAACTGATTCGGAGCAGACAATGTACACTGCACCGACAGGTTATACTGCTATTCTTCTATATGCACATGTAGCAAACGTTGGTAGTGACGACGCTACTGTTACAATGAAACATGCAAGATCGGGAACTGATACAGAAATCATTAAAGGAGCGAACGTTCCTATTAATGATGCATTTGTTCCGCTAAGTGGAAAATTAGTTTTAGAAACAAGTGATGCAGTAAAAATTACTGCAAGTGCAAACAGCACACTTAAGTGTATTTTAAGTATCTTAGAGACAGCAACGTAAAATGCCATACATCGTAGGTGCCTTAACAAAAACTAACTTAGATATGACGGGAGGTATCGTTCGCTCTGGCGTGACGACAACTGCCACTACAAATGAGACTGCGCTTATATCTCTTTCTGCGCCAAAATATCAATCTGTTGAGTTTAATGTACAAGCAACTCAATCAAGTAGTTTTAACTCTACTATTGTTAAGGCAATGCATGATGGTTCAGCAGCATATGTAACGGAATATGGAACACTTCAAGCTCCATCAGGAATTGCTACTTTTTCTGCTGACTTGAGTGGAGGACAATTAAGACTTTTAGCGTATCCTGCATCTGCCGGTTTAACAACCTTTAGCGTAATCTATACTGCATTGAACGCATGAAAACATTTAAGGAGTTTATTCAAGAAGCAGTACCTACTAACTCTACAGGAAGTGGAGTGGCAGAATATTCACCTTACTTGTTCCCCAATGAGGATGATGACGATCTAAGTCAAGATTATCAAACACCTGCAGAATCTGGAGAAGCAAAATATAGATTTGCAGATGTATATCCAGTATTAAAATTATCATTATCAAATAGTCAAGGTGATGGGCCTAGTATTGATCAAATGGTTCATGCTTCAAAAGAATATACTCAGTTGATGGATAAGAATACTATCAACCGTATTCGTGATAATATTAAAAAATTTCAAACTGAAAAAATCTAAGAAAATTAAAGAGTTAGATTACTAAATACATATTGATTATTCTAATCCTAGGTGTATTATGAAAACTTTAAAATATCTAGGAATAGGATTGGGAGCGATAGTTGGTGTTGCTCACATTGGTGCTCTAGGACATCTGATATCAAGGAAAGATCACGTTCAAGCACCTATTATTAATTTTCCTGCAGGTAATTACTCATCATACAAAATAAAGGCAGGCAAAGAAGGATATGAAATTGAATATAGAGCAAATGATCCTGCTATTCTTGAGTCACAAAAATCTTTATCATTAGATAAAGAAAAGAGAGGATTATTTGGTGGTGGCAATGAAAGTCGTCGTGAGTGGCGCAGAGATCAATATACAATGGATGGTACTCGCAACCTAGGAGGTGCTGTATTAGACGGCGAGGGAAAGTCTGCAAAAGACATAGAGTGCATCGTGGCGGACGCTGGAGCACGATCACAAGGTGCAATGGCAGGAACTAGTATTGCTGCTGGAATTGGTGTTCCTGCTGTGATTGGTATCCCATATGTTGGATGGTTAGCAGCTGGTTGGGTATCACTTTTGGGTGGTAACGTAGGTTCCACTGTTGGTTCTACTGTTGGTTCAGTGTTTAATGATTGCTAAATAATACATGAGACTATCTGTTTCTAATGAAAAAGTGTCCTCAAGGGCAGTATTACTGCTTCACCGATAAAAAATGTAAGAAGATTCCCATGGGATACCATGTGGGCGGAAGAGGTGCGCTTGAACAAGATACTGATACCGAAACCAATAAAAAAGGTAACGGTAATGGTAATGGAAATGGTAATGGTGGAAATGGTAATGGTGCCGGTAACGGTGGTGGGGGTAATGGTAATGGCGGTGGTATGGGAGAGCAAGTAGTCCATGAAGGTGGTAATCTTCGTCAATGGTTTAAAGGATCCAAATCAAAAGATGGTAAAGGTGGTTGGGTAAATGTCCGCACTGGCGGAACATGTGCAAGTGATAAACCCGGAGAGGGAACTCCTAAGTGTGTTTCTTCTGCAAAAAGAGCAAGTATGACAAAGGCAGAAAGAAATTCTGCTGCTAGAAGAAAAAAGAAAGCAGATCCTGGACAACAACAAAAAACAGGTGCTGCTAAACCAACTTATGTAAAAACTGATAGTCCTAGAAAAATGAAGAGCGAAGAAATCGAACTCATTCAAGAAAAGGACAAAAAAGGTAAAGGTAGTGGAACTAAAGATGCCTGTTACCATAAAGTAAAATCTCGTTACAGTGTTTGGCCTAGTGCATATGCGTCAGGAGCACTAGTCAAATGTCGGAAGAAAGGCGCTGCAAACTGGGGTAACAAGTCTGAAGGACTTTCCTGGGATCAACTAACAGAGAAGTGCTGGCCTGGATACGAGAAAAAAGGAATGAAAACAATGTTTGGAAAAAAATATCCAAACTGCGTTAAAAAGAAAGCAACCAGAAAAGAGCAGGTTGAAGAAGCAGTAAGACTTCCTGCCAAAACTGGTAATATTGTTGATGTGAATTTTGTCTTTAGAGGAAGAGGCTTCAGTCTTAAAATGTTCTTCCCTAAAGTAGGAATTCCAAGTAGATCTGATGTAATTGATCAGATCGATAAAGTATATCCTGGCGCAAAACTAACGTTTTTCAAAGTCGCTGACTATGATCCAGGACAACCAATTCTTAGAGTTGCAGAAGAAAGCCGAAAAGACAACGAAACAATTGAGGAAATTGTTGGATTTAACTCAACAACATCAACAGAAGTCGTTGAGAACTCCGAGGGGACATTAGATGAGGCAATAATTGCACCAGCACTTGCTGCTGTAGGTGGAATTGTTGGTGGAGCTCTTTCTGGTGCAGGAGCAGCAGTTGGTGGTGCTATTTCTGGTGTAGGAAGTATTGCTAAAGGTTCAATTAAAGCTGTAAAGAAAGTTAAACAGGGTATTGAAGAACCAGTAGAAGAGAAAATAAATGAAATGGAAAAACCCCTTTCCCCTCAAGAAATTGCTCTTCAAAAGAAAAAGGGACAAATTGAATTGCAGATTCTCAAGAAGAGAAGAAAGTCAATGAATGATGTTAAGAATGATATTAAGAATGAAGAAGCAATTCTTGAAAAGACTGCAGCATGGGCAAGAAAGGCGGGTAAAAATAAAGAGGGTGGACTTAACGAAAAAGGACGCAAGTCTTATGAAAAAGAAAACCCAGGTTCTGATCTGAAAGCACCTTCTAAAAAAGTTGGTAATAAGAGAAGATCATCATTCTGCGCCAGAATGAAGGGAATGAAGAAGAAACTCACTTCTGCTAAGACTGCAAGAGATCCTGATAGCAGAATCAATAAATCACTTAGAGCTTGGAACTGCTGAATAAATTATGCCTGATAATGTATACCTTGGTAATCCGAATCTAAAAAAAGCAAACACACCAATTGAGTTTACTGAAGAACAAATCATTGAGTTTGTTCAATGTCAGAGAGATCCTGTTTATTTTGCAAATAAGTATGTAAAAATTGTTAGTTTGGATGAGGGACTTGTTCCTTTTACACCATATCGATTTCAAGAAAAGTTAATTCACAATTTTCATGAGAATAGATTTAACATCTGTAAAATGCCGCGACAGACTGGCAAAAGTACTACAGTTGTTTCTTATCTTCTTCACTATGCGATTTTCAATGCCAGTGTTAATATCGGTATACTTGCTAACAAAGCAGCAACTGCTAGGGAACTTTTAGGAAGATTACAAACTGCGTATGAGAATCTTCCTAAATGGATGCAACAAGGTATTATGGTATGGAACAAAGGATCTCTTGAATTAGAAAATGGAAGTAAAATATTGGCAGCGTCTACGTCTGCAAGTGCTGTCCGAGGTATGTCATTTAACATCCTCTTTCTCGACGAGTTCGCGTTCGTCCCAAACCATATTGCTGAATCATTCTTTGCCTCTGTTTATCCTACTATTACTTCTGGTAAAAACACCAAGGTAATTATTGTCTCTACACCACATGGTATGAATCACTTCTACCGAATGTGGAGTGATGCAGAGAAGGGTAGAAATGAATATATTCCAACTGATGTTCATTGGAGTGAAGTTCCAGGTAGAGATGAAGCATGGAAAGAACAAACAATTGCAAATACATCTGAGCAACAATTTAAAATTGAGTTTGAGTGTGAATTTTTAGGATCTATTGATACGCTTATTGCTGCAAGTAAATTACGATCACTAGTTTATGATGCTCCTATTTTATCAAGTGCTGGATTAGATGTATATGAAGAATCCCAAAAAGATCATGACTACGTTATGACTGTTGATGTAGCTCGTGGAGTTGGTGGAGATTATTCAGCTTTCGTGTGTGTAGATATCACCACTTTTCCTCATAAAGTGGTAGCAAAGTATAGAAACAATGATATTAAACCAATGTTATTTCCAAATATAATTTGGGAAGTAGCAAAAAAATACAATAGCGCATTTGTTTTATGCGAAGTAAACGATGTTGGAGATCAAGTAGCATCACTTCTTCACTATGATTTGGAGTATCAAAATGTTCTCATGTGTTCCATGCGTGGTAGAGCAGGACAAGTTGTAGGACAAGGATTTTCTGGTAAAAAGACGCAGTTAGGTGTCAAGATGTCTAAGACTGTTAAAAAAGTAGGATCTCTCAATTTAAAAGCAATGATTGAAGAGAACAAATTGCTTTTTCATGATTTAGATATTATATCAGAACTAACTACCTTTATATCAAAAAATAATTCCTTTGAAGCAGAAGATGGATGTAATGACGACTTGGCGATGTGTCTTGTAATCTATGCATGGTTAGTTGCACAAGATTATTTTAAAGAACTTACCGATCAAGATATTAGAAAGAGATTATATGAAGAGCAAAAAAATCAGATTGAGCAGGACATGGCACCATTTGGATTTTTGAATGATGGATTAGATGAGGACACTTTTGTAGATTCTGAAGGTGATACATGGAGTAAGGCAGATGAATATGGAGATCGTTCTTTTATGTGGGAGTATAGGTAATGGATCTAGATGGACAGATTAAACTTGGACATCTACTTTTAAATGATAGAAAGTGTAGGGTATGTGGAGAAACAAAAAATTTGATAGATGGTTTTTATAGAACTAGAAAAGATAGAGGGGCAGTTGCATCGTCATATTCATACGAATGTAAGGAATGTACCATTAGAAGAATTATAGGTAATAAAAGGAAACAAACACTATTTTCGGATTGGAATTATCCAGATTGGTAGTTCACGTCTCGTTTCCCCGCTGAAAATGATTAAAATTCTAAATATTCTTAGATAAACTGAGACAACGGAGAAAAAAATGGCGACTCCTCAACTATCTCCAGGGATAATTGTAAGGGAGGTTGATCTTACCGTAGGGAGAGCTGACAATGTTCTTCAAAATAACGGTGCGATTGCTGGGCCCTTTAGTTTAGGACCTGTTTCTGAGGCAATTGATGTCACTACTGAAGAGGAACTGATTTCAACATTCGGGCAACCTATTTCTACTGATAGACACTACGAATATTGGATGACTGCATCATCTTTCCTCTCTTATGGTGGAAGACTTAAAGTCGTCAGAGTAGATGGTGCTAACCTTAACAACGCAAATGCTGGCGTTGGATTGGGATCCACATCATTAAAGATTAAGAATTTTGATGACTATAATGCTAATTATACGTCTGCAACTGATTTTTACTATAGTGCAAAGAATCCAGGCACTTACCTCAATGATTTAAAAGTTGCAACAATTGATGACTTTGGTGATCAAGTTATCGGACTTAGTACAAATAATCCAGGATTATCAAACCTTAAAGTTGGTTTTGGTGTCACCATGGCTCTCAGTGGAACTGAGGCAGGTATTGGAACAACTAAATCTGTTGATGGTTTCCTAAAAGGAATTATTACCGGTGTAACAACTGATTCTGTAAACGGAGCAAGCAGTGTTGTAGTTAAAGTTGTTTCTAGAGTTTCTGGCACAGGAACTGAAACATCTATTAATTATGGACAATCAGATCCTTTGAGATCTTTCCAGTCTGGACAAACTATTATTCCTGTAAATAACGCTGGAATTAATACTGGTAAAGGAATTGGCGTATTTGCTGGCGCAGCAGGTACAGTTACTGATTGGTATGATGGACAACAACTCAATCTCTCTAATGCCACTATTTTCTGGAAAGAGATTGCTCCTAAACCAACCACAAGTCAGTATGTATCTGACAGAAGTGGTAAAAATGATGCGATGCATGTTGTTATTGTAGATGACACAGGTACCGTAACTGGAGTCAAAGGTAATATTCTAGAGAAAAATGCCTTTATCTCCAAAGCAACTGATACAATATCTGCTCTTTCATCTCCTGAAAGAACATACTATAAGGATTTCCTCGCACAGGCATCTCAATATGTGTATGCTGGAGGAAATGTTTCCTCTGCTGAGGATAGTTTCCATGGAACGAAACCTGTTGCAACAGGATTCTCAACCGCCTTCACTCCATTCAGCACTGCAGACGGACTTTTTGGACAAGCAGCACAAGATGTAACATTTAGTGCAGTTGGTAACAAGACTTATACGCTTACAAACGGTAAGGATTACAGTGGAACAAATAATAAAGGCATGTCCGCGTCACTTGGTGACTTGACTGCAGGTTATGAACTGTTCTCCAACAAAGATGAGATTGAAGTTAACTTCCTTCTGATGGGCCCTGGTTGCAATACCGAGGCAGAATCTCAAGCGAAAGCACAAAAACTTATCTCCGTTGCAAACGGTAGAAAAGATTGTATTGCATGTATCTCTCCTGATAGAAACAATGTAGTTGATGTTTCTTCCACTACGGATCAAACAAATAACATTATTAGATTCTTCAGTTCTCTTAGCTCCTCTTCATTCGCTTTCTTTGATAGTGGATATAAGTATACTTACGATAGATTCAATAATCAATTCCGTTATATTCCAACCAACGGTGATGTTGCAGGATTAATGGTTAGAACTGAAATTGATCAGTTCCCTTGGTATTCTCCTGCTGGACAGCAGAGAGGTGTTCTTAACAATGCAATTAAACTTTCATATAATCCGAATAAAGCACAGAGAGATTCTCTCTACGAAGCAAGAGTAAATTCCATCGTCACATTACCTGGAGTTGGAACTGTACTTTACGGCGATAAGACTGGACTATCATTCGCCTCTGCGTTTGATAGAATCAATGTTCGTCGTCTATTCCTTACAGTTGAGAAATCACTTGAAGGACTTGCAAATGAGCAACTGTTTGAGTTTAACGATGAGATCACAAGATCTTCATTCACAAATGCTGTTGAACCTTTCCTTCGTGATGTTCAATCAAAGAGAGGATTATTTGACTTCCGAGTCATTTGCGATTCCACCAACAACACACCCGATGTTGTTGACAACAATGAATTTAGAGCAGACATCTTCCTGAAACCCACCAAGTCTATCAATTATGTTACTTTGACGTTCGTCGCCACACGAACAGGTGTTGCTTTTGAAGAAGTCACTGGTAGAGTTTGATTTTTAAATACAATAATAACAGAGGAAACAACTAATGGCAAACTTAAGAACGATCACCAATTTTAAATCCGCCCTCAGGGGGGGCGGAGCCCGTCCTAATTTATTTGAAGTTGACATCACCGGATGGCCCGGTGGTGATAGCATGGGAGTTTTTGGAAACACTGCTAAAGAAGAATTTCAGTTTTTATGCAAAGCAGCAGCACTTCCTTCTTCTAACATTACTCCAATTGAAGTTCCTTTTAGAGGAAGAACACTCAAAGTTGCTGGCGACAGAACCTTTGATACTTGGGCGATCACAATCATCAATGATGAAAACTTCAGACTTAGAAGTAAGTTTGAGCAGTGGATGAATGGTATCAACAAACTTTCCGATGGATCTGGTGCTACCTCACCTGGTTCTTACATGGGAAATGCTGTTGTTCATCAACTTGGTAGAGGATACAACCAAGGTAAAGAATCGGCTGGACACTCCGGAGGAGGAGATGGTAGTGGTGGACTTAGTGGTGTAACTCCATTAAGAACATATTACTTCAGTGATATTTTCCCAACTGAAATTTCCGAGATTGCATTATCTTATGATAATAGTGACACCATTGAAGAATTTACTGTAACCTTCCAGGTTCAGTATTGGATTGCTGGTACTAACAGCACCGCTGGAACCGCATCTGATCAACGCAATCTCGTAACAAGATAAATAGTCATATACAGGACTACGATATAAATCATGGCTAAGTTATTTGGGTTCTCAATTGAGGACACCGAAAAAACTCCACCTGGTGTGGTTTCCCCCGTTCCTCCTAATAATGAGGACGGGGTAGATCACTATCTGACTAGTGGTTTTTTTGGACAATATGTAGATATTGAAGGAGTCTATAAAACAGAATATGATTTAATCAGACGTTATCGTGAGATGTCACTTCACCCTGAGTGTGATAGTGCTATTGAAGATGTTGTAAATGAAGCAATCGTTGCAGATACAAATGATACTCCAGTTGAAATCGAACTCTCTAATCTAAATGCCAGTGATGGCATTAAGAAAAAGATTAGAGATGAGTTTAAATTTGTTCTTTCTCTATTAGATTTTAATAAGAAAGCACACGAAATTTACAGGAATTGGTACATTGACGGAAGACTTTACTACCATAAAGTCATAGATTTAAAGAATCCTCATGAGGGGATTCAAGAATTACGATACATTGACGCAATGAAAATGCGTTATGTACGTCAGCAGAAAAAAACTCCTAATGATCAAAATCGCCTAGCGAATGTCCTTAAAGGTACTGACAATCCCATGGAATATGAATTTCCTGAGATTGAAGAGTATTTTCTCTATACTCCAAAGAGTTCATATTCTGCTTCAACCGGTGCATCTGGTGGACAAGCTGGAATTAAATTTTCAAAAGATTCAATTACATATTGTTCTTCTGGATTAGTAGATAGAAATAAAGGATCAACTCTTTCTTACCTTCACAAAGCCATTAAGTCTCTCAATCAACTTCGCATGATTGAAGATAGTCTTGTAATCTATAGACTATCAAGAGCACCAGAACGTAGAATTTTCTATATTGATGTTGGTAATCTCCCTAAAGTAAAAGCGGAACAATATCTAAGAGATGTGATGTCTCGTTATAGAAATAAACTTGTATATGATTCTAGTACTGGTGAGATTCGTGATGACAAAAAACATATGTCCATGCTCGAAGACTTCTGGTTACCCAGAAGAGAGGGTGGAAGAGGAACCGAAATCACTACTCTCCCTGGAGGACAGAACCTTGGTGAGATTACTGATATCGAATATTTTAAAAAGAAACTCTATAAGTCACTTAACGTACCTATTTCCCGTATTGAAGGAGACGGTGGATTTAACTTGGGCAGATCTTCTGAGATCTTAAGAGATGAAGTCAAATTTAGTAAGTTTGTTGGACGTTTGAGAAAGAGATTCTCAGCAATGTTCAATGATATGCTGAAGACACAACTTCTTCTTAAGAATGTAATTACTCCCGAAGATTGGGATATAATGAGTGAGCATATTCAATATGACTTCCTTTATGACAATCACTTTGCCGAACTTAAAGATGCAGAGTTGATGAATGAAAGACTCGCTCTTGTTGCAACTGCAGAACCTTATGTCGGTAAATATTATTCTCAAGATTATCTGAGAAGAAAAATTCTTCGTCAAACTGATGAAGATATTATCGAACAGAATGAATTGATTGAATCTGAAATTAAGGCAGGTATTATTCCCGATCCTGCAGAAATGCAAATTGATCCTGCAACTGGAGAACAAGTTCCTAGTAATGCGCCAATGAACTTAGGAAAACCAGTGATGGAACCCGAAGTTGATGGATCTGCAACTGAAGCTCCTGAACTACCTAACGGTGGGGAAATATAAATAAAACATAGTAAGTATTGATTATACACATGGATGAACTTATGAATATGATGGTATCTGATGAATCTCCGTCACAAGTTAGTGACAAGATCAAGGGTATTTTATTTGATAAAGCTGCTCAAAGGATTGATGCATTTCGTCCTTTAGTAGCAAATGGTGTATTTGGTGAAGATGAAATTGAAGTCGAAAGTGATGATGAGGAAACTCCTGAAGTCACTAACGAATTAGAAACCGAAGACGAAACCGAAGAGGACTCTGAATAATGGCACATCGTACAGTTGGTGCGGGACAAAGTATTGCCACAAGTAGTAGCAACGCTAAAAGTGCTGCTATTCCGGTAAAATCTAATGTTTTAAGAATCACTTCTAGAGGTGGTGATGCTCACGTTGCCATTGGTACGGAACCAGTTGCGACAGCAACCGACTATATCATTCCTGCTGGAACGAGTGAAAGTCTTGGTATTACTAAGGCTTCTCAAAGAGTTAGAAGCATCGAAACCTTAGGAACCAAGACTGTTGTCACTTGTCCCGAAGGTACTCAACAACCATTTGGTGTTGGTGATTGTGTAACTCTTGAGTCAAACCTCGCTGATAGTAATTGGGCAACAATAATCAATCATGTTGGTGTTGATGGTATTGAGGCTACAGCAGATTTTGATGGAACCTTTAGCACCAAAGTTACTTTGAGTGCAAACACAGGAACTATTTCTACAGCGTTCTCTGATAATGACGCTACTCTCCGCAGATCGATTAAAGTAGGTGCTATTTCAGTAGCAAATACTGGATCTATTTTCGTTCAACAAGTACAAATTACAGGACAAGCCTGATGAAACTTATCAGAGAAGAAATCGAATCCGTTGAATTCATTGTTGAATCAAAAAACGGTAAAAAACAACTTTATATTGAAGGAGTATTCCTTCAAGGAAACATTAAAAACCGTAATGGTAGAATGTATCCTATGGAGACTCTTCGCAAGGAAGTTGGTAGATACAACGAAAACCATGTTCAGGCAGGTAGAGCACTTGGTGAACTTGGACATCCTGATGGACCTACCGTCAATTTAGATCGGGTATCTCATAAAATTGTTTCTCTGAAAGAATCTGGTTCTAACTTCGTTGGTAAAGCAAAGATTCTTAGCACTCCTATGGGTAAGATTGCACAGTCACTTATCGGTGAAGGTGTAAAACTTGGCGTATCTTCTAGAGGTATTGGATCTCTAAAAATGACACGAGAAGGTGTCAATATTGTTGGCGACGATTTTATGTTAGCAACTGCTGCTGATATCGTTGCTGATCCTTCTGCACCTGATGCTTTCGTTGAAGGCATTATGGAAGGTAAGGATTGGGTATGGGATGGAGGCATTCTTCGTGAGAAGTTCGCAGAAAGAACCTATAGAGAGATAAATACTCTTGCTACTCAAAAACAACTTGATGAAAAGAAATTAGATCTTTTCAATAATTTCCTTAATAATATCTGATATATCAGTCTAATATTAAGTATAAAATATATTAATTTATAAATAAATATAGTTTTTAAAAACAACGGATACGGAGCTGTTCAAATGTCTCGTGGACAAAAATTACAAGAAATGGAATTAGGCAATGTAAAGCAGTCCAAAACTGCTGCTAATGCTAACGCCAAACCTGGCGATAGTATGGATACATCAGTTGCTGGGACTTATGAAGATCTCGGAGGTCCAACCCCCGAGAACTACAGGCCTGACGATGATTCTGCCAAGTTAAAAACACCTGGCGCTAGTCTTAAGCAGGTTAAGGATGTTGTTAATGCTAAAGCAAAATCTGCTATGGCAGCTCCTAAAGAAGAAGTAGAAACCGAAGAACCCGTGATCGAAGAAGGATCTGTCACTGATGAAGTAGTATCTGAAGAAGAAACTACTGAAGAAGAGGTAGTTGCTGAATACGACATGGAAGAAGATGTAAATGCTCTTCTCGGTGGCGAAGATCTTTCCGAAGATTTTAAATCAAAAGCAAAAATCATCTTTGAAGCGGCAATCAACTCAAAAGTTGCTGCTGTTAAAGAAGAAGTTCAAAAAGAATACGACGAAAAACTCGCTGAGGAAGTTGCCTCAGCGAAAGATTCTCTCTCTGAACGTGTAGATTCATACCTTGAGTATGTTTCTGACGAGTGGTTTGAAGAGAATGCTCTTGCCATTGAGGCAGGACTCAAGACTGAAATGACTGAATCATTCCTTGAAGGAATGAAGGGTCTTTTTGAAGAACATTATGTAACAATCCCTGAAGATAAGTATGATGTACTTGAGAGCATGGTAGAAAAACTTGATGATATGGAGACAAAACTCAACGAGCAAATCGAGAAAAATATTGCTCTGAATGGCAGACTCAGTGAGTCTGTTGCAGACGGTATCCTTGATGAAGTTTCTGATGGACTCGCATCCACCCAGAAAGAGAAGCTCGCCTCACTTTCCGAAAGTGTGGAGTTTGAAAGTGAAGAAACTTATCGTGAAAAACTGGAGACATTGAAGGAATCTTATTTCCCCAAAAACGCTCCTGTTGCTAAAACTGAAACTCTGACTGAAGGTGAGTCTAACAACCATCAGCAGCACAATAACCAGATGAGTGCTTATCTCAGATCTCTGGGAACTTTTAGCAAATAATCCTGAATTAGATACTAAACAAACACTACACAAATAGGTAAAACCCTAATGTTCCATTCCGAACACCTGCAGGAGAAGTGGGCACCGCTTCTTGAGTATGATGGACTTGAATCCATTAAAGATCCCCATAGAAAGGCTGTAACCGCCGTCCTGCTCGAAAACCAAGAAAAATTCCTTAGAGAATCACAATCCTTTGAGCAAGGTGGATCTCTTCTAAGTGAAGCTGCTCCTACCAACTCTACAGGTAGCGCAGTTGACAACTTTGATCCCGTCCTGATCTCATTGATCAGACGCTCAATGCCTAACCTGATCGCTTATGATCTGGCTGGCGTTCAACCAATGAGCGGCCCTACTGGACTCATCTTCGCGATGCGTTCCCGCTATCAGAACCAGACTGGAAACGAGGCATTCTACAACGAGCCCGATTCCGCATTCGCTGGACAAAACTTTGGACGTAACCTTACTGGTGGTTTCTCTGATACCGCCGCTGGTATGGGTACTACCGCTCAGGCTGGTAGCAACCCTGCAGTTCTGAACCCCACCTCCTCCGCTAACACTAGTGGTGGTGGTACCGACGCTTATAACGTTGGACAAGGTATGAACACTGGTGCTGCTGAAGCACTAGGAGATGCCGCTCAGAACGCCTTCAATCAGATGGCTTTCTCGATCGAGAAAGTTACTGTAACCGCTAAGTCTAGAGCTCTGAAAGCAGAGTATTCTCTGGAACTGGCACAAGACTTGAAAGCAATCCACGGTTTGAACGCCGAGGCTGAACTCGCTAATATTCTCTCTACAGAGATTTTGGCTGAGATCAACCGCGAAGTTATCCGTACTATCTACAAGTGTGCTGAGCAAGGTGCTTCCCAGAACGTTGCCACTAATGGCGTGTTCGACTTGGACATCGACTCTAACGGACGTTGGAGTGTTGAGAAGTTCAAAGGACTCTTGTTCCAGATCGAAAGAGACGCTAACGCGATTGCACAAAGAACTCGTCGTGGAAAGGGCAATACGATCCTTTGCTCTGCTGACGTTGCTTCTGCACTCACCATGGCTGGTGTACTTGATTACACCCCTGCACTGAATGCAAACCTTACCGTTGATGACACCGGTAACACCTTCGCTGGTGTACTTCAGGGCAAGTATAAGGTTTATATTGATCCTTATGCTGCTAACCTGACTTCAGGTGGTAACACTCCTGGTAACCAGTACTACGTTGTTGGTTATAAGGGTTCTTCCCCTTATGATGCTGGACTGTTCTACTGCCCATACGTTCCTCTTCAGATGGTTCGTGCAGTTGGAGAGGACAACTTCCAACCCAAAATCGGATTCAAGACTCGCTACGGCATGGTTGCGAACCCCTTCGCTGAAGGTACTGAGGCACAACTCGGTGCGCTTAACATCAACGCCAACCGTTACTACAGACGTGTTGCAGTTAAGAACCTCATGTGATATAATTTCCTTACGTGTGAAGGAAGTGCAGGGGAGTCTTCGGACTCCCCTTTTTTTATCTAAATACTTAAAAAAATGTCATACGGCAACCCTTTTGAAAATCAGATAAGTAATAGAAATTTTTTATCGCCAACTGGATTTAAGTTTACTTTAAAGAAAGCACCTAAGGTAGCATTCTTTGGAAACTCAGCTAACTTACCAGCGATCTCTATGGGGACTGCCATTCAACCAACTTATCTAAAGGACATTGATGTACCGGGTGATAAGGTTGAATTTGGTGATTTTAATCTTCGTTTTCTTGTAGATGAAAATCTAGAAAACTATTTAGAAATTTTTAATTGGATAAGAGGACTTGGATATCCAGAAAGTTTAAAAGAGATATTTGATTTTCAAGAAGGAGATGAAAATTTTAATCAACCAAGGAATTCACAACTAAATTTATTCTCTGACGCTACTCTACAAATTTTAACGAGTCACGAGAATCCTAATTTTAAAGTGGTGTTTCAAGATATGTTTCCCACTGAATTATCAACATTAAACTTTGATGCTACTAATGAAGATATTCAATACTTTACAGCAGATGTCACTTTCAAGTATACTATCTACAATATAACTGATATGTCCGGCAAAAAATTATGAGTCTCGATCTTGATTCTATTCAAGAGATGTGGAAAAAGGATTCTAATATTGATAGAGACAATCTACATGAAGAGTCTTTAAAAATCCCATCTTTACATGCAAAATACTTTGAACTATATAATACCATATTTCTCCTAAGGAAGAAAGCAGAACAACAAAGAAAAAATATACGTCACGAAAGATATGAATACTTTAGTGGTAAAGCAGATCCTGAAGTATATGTCGAATCTCCATTTCCAAAAAAAATTAGAGACAAAGATACCATGCAAAAATATCTAGATGCAGATGAGAGACTTTCAAGTGTTTCTTTAAAAATCGATTATTACGATACGATGCTTGTTTATATTGAGAGTATACTGAAGCAAGTAAGTAATAGAACATATCACATTAAAAATGCTATTGAGTTTATGAGGTTTAATTCAGGACTCGGATAATGGAAGAAGAGTTTGAACCAAATAAAGAATATGACTATACGGTTAGTTTGACGATAGAAGATATTCGCCTTTTGCATCACTGTGTAATAAAAAGAATTGAAAATTGGGAAGGTTCTCCTGCAAGAGAACCCACCGAACAGGAGCATCTTTGGTATTTAAGAGACTCTTTGTATAGAATGATGTTAGAATATAAGTTTGAAAATATGTAATAAATATTAGTAGATGATTGATCATCGTGAATACTAGCGATCTTGTTATTTCTAAATCAAACGAAGTATTTTTAAAAATAAATACCGAACCTCATATAGAATATGAGTTAAGAGATCATTTCAAATTTGAAGTTCCAAATGCCAAGTTCATGCCACAGTATCGTGGTAAAAATTGGAATGGAGAAATTCATTTATATGATATGCGTTCCAAGCAAATTTATGTTGGACTGTTAGATAAGATTGTTCAGTTTTGTAATAACTATGGGTATAGTTATTCTTTTGAAAGTAATAAATTTTATGGACAACCTTTTGAAATAAATGATGAAATATCATTTGAAGGTGTCAAAGGATTTATGAATTCTATTAGTGTTCATACTCCACGTCAATACCAAATTGAGGGAGTATACGATGCTTTAAAGCACAATAGAAAGCTATTGATAAGCCCCACTGGCTCCGGCAAATCTCTGATGATTTATTCATTAGTGAGATATTATGTAGACAAAGGACAAAAAATTCTTCTTGTCGTTCCAACGACATCTCTTGTAGAGCAGATGTACAAGGATTTTCGGGATTATGGTTGGGATTCTGAGTCATATTGCCATAAGATTTACAGTGGTAGAGAGAAGGATACTGATTGTCCTGTTACAATTACCACTTGGCAATCTATCTATAAGTTAGAAAGAAGTTGGTTTGAAAATTATAATGTTGTGATTGGTGATGAGGCACATCTTTTTAAAAGTAAGTCTCTTATTTCGATCATGACTAAACTACATCATGCTAAGTATAGATTTGGATTCACTGGTACTTTAGACGGCACACAGACGCATAAATGGGTGTTAGAAGGCGTCTTTGGCCCTTCATACAAAGTGACAAGAACTGATGAATTAATGAAACAAGGACATTTATCAGAGTTAGATATTCAGTGTCTTGTACTCAAACATGATCCACAAACGTTTGAAGTATATAATGATGAAATTGAATATCTGATATCACATGAACAGAGAAATAAATTTATTACTAATCTTACCTTAGATCTTAAAGGGAATAGTCTTGTTCTCTTTGCAAGAGTCGAATCTCATGGAGAGATACTCTACAATCAGATAAATAATGATAGGCGTACTAATCGTAAAGTATTTTTTATACATGGTGGTGTAGACGCTGAAGAGAGAGAATCAGTCAGAGAGATAACTGAAAGAGAAAACAACGCTATCATTGTTGCTTCCTATGGAACTTTTTCTACTGGTATCAATATTAAAAACCTCCATAATGTTATCTTTGCCTCTCCAAGTAAATCAAGAATCCGCAATCTTCAAAGTATTGGACGAGTTCTTAGAAAAGGAAAAGACAAAGTAAAAGCAACTCTGTATGATATTGCAGATGATTGTTCAACAAAAACAAGAAAAAATTATACTTTAAATCATCTCATTGAAAGAATTAAAATCTATAATGAAGAGAATTTTAACTATGATATCATAACCATACATTTAAAAAAAGTATGATCGAAGACGATTTCTATGCGACAATAAAACTTAAATCTGGTGAAGAACTTTTCTGTAAAGTAGCAGCAGAAGAGGAAACTGACAGAACCATACTTGTGGTTTCTAATCCAATTCTTATTAAAGAAATAAGAGGTAGAATAGGTATGGTTGGATATAAAGTAGAACCTTGGTTAAAGACTACTAGTGATGATATGTTCTTTATTAATCTAAATGATGTTTTAACAATGTCCGAATCAGATGATATTGAAATGATTCTTATGCATCAAGAGTATGTTAGAAAAGGAGATAATAACTCAGAATCTGGTTCTAGTAATCATAAACTTGATAAAAAAATGGGATACCTTTCTAATGTAAATGATGCTAGAGATATTCTAGAGAAACTCTACAACAGTCCTTCTAATAAAGATATTAGTAATAGTTAAGCTATAGCTGTTTCTTCAAACCCTACAAAGGTAGTCTACAAGACATTTGGATACCTGTCAAGTGTTATCTACATCTTGTCAAGTATTTGTATTAGTGGTATACTTTATACATAAAGATGAGATATAGTTATGATTCAACCAGGCATGACTAAAAGAAAAAGATCTGAACATTACGTTAACAATAAAGAGTTTTTAGCTGCTCTGTGCGCCCATCGCGATAATGTTGCTCTAGCAGAAATAAGAGGAGAGAAGAAACCTGTTATTCCAAGATATGTTGGGGAGTGTTTTCTGAAGATTGCAACTCATTTATCATTTAAACCAAATTTCGTGAACTATATGTTCAAGGATGATATGGTTTCTGACGGAATTGAGAACTGCGTTCAGTATATACATAACTTTAACCCAGAGAAATCACAGAATCCCTTTGCGTATTTCACTCAGATTATTCATTACGCTTTTCTGCGTCGTATTCAGCGAGAGAAAAGACAGTTAGAAATTAAAAATAAAATTTTAGAGAAGTCTGGTTACAGTGAGGTGTTTGACGACAACAACACTCTTGACGGATCCAACTATAGCGACTATAATTCGATCAAAGATGCAGTGCATTCCAAACTTCGTTATTGATGAAAGTTGCAATTATCACCGATCAACACTTTGGTGCTCGTAAAAATTCTAAACTCTTTCATAATTATTTTCTAAAATTCTATAATGATATCTTTTTTCCATATTTGGAAAAGAATGGTATCACGACGGTTATAGATATGGGCGATACTTTTGATAATCGCACAGGTATCAATTTTGGTGCTCTTGCGTGGGCAAAAAATAATTACTATGATAAACTTGAACAGATGGGTATCACTGTTCATACCATCGTAGGAAATCATACTGCGTTTTATAAGAATACTAATGAAGTTAACGCTGTAGATTTACTTCTTCGTGAGTATAATAACGTTCGCATTTATTCTTCCCCAGAAGAAGTAATGTTAGGTGATTTAAATGTTCTTTTTATTCCATGGATCAATGACGATAATAGTGAGAGCACTTTCTCTGCTGTTAAAAATACAAGTAGCAAATGCGCGATGGGGCACCTTGAGTTGCGCGGATTTAGAGCTCATCGAGGCTGCGTCATGGAGCATGGTATTGAGAGCAACGTATTTAAGAAGTTCACCAAGGTCTTCTCAGGACACTACCACACTCGATCAGATGATCAGAAAATCTTCTATCTAGGAAATCCTTATGAGATGTTCTGGAATGATGTTAATGACACAAGAGGATTTCATCTCTTCGATACAGAAACTTTAGAACATACTGCTATTGATAATCCATATCGGATGTTCTATAACATTTATTATGAGGATACTAATTATCAAACCTTTGATGTTAGAGAGTATGAGGGTAAGATTGTAAAAGTTATTGTCCGTAAAAAATCTAATACAAAGAAATTTGAAAAATTTATTGATAAGTTGTATGCAGTTGGAGTTGCAGATCTTAAAATTGTAGAAAATTTCGACATGGGAGAACCCGAAGAGTTTGAAGCATTTGAGTCTGAAGATACAATCTCTATTTTGAATAGATATATTCAAGAAGCAGAAATTGACTTAGATAAATCTCTACTTCAGAGTATCATGCAAAAAACTTATCAAGAGGCATGTGAACTAATTTAATGTATATATTAACTGTTGATGGAAAAGAAGATCGTGGAGCATACTCTGTAGTTGATAAGTCAGGGGAAAAAATTCTGTACTTATTTGAAGAAGAGGATGATGCAACTCGCTTTGCCATGCAGTTAGAAGATGAACATGGATATCCCGAAATGCATATTCTAGAAGTAGAAGATGATATAATGCTTAAGACATGCCACATTCATGAGTGTGAGTATGCTATAATATCTAAGAACGACATTGTAGTTCCGCCAGAAACCGAAACATATGATTTTATTTGAGAAGATTCGTTGGAAGAATTTTCTTTCAACGGGTAATCACTTTACTGAAGTTAAATTAAACGAAAACGGTAATACGATGATCATCGGTACCAACGGTGCTGGTAAGTCAACAATTCTTGATGCTCTTACTTTTTCTCTTTTTGGTAAAGCGTTTCGTAAAATTAATAAACCTCTACTACCAAACATAGTTAATGAAAAAGATTGTGTTGTAGAAGTTGAGTTTTCTATAGCAAATATTTCATGGAAAGTAGTGAGAGGTATCAAACCTGCTATTTTTCAAATTTATCGTAATGGTGAAAAATTAAATCAGGACGCTGCAGCAAACGATCAGCAGAAGTGGTTTGAGCAGAATGTTCTGAAGATGAACTATAAATCATTTACACAGATCGTAATCCTTGGTAGCAGCACTTTTGTACCTTTTATGCAGCTCTCTGCGGTTAATAGACGCGAAGTTATTGAAGATTTGCTTGACATTAAGATATTCTCGTCCATGAATATTGTTATTAAGGGTAAGATTTCCACCCTAAAGGAGGAAGTTAAGACTTTAACTCTCAAAAAAGAATCTCTGACGGATAAACTTGATATGCAAGAGAATTTTATTGAAGAATTGGAGACTAGGAGTAATAAAAATATAGAAGATAAGAATAAGAAGATGAAGGAATTGGGTGATGAAATATGCATAGCAATGTTGAAGAATGAACACGCAGAAGATGAAGTGTTTGGACTTGCAGAGCAGCAAGAGAAAGTGATAGGTGCTACAAAAAAATTACGTAAATTGAGTGGATTGAAGGGTAAAATTACTCAAAAAGCATCTATGATTATGAAAGATCATAAATTCTTTACGGAAAATATGGTTTGTCCTACATGTACACAATCTATAGAAGAAGATTTCAGAATAAATAAAATTGATGACGCTCAAAAAATAGCAAAAGAGTTGCAGTCTGGTTTACAAGAACTAGATGAAGCGATTGATGAAGAACAAGATCGAGAGCGTCAATTCACCACTATTTCTAAGGAGATTTCTAAACTACAGAATGATATTTCTCAAGACAATGTTAGGATTTCTGGATGTCGGAGACAAATCAGAAGTCTGGAATCGGAAGTTCAAGAGCTTACCGAACAGATTGCAAATCAAAATACTGAACATGAGAAATTAGAAACCTTCAAGGACAATTTAAAAACTACATACGACGAATTATCTTCAAGGAAGGACACCATTAACTATTACGATTTTTCGTATAGTTTGCTAAAAGACGGTGGAGTCAAATCTAAAATTATTAAGAAGTATCTTCCTCTGATTAATAATCAAGTGAACCGTTATTTACAGATGATGGATTTCTATATTAATTTTACTCTTGATGAGGAGTTTAACGAAACTGTTAAGTCTCCTATTCATGAAGATTTTTCTTATGCTTCTTTCAGCGAGGGAGAGAAGATGAGAATTGACTTGGCACTTTTGTTTACCTGGAGAGAGGTAGCAAGAATGAAGAACTCTGTTAATACTAATCTATTGATTATGGATGAAGTATTTGATAGTTCTCTTGATGGATTTGGTACTGATGAGTTCTTAAAAATTATTAGATTTGTTATTAAAGATGCAAATATTTTTGTTATCTCTCATAAAGAGTCTTTATTTGATAAATTTGAGAATACGATCAAGTTTGAGAAAATAAAAGGGTTTAGTAGAATAGTTAATTAAGAACTATTGCGTCACGTCAAGAAAACCTTAAGTATAACAAGAACTTCATTAAGTTAGCATACGCTGACTAAATAATAACAGAATTGGAGAAAGGATGAACTAAACTCCCTTTATTATGTTTTTTTCATGAGGAGAATGTCATGCACAATTTAGTATCATTTAATCAACTAGCAGACTGGACTATGAGTCTTAATAGACTCAACAAAACATTAGACACTACAATGGAGGAGAGCGATCAAATTAACGATTACTATGAATGTTTAATTGATTGCAGCGATGATCAAGCAACATGTAAACGTATTTGCAGAACTATTTTAGCCTGATCAAAATCAACCAGTTGGAGAACTGTCACTTAATGCCCCTGCCGTAAGGTGGGGGTTTGGTATTATAGATGCATACGAGACAAACTCATGGCAGTCAAGCAAGAAATTAAATCTCAACTCGCAAAATTGCTTGCCACTGAAGATTTAGTGGTTGAGCATCGCAAAGTTGCAACTGCTCAATTTGACGTTCACTCTCGCGTATTAACTCTTCCTTTGTGGGATAAAGCGAGTAATATTGTATATGATCTTTTAGTTGGACATGAAGTCGGACATGCATTATTCACGCCAGATGAAAACTGGTTGAACAAAAAAATAATTCCTCCCCAGTTTGTGAATGTGGTTGAGGATGCTCGCATTGAAAAGATGATGAAGCGCAAATATGCTGGACTAGCAAAAACTTTCTACCATGGCTACAAG
>Ga0209535_1000807_pt1 | contig 21818 bp, 17 predicted proteins | sample LinPmetageLP28_FD_184041 | JGI IMG/M metagenome (GOLD analysis project Ga0209535, IMG submission 184041) | Marine viral communities from the Pacific Ocean - LP-28 (SPAdes) (version 2) | ecosystem: Environmental > Aquatic > Marine > Oceanic | place: Pacific Ocean | collected 2009-08-22
CTGGGCGCTTAGAACATTTTGTGCCTTAATCATTCCCGCATCTGTGTAGTCTTTTCCTGCTGCTAGACCTTTTTTTATATAATCGAGTGCTGCTTTGCCTTTAGCTATGATCGATTTACTATCACCCTCTGCTCTATCGGCCATCTCAGTGCCGCGTTTTTCGATTTCATCGGCCATTCTGCCGTGTTCTCTTGCAGTTCGACTAAAAGAGCTGTCTAAGGACACACCTTGCTTTTTGAGCATTACATCAACACGCGCTCCAGCGTCAGATGCTGATTCAATACCATCACGCAAGACTGAATTAATAGTCTCATGCAAGACTGCTTGATCTCTCAGCAGTTTTTGTGTAACGCCTAACTGCCGATTAATCTTTTCGTAGATTTTAGCCTGCGGGCCTTTTGGGTCTTTTGGTGCCATTATAAGCCGGTCCTCACACTATAAATATACGTATGCAGAGTTTACCTTAGAAATGCTTTGCACCCTTTGGCCGAGAATGACTTCGTGTCATATCTTCAGGTGCGTCTGACATTGCTGATCGGCTATTCTCTAGCTCTTTTGCAAGCCTATCAATGAACCAATTGCGATATCTAATTGGCATAATTCTGCAATCAGAATAGTTTAAGCCAAGATAATACTGTAAGATGAATGCGTGTTCTAAGAACGTTTCTCTCGCACTAATCCCTAGGCCAAAAAAAGTTTGCTCCCATAGGGAGCTCGACCTCCGATGACTCGCCGCAACTAGGGCAGGCCATCCAAGACTTCATTTCTATACCTGGTTCATTTGCATCCATGTATGCTCTAAGCTTTCTAGAGTCTTGAGCAGGCATCCTGTCAACGAAGATGTTGATTTTATTTTTATCAGTTATTCCATTAATGGACTCAACTGAACGCGCTAAGCGTGAAGTTACAAGGCTGTCTCCCTGCATTTCAGGTAAAACAGCTTTTTTCCTCTCAGCTATAATGCTCATCTCTTCTTCATCGCGACCTGTCAAGAATTTAAAGTGTACTTCTTTTTTTGTCACTGGAAGCATAAACGAGAACTTATTTTCTCCTGGGCTTACTGGTTCTATGTTAAGTCGCCTGATCGGCAATTCGCCTAAATTAAAATTTTGTTGACTTTTTGCATCGCATGTAGGACAAGTCACATCTGCCCGATAGTCTGCACCATAACCTGTAATTCTAACAGCAATCATCAAAGCATTTCTGTCACCTGTAAGCATATCGCTAACATTAATTCCCGGGTCTAGAATGCAAGACTGAAGGAGGGACGTAATTACTGTACCCTTTTTAATCAGCGCTCTTGAAGTTAGTATGTCTTCTTCCTTTGCTGTCATGGCCTTGATATCAAGCATTGTCTTATTTGATAAAGGAGAATTAGCATCGTAAACTTTACCCTCGGATGGTAAAGGGACAGTCTCAACCGGTATTTCCCAACCAAAATCATCTTTCATAACATCGCTTCTAGGCATGCCAGATTGACCTCCAGCTTGACCTAAGGCTTGGGCCCCAAAGATTTCATTCTTTCTCTTATTAGACACATTTTCTCCAGTTTCTATTAAAAATTATAGCTGCAAATAAAATGTATGTAAAATAAAAAAGCCTCTCAAATGAGAGGCTTTAATTAATGAGTCTAAGAAATCTAGAATTGTAAGACGCAGTTGTCATATCTAAGTGTCATACCAACAGTCATTGGTGAAGATTCATCTTCATACGTGAGTGACTGGTAATCAACAGATGTAATTTGTGCGCCTTTAACGTCCCACAACTCGACAACAGTACCAACTGGGTCAAGAAGCTTGATTTGACAATCTCGCTTGTAGAAGTCAGCGTAACCAGTACGTGCTGATACTGTCTCTTGATGAGTCCGTATCCATTCCATGACTTGCTGAGCAGCCGATGGAGCGATGGGATCATAAAGTGTAACATCCATAGTGTTGAATGTCAACCTACCTGCAACGTATCTTTTTGCATTAATAAACGGAATTTCTTGTTCGGCAATTGACATCGAGGGTCGTGCTGCAGTTTTCATAAGAAATGCGTCAATACCTTCAATGGCAAATATCCACCTAAAAACTCTTTTTGGTTCGAATTTATTGGGTAGCATGTCCTGAACTGATAGTGTCTCTGCCATGTTGTAAATCTCCTAGATTCTTTCTTCTATACTAAGTATATCAAAGTGTTATTGTATTCCTAAAGTTTAAGCACCTGCGCCTGCATTAGTTACTACGAAGTCAAGTGCAATAAACTCGATTGTCCGTGTCGGTTGAACGAAAATCTTGCCTCTAATCGTATTATTCTCAACGTCAGCTTGCGTAGTTGTAGTTGTATCAATGATTACCTTAAACCTTGCAAGTCCATTCTTCTCTTGAATACCCTGTAAAATTGGGTTAACCAAAGCGTTGAATTTATCCAATGTTGTTTGCCTGTTAGGCTCAAACAATAGGGTGTTTGCAACAGCTCTAACGTTACGCCTGATTTCGATAAGCAGTCGTCTAACGTTAACTCTGTCAAGCGCTGAAGCTGCTGCAAGTAGAGTCTTCTGACCGAAGACAACAAGCCCTGTGCCTGGGAAGTCTGTAATCGGGTTGACATCGACATCGTAAAGATCGTCGAGGTTTGATCGTTTAAGCTCTACAGCAGCCCTCTGAGCATCATTTAATGCGCCTCTACTAAATCCAGCAGGAGCAAACCAGGGATGCCCAATGGCATCATTCAGAGCAAATGCACCTAGTACTGCAACCGAAGGCGGAACCTGAATATTTGTCCCTACGCCTGGATCACGTTGTATGACATCAGGGAAGTATGCTGCTGCAAAAGATGTATCTAGCGCTCTATTTGTGAAATCTGTAGTTGTATTCTTAACATGCACAACTTGCGCAGAAGATGTAACAACAGTATTGAGTGTATCTCTCTCCTCAATATCCATAATGTACAGAGCATCAAATCTACTTTCAACAGCGTCTATTGCGTAGTCCGTGATACCTGTTTCTCTTATTCCAGGGATCGCGAGGAGTTTTATTGAAACATCTGAGGTGTTACCCATTATGTCAATAGCTTTTCTAAACGAAGCAACTGTAGGACCTGAAGTTGCGCCCTGTGCTGTTGCATCATCCATTTCTCTAATAGCTGCAGCATTTGTTAGTTTCATCTTATCTTTGTTGAAGATGTTTGTACCATCAAATCCGCCTTGCAAGAAGAACGTAAACTTAGCAAAGTTTCTATTAGCTGCTGATTTAAGATCATCGACCTTGAATGCACGTGTCTTGTTAGTTTCGTCTGCTACAATTGTTCCCTTACGTGTATAAGAAGCGCTTAACCAGTAAGATGGGTCAGCAAGTGTGTCTGAACCTGTTCTGACCTGTAATTTCTCAAGAGAGAATTTATTGTTATTAAATCTATCAGAGTCAAATATTACGCCGCCTGAATCCGCTGCGCCTGCGTTATCACCTACTGAGAAGTCTTGATCTGATCCTTCAAATCTTGGGAAGAATTTTGCGTATGTGTTCATTGATGAGTTAAATAACGAAACTTTGTTTGGTTCGTTAAGGTCTTCTTTGTTGCTAAACTGAACACCCCAGTAAAGTGAGGACTTTGCACGCTTTGTTTGACCTGTGCCCATTGCAACAGTTTCTCTAAATGGTATAGGCGGCTCGACCGCTCTATTGATGTTTACCATCTTCCCTTGAATATCAGCAGAACCTGCAGGATTAACACCTGCATAATTTAATGTGCCTGTTACTGGTGCAAGTTGTGTTGAACCAGAAGTCACAAGGTGATATGGACCGCGGAAGCCCATGGGAAGGCCTTCATCAGGAATTTCAGATTTCTTAAGCGCTGTGGACTGTTTAATTCTTATGAGTCTTGAGTTGTTTGGATAATCACCTTCAACTACAAGTTTTTGTGCTCCTGAATTTGCATCAAAATTGAAGTATGCCTTTTGATCACCGACGATGCGTGCAACGAATCTTCCTGAAGTTGGGTCTAAATCGACACCTCTAAATGCTTCTAAAACAACGGGCAGTTCATCTGTGTCACTGAATGCTCTTACGACTATATCAAATGAGCCGAACTTGTCTGTATCAGAATTAGTTTTCTTGATATTTTCAATTGATATCTTAAATCTATCTGTTGAAACAGCGCCGTCTGAGAGAGCTTCGACTCTAAACACGTCATATGGTGAACCACCAAAGTCCTGAGAAATAACATAAGGTGAAAATGCTGTTGTATATCTCGATTGAAAGGACTCATAATTAGGTCTAGTTGAAGAGCCGTTATTATGATTAAGACTTCCTGAACCGCGTGTCAGGAAAACAGCATCGTTATAAGTGCCGTCTCCTTGGTCAGTCGCACCTGGATTCACCACACCTACACCTGTTACGACAGCTAGCGCTGGGTGAATATCATATCTACCGTAAAGGCAATGTCCTGCTTCTTCTATCTTTGTTGAGTCTGTATTAAGGACATTTCCAAAATAATTAGAATTTCTCATATCCATCGATGCTGTGACAACACGCGGATATAACGATGAACCCTTGTGCCCGTTCAGGAGCATGACAAACTCTTGACTACCTACCTTGATTGATCCTGTCTGCGCACCGCGCATGCCAAGGTTACCTGTGTAACTATGACCAGCGCCACCGTTCGACTGAACACCCTCTTTGGTTGCACCCCATCGTGCACTTGCAGTTAATGTAGTCGCAGGGGCTGTACTGTCATAAGTGAAGTTTCCAGACAACGCTAATGTAACACCACTTGGAGCAAGAAGTACACCGCGTATGATTGGTGCTGCGTGATTATTTTCATAACCCCCGGTGAAGTCACCGTTTGTAGCTACAGTATTACCACCGATAGAAACACTGGCTAGATCTGATGTTATAGTCCTGTTCCCGGCTGAACCACCTGTGTTTTGAGTAAGAGTTATTGTATAAGGGTCTGAGCCACCAACAGAACCTACTGAGATTTTGCCAGAAAGTGAACTTAATCCAATTGCAGTTGCTAATTTGTCTGCTCCGTGTTTGGTGCCGTCCCTACCAAACTCCGTGCCGCTTTCTGTTGTAGCTGTAACGGTAAATGTCACTGAAGTGCCGTCTGTTGACACAATAGTGATTGTATCATCGGCGTCCGGTGCGTTATTAAATGTAAGTGTGACAGTAGCTGCTGTTGCTGATGGTGTGTTTACTTGAATCCCAGCGTCTGAAAATATTGTGCTGCCATTTGACTCTGACATGAAGGCACCTAAGAAGTATGTTCTTCCTGGGACACCGCCACTATTAGCATACGGGTTTTCGTTAACAACACCATTGGGTTGAACCTGTTTTGCGCCTACAACAAAGCCAGCATTTGTTACTTTTCCTGTAGTAGAATTTTTCTTTTTACCATCTCCCACACCTAGAACACGTACGTAGGTGCAGGAAGCTGCGTTTTTAAGCCACTCGTTTACTGCAAGCGGTCCAAATTTTTCGCCGTCTGACGCGCCAAATAGACCTGTAAAGTCTGAATAGCTTCCCACTGTAATCGGAACAAATGCAGGTCCATCATCAGCTGTACCGATAACGCCGGCTGGTGTCCCAACAGGAGCTACTCTCCTTGGGCCAGAAAGGTCAATTTCTCTAGTGCTTACGCCTGGGCTTCGAAATGTAAGTTCGGGCATTTAAGTTATCTCCAAAATCATCTTTAAGTAATTATCATCTATACGAATTCTACACCAGCATTTGTGATGATGAAGTCAATTGAGATGAATTCAACAGCACGAGTCGGAACTACGACTATCTTACCGTTTAGTGTGTTAGACTCAATATCTTCTTGAGTATTGTTAGACTCGTCCATAACAATTCTAAATTCATCAATCCCTTGCTGTGCCTGTATAAGCGCAAGCTGAGGAGTAGCGAGTGCAATAAATTTATTTCTTGTTGATGGTGTGTTTTGTTCAAAAAGAATGCCATTTGCGATTCCTGAAATTACACGCTTAACTTCAAGTAACATTCTACGAACATTGACACGATCAAGTGCTGATCGAGCTTGTTGCAGTGTCTTCTGTCCGAAGATTACAAAACCTGCATTAGGGAACGAAGCTATCGGATTAATTCTTGCTTCGTACAGTGAGTCTCTATCGCCGGCTGTCAATCTTGCCTTAGCATTCACGACGGTTGAAAGAGCGCCTCTATTAAATCCTGCTGGCGCAAACCAAGGATATGAAACATTATCATTAAATCCTAACGCAGCAAGTGCAGCAACTGATGCCGGTAAAGCAACTGGGTTGCCTGTATTGGGATCAGTCATGCTGACATCTGGGAAATATGTTGCAGAATAGTTGCTATCCAGCGCCCTTGATTCAAATTTAGAAATTGTTTCACCAACATTAACTTTCTTGTCATCACCGTCATATATTCTTGCTTTGTCATCATCATATGATGCCATATCTACTAAATAGATCGCCTTACTGTAATCCTTTACTAAGTCGATTGCAAAATCAGATACATAACTGTCTCTAATGCCGGGAATACTCAAGATATTGATTCTTGTAGTCATTGGATCAAGCATGATCTCAGAAGCGGCACGATATGATGCAACAATGTTATTGTCTTTGCCACTTCCAACTAGCATGTCACTGCTCAACCCTATGTCAAGTGCAGTATTAGCTGCAGGTCTAACAGCTGATGCCTTACCGCCTGTATCACTAGATGATGCCTTATCATTTAAACGTGCCATATCTGTGTCAAGGATGTTGACACCGTCGAAGCCGCCATAAAAGATATTGGTAAATTTGGCAAAGTCAGAAAACTTATTAAACTCAGTAGACGATGTCAACGAAGCCAATGTGCCAAGTGTAATTCTAAACGTACTACCAGTATTTACAGTATAGTATCTCTTGTCAACTTTACCGTTTCTTATGTAAGCTGCTTCTTTCATGTGATCAGGTGCTGTGCCCGTCATCTGAGCAACAACAAGTGACGCAAGGTCAGAAGCTTCTGGATCTGATGCACAAAAGTTTAAGAATGCGACCTTTGTTAGTGAGAATTTATTGTTACTAAACGCGTCTGCACCTGATCCTGTGACCATTGTTCCAGCTTTTTCCAGACCAAGAAACTTCGTATACGTCTTAAGCAGATTGTTTGTCTCACCACCTGCGTTGACGTTTAGAATTGAATTATCTAGTGTGCCGGTGCGAGGTACACGTGTCGTCTTGATTCCCCAGTAGTAACGGCTGTCGACGATCTCGTTTGTTCCAGGTTGACCGTAAGATCCAGAAAGATCTGTAGAGACGTTGCCTCTAGTTACCTTGAATGTCATCGGTACCGGTGGGACAATAGAACCTGTGAGGCTAATTACCGGCATATCGCGGTAGTCATCATCATCCGCAGATCCAGATGGAATTGCAAGGCGCCTTGCAATACTAACACCCAATGTTTCGCCTGAAGCAGGATCCTTTAGAGCAGTCCCAGAATCTGTAAGAGTATCAGATGTCTTTAAGACGGGTAAACCCCTGAATCCGAATGGGAGTGCGTCAGCCGGTACAAGACCATCTTCAACAGCAGCGTTCATAACAATTCTTACGCGTGTTGACATGTTTGGGTGTTTACCAGTTGTCACAAATCTACGCTCTGAGGAAGACTCTGCATCAAAGTTGAACACGACCTTTAAGTCACCTACTTTCTTTCCAACATAGTCAGCGCTATTTGGATTTAGTGTGCATTGTGAGTATTGCTCAAGGATCTGTGCGCCTGTATCTGTATCACCAAACCCGCGGACAAGAACAGTAAATGTGCTGTATGGATCTGTTGGATCTGTTGATTTTCTAACATTTGAAATTGAAATCTTAAACTTTGTGTTAACAGCAGCGCCGTCAGAAATTGTCTCAAAGTGAAAGAGGTCGTATTCTGTGTCACCGTAAGGCTGCGAGATAAATGGCGTCGTTTTAGCGCTACTGTAACGTGCATCGAATCGGCCGAACAAGTCTCTAAAGTTTGTGGTAGATAATCCTGCATCTGTTGCAGAGCTAGAGGATCCTGAAATTATTGCTATTGTACCTGTTGCGTAGTTCATTGTTGTAGCAACTTCGTCTTCGACAGCAAAATCACCATAGAGTAGGTGATTCTCTCTCTGAAACTGCTCAGGATCAGTATTTAGAATGTTTCCGATGTACATCTCATCAGAAGGATCTAAAGATGCTGTGTATATCTTAATACCAACTTTTCCTTCATCATTAAATTTGTATTCATTAGCAGAGTTTGCGCTTGTCGATAATACGAGCTTAAAACGCTTGTACATCGCTACACCTGTAGTTGTTCCAACAGATCCCGTTGTTGTCCGGCCGTACCCAGTAGGAGCAGCAGGATAGTATTGATCATGAGGTAACATCTGGAAGCGTGAGCCTGTCGCTGTAAAGAGCATTGCTCTAACAAGATTTACATGCTCCCCTTCCAGCAAATGAGGGTCTTCAGTTTTAGTGTTTGCTCGAGGATTATTAACCGCAAAACTATCGTTGGAAGAAAATATCGGATATCCTGCATCTACTGAAGTAGACACAAAGTGTCTTGCAACAATAAACTGTACAGCACCGTTGTGTGCTGCATTCGTGTCATCGCTTGATTCGCCTTTGACAATGAAACCTGCACTCTTAACAATGCCCGCGTTTCGAGTATTAACAAAATCTGTTGTTGTTTCGTTATTTCCTGCGCCCAAGACTCTTATATAAGTTAATGCTGTTCTATTCTTAAGGAACTCGCTTACTGCGTACGGACCAAATTTTGTTGGGTCAAGAGAACCAAACCTCGCCTTAAAATCAGCCATTGAGCCAATAGTAACTGGAATAAAAGCAGGACCTGTCTCAGCTGTACCAATCACGCCTGCGGGAACACCGACGATCTCTTTTTCTCGCTGAGATAAGTCAATCTCTCTTTCAAAAAACCCTGGTGATCTGAAAACCTGTTCAGCCATTGATTTATCTCCTAAAAAACACTTTATGCACTAATAACTATCGCACACACACTCAAATGTCTAATCTTGTGACTGATCATTTGAAGTTTCTAAATTAACAACAATTAGGGAACTTGCAACTGTTTCTCCTCGTCGCTGATTCCTAGTTTTCACTCGACTATAAACTGTCTTAGTTTCGCCTGTAAAAGGATTTTCTATTAACTGCTTAAGTTGAGCGCCTGTTTGACCCCTTGCTAAAGGCGCTTCGCCTGTCTTGTCTAATAGTTCAGTATCACTTAATATAAACTTCTTAGTGCCATCTTTTCCAATCTCTTCACCTGTTACTGATGATTTTGATGTTTTTATAGCTTGTGAAGAAATTTGATCTATTCCAAAATCTATTTGTGGCGCTGTCAAATAACGTCTAAATGGATTTTTCATGCCATCTATTCTTGTTGCAAGTAAAAATCCCGGTACCTTCACCTGGAAAGTATATCGAATAATTCTTTCATCATTTGTAAAGTCTGTGAAATTGTCAGCAGGTGTTAATTCACCCTGGAAAAGTGCAGAAAACTCATAACCCTTGTCTGTTTCTATCTTGAAACCTTTTTCTTGACCATCAAACTGTGCAATTAAACTTTCTATAATCTGGTTCATATGAACTGTATATTGTGTCCAGAATGTAATCTCATAGTTTGCAACAATAAATTTCGGGTAAGGTACAGTAATTACCTCAAAAATATTGTTACCTAGATTACTTTCAAGCAGATGACCTGACGTGCTGCTTCTAAGACTTAGGTTTTTTCCGTTTCGTCGTGAAGCAACTGTACCTGGTTTTGAAGTATTTCCTGGAAATATAGTTTGATCTCCAAAATTATTTCTTGATGCTACATTTTCTTGATTTTTTAATCTTAGCCTATTGACAATATTTTGATAATCTCTATCACTCTTGTCAAGTCTTCTGCGGACAACATACCCGTCTTGATCTCTGTTTGCGATCGGTGAACCAAGGCCTTCTTGACCTGGGCTAAAATTAATTGTATTTCTTTTTATTGCAATGATCGGTAAGATTAAAGCATTATTTTTGTCTCTAACAGGGGGCGCTCGTCTTGTTAACGCAAATCGTTCACCTGTAGAAAATACAACAGGCACCTTTTTGGGCGTATTGTTAACCTCAATAGAAAAAGATAAACGCTTATCAAATAAATTAAATAGCGCGCGATCTAGATCTTCAATTCCGCATGGTGGGATTTCAAAATCTGTAGGTACGTTTGTACCTTTTAGTGGGTCTTCTACTCCTGATGCCATAATTTCTCCTAACAATCATCCCCGTAAAAAGATGAGCCTACACCTGGTGTATCACCACGTGGCGATACTTCAGCAGGTTTTCCTGAGACGGGGGTTTCAAGGACACCTTCTTTTTGAAGTGCTCTAACATCACCTGTTGGACCCTCTCTATTAGTTGCGTAACCACGTTGTTGGACGAATGTATTTTGTACAGCATCTGGATCTGAATACTCTTCTCCGAACGGGCCAAACACCTTTGAAATAAACTGTCCTTTTCTTGCTTGTCGCCCGGTAATAGTTGTAAAACCTTCGTGCTCGACCTGTCCATAGATTAGATCGCTATCTGGTGCTTGTATAATTTCAAAAAACACAGTCCCGTAACTAAAAAAGTCGCCTTCGTTGACAGATATCTGTTTATCTATTAAGTCTCGTTGCTGAACATATACTTCGATCGTAAAGAATTCTTCAAAACCAAATTCATTTGCTCGCACTTCTTGTGGGTTGTATTTGACAAGTGCATCTAGATTGATGGGATTATCAAATACTTTTTCAGGCGCTTCTTCATATATGTCATGGACGCGTGTTTTTATTTGCGATATCGGGAAATAATAAATTTTTTGACCAATGACATCTTTGACAATTTCTTTACCGATATCATTAATAAAATTTATTTCACGAGGTGTGATGAAAAGTCTTGCCATTAGTTCTTATTAGCCCATGAATATTGCTTTGCCGTTAGGCATAGGTACAAATTTTAATTGTTTTTGAATTGATTCAGATCTTGCTGCTGCAACTTCAATCAATTTATCGTAAGTTAGTGTCTCAAGCATCTCTTTTAATTCTGTTCTTAGATTTGTTTGATCCTCTCTTCCCTGGGAGACTAGATCTGTTCCGTTAAGCGTCAATTCAGACCCAGGGACAGGAATACTACCAAACTTAGAACGAACCAAACCGAGAAGTTCTTTACTTAGAGAGAGTGTATATTGTCTTATCCACTGTCGACCAATTGAGTTGACCCTATTAAATCTTAAATTACCGAAAGGAATGTTTGATAAATTTGACACCCCGTGGATAGTATCATCTTGATAAGCAGGGTTCAATGGGTCTGGATGGTACATAACACGAAGCCAAAGCTTTGATGGGACTTGATTCGTAGGCGTCGGAAAGACCCTAAGCCTTGTACCCATAAGTTTATAAGAATAGTTTGATCTTCTCACCCTATTTGATAAGTCAAGCTGGCCCGCCCTCAGAACATCTTCAAATACAGGTAAGACATAAAAAATTGTCTCAGGGGTAAATGACTCAAATGAGAATTCATTATTTAGATAGTTTACAGCTGAAGTTGTATCAAAAAATCTATACGCAGCTTGCGGATTAAAGTGAAAAACTTCGCTTACTTTTAATTTAGTTTTGCGGCCGGCAAGTGTATTTGAACCTGAGTTAAAAATTACGTCTCCTGCTCCATTTTTAAGCTCTGTGTATAAGTCGTAATCCTGTCTACCTTTTTCTAATTGAATTGATCCTGAGATCATGTCATAAGAACCACCGATGCCGGCTTCCATTGCGTAGGGTTCAGCTGCTCTATTGAGATATTCTAAATTTTCTCTAGGCAACCGTTGTTCTGACCCAGACATAAAGCTGCCTGTAGGCATTCCTAAAAATTGGACCATCTGTGATTTTGCTTGATACTGATTTAATATTGAACCATACTCTAGCGCAGCTTCCTCAAATGTTCCCCAAATTTGTTTTTTTGTCAACTCAACGCTTAAGATATCATCGCCTAGCTTTCGCTTAATAAAAGTAACAATATTGTCTGCTTCATGTTGAAAGTCAGTTTCATTATCAAAAAAACCAAAGGGAGTAGGATTTGTTGTGTTTTCAAAGCTCGCCATGCGAATCACACCTTCTAGACAGTAGTACAATCATAAATATTGTGTTGCGATCGAAGTGATTAATTCTCAAGATTTGTTTTCTTGATGTCTGTTATTAAATAAGACAGCTAGCTAAGCGAATAACAGCATTCATTTTTTTTAAAAATTATAGTCCACCAAGCACTGTAATAGCAACAAGTCCGGGTATTTTCTCTTTTACATACACGCCTGAAAACAGCGCATTTGCTCTGCCGCCGACGTAAGAGATTGCAGCTTCCATGTGTCTACTAATCTGTGGATCAGAAGCCATCTCAGAAGTTACTACAAGCAACAGTACACCAGTTTGGATATTACCCCTTGGTAACGGACACGGAGACTTCTGGAGACAATTCTGATAAATCTGTGCACCTAAATTAGAGTCTTTTGGATCTTTAATAACGCTTGTACCTAAAAATATTCTTCCGTCTGTACTTAGACATCGCTCAAGATCTTTAGAGTCAAATGTCTGAACTGGGGAATGCTCTGATGATAGTTTGAGAACTTGTCCAACAAGTTTTGCAAAACTCTTATTTGCAGTTGGGTACATCCCTAGCATTCCAATACGACCTCTTAATAACTGTAGTTGACGCTCATTATCTATTATGATGTGAGGTGAGTCTTTGACATCAGCTTTAGTTGACTCATAGTTTGCCTTGATTGTTGGGTTTAGAAGCTCTTGTGCAGTGGGTGAAGTAATTACATAAATTACACGACCACTTGCCTGGACTGACTTGAGGTATCTTGTAAAGCAGCCGTCGAGTGCATGAGAAGCACTACCTGTTCCGCCGCCGCCGCCTGCCAAAACAAAAAGCCAATCAACTTGACCAAACCGAGTGCGTAGTCTATCTTCAACAAACGCACCATTATCTTTTAGGACTTGCTTCCCTAATTCAACATCCTTCCCTACACCGTCTGCTCCGGGTAGTAATAGAAAGTGTTTTGCGTCTAATCCGTCTGGTTGATCTTTTGGTGTAGTGTTAACAACAAGTGTCTTGTTAAAACCAATGTCAAGAAATGCCTTAGCCATCTTGCCGCCGCCGCCGCCTATGCCGACGAAGCCTACAGAAAGCGAAGACTTTGCTGTATTTTCAGGGAGTAAATTGCTGACACCTGTCTCAACAGATTCATCATAATCAGAAACAAAGTCGAAATCGTCGTCATCTTCTTCTTGCTCAACTGTTTCTTGAGGTTGATAACTTAAAGCAGGTGGTGTGGGTGGCTGAACAGGCGTAGCAATAACAGGCTGCTGAATTACGGGTGGTGGCTGCACAGGTGCTGGTTGGGTAGCCTCAGTCTGAACTGGTATAGGCGGAGCGGACACTGGAGTTTGTTGTTGTACTGGTTCCGGTGGCGCAACTACTTCCTGCTTGGGTTCCGCTGGTTGTTGCTCACCTTCAACATTCACTTCATTTTGTTGTGAATCAAGAAGTTCTCTCAAGTGTTGTCTTTGTGCTTCTTTATAAAAATCATCAGATGACATGGTATCCTCTTTCTTTTTTGATTTTGCTAGGCTTTTCTTTACAGTGCTTGCCATTTTAATCTACCGCTAAATATAACTATGGACTTAGCTGATTGTAAAATCATAGCGGAAGTCGTATATACTAAATATTATGAACACATGTAAATAAAAACGGGACACCTTTTTTAAGGTGCCCCGAATAGTCACTATTATCTAACAAATATATGAAAATAGCTCAATATTAAATATTCCTAGTCTGGCACTGTTGCCGACATCGTTCCAACGACCCAAGCATTAGCACCTGACTTGGTGGCTATCAACGTCTGGTCAGCTGCAACTGCAAGCTCTTTCGCATAAACTCCAGCGCCATTCGTTACCGCAGTTCCGTTGATTGTTGTTGCAGTGGTGCCGTCGCCCTCTGCGCTTAGCTCATAACCTCCTCCAGTGATGTCGGAAATAATGACCCAGTGGCCGGTTGGAACGGCTGTTGGCGAAGGCAAATAAACACGATCATTAGCATCATTGGCTTGTGAAATCAAGGCCAGCTGTGTGGTGGTCAGGATTCTGGAAGTGTCGGAGGCTGCGGCAGCTGCGGGAGCTGCGATGGATTGCGTGCTTAATGCTGTGGCAACACCGTTAAATGTGAAGCCTGAACCGGCTGACTGTACTAAGCCTTTCGCGCTTGAAATTTCTACTTTTGGCATAATCTTTCTCCTTTAAAGAATTTAGAGTTACATCCCGATGCTTCCGGTTCCCCGCGGGTGTCAGGTGATTATATAAACCGGGCTTAATTCTACTTATCTTTTAAACTGACAAAAGACAGTAAAGAAATAAAAAAAGGCGACCCGTTACGGGTCGCCTTTAATGATAACATTTCTATTTCTAGATAATGTTAAGATCCTGAACAGTAACTGTACCGTAGAAGTCAGAGCGAACCATCTTCTTACCGTAGCGAGTCATCACGCCCTTACGGGGTGTGAAGTCTTCTGGCTGGAAGATAGTAGGAGTAACAATCAGCGGCACGTACGGAGCGTAAACATAACCGGTCTCGAGGTAGCTACCACCCTTATATCCAACAAGTACCTTGTTCCGTGGGAAGTACGGATCCTTGTAGACAGTGAAGCGGTTGCTCAGAGAACCAATTGGTGCTGCGCCAAGCTGCATTGGGTTACCGACCTGACCCTGGCCATCAAGGCTGTAGTTGGGCTTGTAGAGGACGGAAGCCTCGAAGATTGTTGCAATATCGGGTGAGCAAACGATGAAGTTAGCAGAACCACGAAGGGTCTTGCGATGAATCTCGTTAGCAACATCGATAATAGTCTCAACCAGTGTCTCGTACCATTCCCGAACTGTACCAGTGAACTGAGGACCGGAAGCAAGGGTAGAAGAAGCTGTTGCTTCTGCGCCTGTCTTCTTGTTGACGAACTTACCGGGCATTCTTGACCAGTAGTAGTTAGCGCCATTGGCCTCTGTAAGGAGGTCGTTGAGAATCTCACGATCGATTTCAAGCGCGATCTGCTCGGAGAGGATCTGAGTAAGCTCAACCTCAGCGTCAAGGCTGTGGTAAGCGTTCAGGTCCTGTGCGAGTTCTGGTGACCAGCGAGCACGGAGCTTACGGGTCGCAGCTGTAACCGCGATGGATTCGATCTTGATGTCGATCTCTGGGATGATTGGAGAAGGTGAGGATGAACTGAAATCCGACTCGAAGGAAGGAATTGTCAGAGTAGATCCAACACCGGACTCAACATCTAGAGTCGGAGCAATGACACACGAACCAGTAAGGTTTGTAAGATCATCAGCTGGAATAAGTGTACCAGACATGACGAACATTAGTGCAGCATTAGCGCCTGTTCTTCCGACGAGAGGCTTAGAAGTGAACTTACCATTCTTGAATGTACCGAGTTGGTTCAAACGACGAATGTTAAGAACGTTCTTGCCACCCTGGAAGTCAGCACCAGGGGCAGAAAGGCCAGGCTGGCCACCGTGTCCGGAGAATAGCGAGATGTCCTTGACATGTGTCAAGTCAATGCTAGAACCGAATGCTTCTGGATCGATGAAGATGAGCTGGAATTGACCATCAGTGCTGAGACCATTATCATTTTCGATAAGATCAAGAACTTGTGGGTCATACTGAAGCATCTTGCCATCTGTACCAGTAGCGTGACATTTAGCACCAGTCTGGAGTGTTGCATTACCCTGGAAAGCGCCCGAAGCAATCATGTGTGCTGTTGGGAGTCCTGAAGAAGAGTGCACCTTGGTGTACGAAGTACCGACAAGGTCGTATTGACCGCCGACGCCCTGTGAACCAGAGCGAACGCCCTTTCCTGTTGGGTTGTTGTAGATAGACTGGTTAAGTGCGTATGTTTGTGCATCAGCGTTGCCAGCTGTACCATCAGCAAGAGTTGTATCACCGCCGACACGAGTGCCGTAAGTGTAATCCAGATAAAAGAGCAGTCCGGAAGGAAGGCTCATGGGCTGGATGGAAACAAGCTCATTTGCTATAAGCCCGCCGAAAACACGACGAACGATTGGAAACGCTATGTTAGTGAATCCGCGGAGATCACCAGAGGCTGTTCCGCCGCCGCCGCCTGTACCTAATGAGTTAGCCTCGCGAAGAAGTTGCGCAGCCTGGTTTTCAAGCATAAGAGCCATGTTCTCACGACCGTAGCCGTCCATACCTCTAAGTAAACCAGTGCGTGACCACTTCTCGACGAGTGCAACATTCTGAGAGCCCATGTGACGTTGTCTAATGCCCTCAGTTAGTTGTTCAAGTGTGAAAGATTTTGCCATTGTAATATATCCTTTTTAAGCAGTTGTTATTATTTTTTAATTCCAGCCAATTCAGCCCAACGTCCCATCTCTGCTTCAGCACGAGCTGATGAAGATGATGATTGAGTTGCCTTGGAAGATGACCCGAGAGCACGTCGCGCTACTGACTCAGTCAGACGCTTATTACGCTTAGGCTTTTGGATTGATTCAGTCAAGCTCTTAAATAGAAGCTTGACCTCTCTTAAACTTCTAGCATCATCGAGTGCCTCTATTATAGATTTTCTCTGTGAAGGTGCTACATCTTTGTTTTGTAGAAGTTTATTGACATAAAGAAGTTTTGCATTAAACAAATTCATCTCAGTCAACTGCTCACGAAGTGTTTCAACGGCACTCCTGTATTCATTGAGCTTGGTTTTAAGAGATCGATTCTTGCGTCTCTCATTGGTATAAGCTTCGGAAAGTTTATTCATATTAACAGACAGAGCATCGCCCTCTCTCTTTCCTCCACCAAAATCGTCGCCAGCCTTACCAGAGCCTTTTCCGCCCCAGAGGTCTGCCATATCTTTTTTAATGCCCTTAACCTTAGTGAGCTCTTTAGCTTCTTCTAAGTGCATATTTTTAATCTCGTCTCGAAGCATATCAAGGTCGATCTCTAAGACTTCATCAAGTTCTTCAGAATCAAGATCAAGTTCAAGCTCTTCATCGTCTTCAACTTCTTCGTCTTCTAATTCGACTTCTTCGTCTTCTAATTCGACTTCTTCGTCATCGTCTCCGGTGACTAAATCATCAGACATCATTACATCAACGTCAAGGCCTGTAAGGTCTAACGCGTCAGGATCGTCTACACCGAGTGCTTCAAGATCTTCATCGTCGAGGACAATATCTAATTCCCCTAAGTCGAGACCTTCGTCAGATTCTTCGTCTTCTTCAGCTAGCTCTTGCTCAAGCAAAGCAGCAATTTCATCAAGGTCCACCTCATACAAGGTTTCATTAGTTTCATTAATTGACATTTCAGAGTACTCCTCAAGATCTTGTGTGTCATTGTCTTCATTGATAACTATGTTGTCAAGGCTTAAACTATCAGCCTTGATCTTTAAATCGTTTGCAATCTTTAAAAGTTTTTGCTTATCATCTTCTGTTAAGCTATCAAGCGACTCATTAAGCGCGCTAGCTATAACTGTACGACTCTTGATCTTGCTTAATGCATCATCAAGGTCTTCTCCTGAACCTGCAAGACCTATTAAAGTCTCTAAGGTCGCTTCATTTAAAGTTACTTCATCATCGTCGCTTAGCATTTCACTGACAACAGACTCTAGAAAATTTGATTCATCGGGCGATTCGGCCAAATTATCTTCTTCACTTATAAGCTGTTGTTCTATAAATTGTCTAATACGCGGTGTAATTGCTTCTATTATAGCGTTTTTAGCATTCTTTTCAGCAACTTCTCTAAGTTGCTTTGCTTCTGCTATTGCCTCTTGATAAAGAGATTGTGACATTTTAAACCCTCTCCCTGATTAAATATGCTTGATTAAACGAAAATACATACCATTTTTCATTGTGTTGCATTAGTAGCTTCTTCAGATTCTGAATATTTTTCATTTGCTTCAGCTTCTGCTCTTCTTATTTTTTTTATATTTAGCTTATTTTTTTCTAACACGTCTTCATCATCAAAGAACAGATCTTGCAAACTATACCTGTGGATATAATCATCATAATCTGGTCCTATCTTATCTAGGGGTGCCCTCGATGTACCGTACTGAGTTCCAGTCCGTCGATAGTTACCTGTTGTGCTAAAGGCTTGAGCTGAACCTCCTGACCCTACTGGCGCGCCGTCGAAGCCCTTGGGGTAAAGCTTTCTATTGCTAAATGGAGCTGTCCCCTTACCTGCAGTGGGCATACGATTTATTTCAGCAAGATCAAACCTGTTACTGGATCCTGCAAATGATCCTCTGTCTGCGCGCCTAGAGATATCGTGCCTTGGTCTAATGCTGTTTATTTTTGATACAAACCTGTCAATTCCAATATTGTCATCAAAGGTTTCATCCTCAAATTCTTCTTGCTCGTCTTCTTCTATGTCGTACAAATCAGGTTCAAAGTAAATCCCTGTATTATTTGACCCCATAGATCGCATTGAGCCGATGCCTGTGCCAAAACTCGGTGTTTTTTGAGACTTACCGTATCCGCCGCCGGAATTACCATCATAAGATGATTGATTATAGTATAACGGATCTTGGCCAGCCACTAGCTTCGACCGTCTGAACCACCGTAAGATCTACCTGATATATAAGAACCTACAGTAACTTTGCCGATGTTGGGAGACGTCTTAGATGGGCTAGCTGTAGAGCCTAAGCCTGAGCCGTAGCCACTATTTTTAGGGATGGGATCACCAGTGTATTCAGGCATTGCCAATGGATTATTAGCGTTTCCCTCACCAGGTGATGTTATGTTAGGTACGAAGGGTGTTGCAGGTAGGCCGCCGCCGCCAGTTTCAACTTCACCTAAGTCTGGTGCATCTGCGAATTCAAGGCTAACTGTACTAAAGCCCCAGACTCCTGCGTCATTAACAACAGAAGCTGCTCCTGAGACTATACCTCCTGCATCTTTTCCGTCAACATCAACTGCAGTTTTTATTGCGTCTGTGTTTGTGTAATCTGTGTTTATGGGTGATTCTGGAAATGCTGCAGAAATGTTCTTCTGATTTCGCTGTCCTTTTCCGCCGTCACCGGGTTTGCCTGTCGTGTTTACTGTTGGATAAATTGTGGCCATTATAGTTCCTTAAGAATTGTTTCTTTGAGTTTTAAGCGGTGCTTTTGAACTTTATTAAGTGCCTGCTTAAGTTTTGCTTCTTGAATTCCTAATTTCTTAATGTAGTCAATTTTCTTGACAAGATTGTCGTTACCACCTGACCATGCATCTTCAACAGTTTCATCTGCGTGTGTATGTATTTTTTTCTTTTCTTCAACAATAAATTTTTTTAGAATCTCTGGAGTAAGCTTTTTAATTGTAGACATAAAATTCTCCTGTGCACCTGCAAATATACATATCTTGCACAGTTAAATTATAACTACTTAATTGTTCTTTGTTGCGCCTGGAAATGCTAGCGCAGCCCACTTATCAGCTGACTCACTAAACATGTTTGCGGGATCATTTGCTGCCATCGTTCTGGCAGCTTGGTCGCCTTGCGAAAATGCAGGTGTTCTATTTTCTGCGCTAAGTTGTTCTTGTAATGTAGTTCTTGCAGAATCACTAAAAATTGCAGCCATGATAGGATCATCTGTTAGATGATTAATCGTATTCGATATCTTTTGGTCGAATTCTGGGTTTTTGGCAGGTGCAGCATCAGTTCTAGGACCATATGAAATGTTGTCAGCTGCACTACTTCTTCTTACTGGTTGTGCATTTGTTGAATTTGTTCGTGATTGTGAAGCTTGCATTCTTGAAACTTGCATGCTATTACTCTCAGACAGCTGGGTATTTTCACTTACATTACCTTGAGTTGTTATACCTTCTTTCAAAATTTCAACTAAGCATTCTTTAACAACACTTTTTAGTTTTTGTCTACTTACTTTTGACATCTTATCCTACTCCTTCAAACTTCGGCACAGGTGCCCCAAGAGGTTCGCCATCTGAACCAGAGTAAAGCAAAGAACCTGTAAGTGTGGGGAATTGATTACTTGCCACACCTGATAACCCTGCCATTAAACTGAAGCCTGTAGGGTTACTGCCGTCCACAGCTCTAAACCACAACTCTTTACACCTAATTTCAAGCCTTGGTGTCATTAATCCTGCAGGTACTTCAAACCAACGTAACTTGTTCGGACCGCCGCCTTCGGGGCCGCCATCGATACCATTCTCTGTGAATCCAACTCTGAGAGTTTTTGCGCCTGTATTAGTAACAACAAAAAACCTTGTCACTTGTGGGAACTTAACTTGCTGTGCAGTAGCGTTTATTGAATTAACAGCATGTGACGACGTTACGAAAGGAATTCCTGATACCTGATATGCAGGGACAAAGTTTGGTCCCATACCTTTTGACCAATGTGCCATTATTCACTCTCCCATGATAAGATCTCGTTAAATATTCTATCAACACGATCTGTTTTGGTAAAAAACTTATCTAAATCTTTTGTTTGCACCTTTTTTCCTTCATTCATCATAAATGCGCCCGGTGTTGATGGTTCAGAAACCATATCAAAGCAAATCAGCTGGAAGTCTTCTTGTACGATTGTTGTATCACCTTCACGTCGTGTTGAACCTACACCTCTAGATGATATCCCTAATGTAACACCTGATTCTACTAAACTTTGAAGTATTTTTCCGCTTGGTGTATTTAGGAGTTCGACCGTTCCATAACAAACATCATTTTCCATATGAGCTTCTCTTATAATGTGGGAAGCATTTTTAAGTTCAACAACAGATGAGTCTGGATGATCGCATTCACCGAGTGCTCTGTTTTCTCTAATGAACTTTTGATAATTTCTTACTTCTCTTTCTAGAATAGCACGTGGATATACACGACCATTTTGATTTAGGGTGTCAGATTTTTGTAGAATCCCTTTAAGCAATATTTTTCCGGCATGAGAATCTTTAGACTCTTTGATCATTTCGACGGTATAACTTAAAGGTGTCCATTCAGTTAATAGTTGTAAATCACTCACCAGCAACCTCCATTAATTCGGCTTTGAGTTGAGAAATCACAAGAAATCTTGAAATAGTTTCATCACAAACATTTTCAATATTTTCACTTACGATTAGCTTTCTAATAGCTTCAACTTTTTCTAACAGAATTTTGTTGTCTTCTTTTAGAAAGTATTGTTCTATTTCATTTAGCGTGTTCTCTTTTAGTTTTTCAAGCTTTTCTTTTATTTTTTCGCCTTCATCAGAAGACATTGAAAGTGCGTAAAGTCTGACAATATTTTTTTGTTCATCATTAAGTACTTTCTGGTAAGCTTGATTAAATTTTTCTGTCAGAATTTTGACAACTAAAGCGTCAACATCTGGACTGACATGTTCTTCTATGACATCATCAACTTTTTCTTTTAACAGCCAGTCAACAATTTTAGTCTCATACTGAATAGTTCTTGTTAGATCAGAACGATCTTTTGCACGCCAGTCATTTAATAAAGTTTGAATGGTTGCATAAACTGTATAGTCTGATACTCTTCTATGATAAAACGTTGGGTCATCTAAACTATGATTAATTTCTTTAATTAGGCGAGACTTTTCTATATCAAGCTTTTTGGCATCGCATCTTCTTGCAGCTTGTTTTGCTTCAGATAGAATACCCGCTGCTACAGCAGTATCACTAACTGTTGATTTAGCAAGAGCATTAAACAATCTAAATTCTCTATAGAGTTCAGATTCTTTGTCAAAATACTTTGATATGATATCTAATGCTGATTGCGCACTTTTCTCATTACCCTCTATTAGACGTGCCGAAACACAACGAAGTAGTAATTCAAATATTATGCCAACAT
>Ga0209535_1000808_pt1 | contig 21797 bp, 24 predicted proteins | sample LinPmetageLP28_FD_184041 | JGI IMG/M metagenome (GOLD analysis project Ga0209535, IMG submission 184041) | Marine viral communities from the Pacific Ocean - LP-28 (SPAdes) (version 2) | ecosystem: Environmental > Aquatic > Marine > Oceanic | place: Pacific Ocean | collected 2009-08-22
CTTCAGTAGAAACTAAAGAATTAAAAGATGCTGGTGGAATTTGACCTTGATCAATCACAGGGGCTACATTAATTAAACTAACTGATTCTGTAAAATACTGTCTAGGATTGTTATTGACTATTACTGAAAACGTAAATACAAAATTTCTTAAATCACTATCTGATCCGTAAAAAATATCATTTATAAAATCTTGAGTTACTCTTATGTTATATTCTTGAGGAGCCGACGCTGCATCTGGTTTATATATCTCAAAATAAGGATTTTGCAAATTAACATTTAAAGCAGGTGACTGTTGATTGAATACACTTTCTATAATAACATCCGATTGAAAGTCTGTTGGATCTATGTTTGCTCCAAAAGCATCTACTATAGTAAATGTTGACGATAAAATATTTTGATTAGTTTGTATTGCTTCTGTAAAAAGATTAGCATTAAAATCGCTTATACCGCCTCCTGCATTACCAGATTCTACTATTAAGCTGTTTAAATCATTAACTAAACCAGAAGAAGATGTTTCCCAAAATATATCTAAAGCAGATACTGTTGGAGCGGTTTCAAATACAGCAAGCTCGTTTATACTATTGTAAATACTGTTTTGTGGTTTTCTATTATTAACGCCAAACTGTATGTTAACTTGTTGTGAAGTTGTTATTTGAGCTATAAAAGGATCTGATTGAGATTTATAAAAAGAAGAATAAGGGTTAGTTGTATCTGTTATAGGAACAACAGCATTAGATATTTCAAAGCTAGAAATGTCGAACAATCCAAATAAATCTTCTATGGAAGAAGTTGTAAAAGAATCTCTACCAGTATAAAATTGTTTATTTATAGGAGTATCTGTGCCTCCAATGTTTTCTAATGAATTTTCCACTCTACCAAACAGCACAACAGAACTTCTAAAAGATTTATCTTGTGGACCTACTATAGATAAATCTCTAGGCACTTTGTTTATATTATCATTTATTAACGTAATAAAAGAAGTGTTTTGATCTAAGTTAGTGTTTGGTCCTGGAGGACTAAGTTCGTAATCGTAAGGAAGCCCTTTCATAGCTCCAGCTGAGTAAACATTGTAATACTCTTGTTCTATTTGTTTAACAACTATCTTATAAGAATACCAACCTAAAGGATTATAGCTAGAACTAGTAGAATCCCCGTTGTAAACACCTGGCTCATTAGTTGTAGAGTTGTAACTTCCTGTAACTAGAGTATTGTTAAAAATCATTTTTAAAGAATTACCAAACCATTCGTCAGCTTCTACACCTTCGTCTATGTAAGGAGAATACAATGTAGAACCTTCGTAAGTTAATCCGCCAACCACAAAAGAAGCGTCAGAGTTTGATAATATAACAGTTGATTGTCTACCAAACTTATCAGATAAAACCACTCCAACTTGATAGTTTCTATTTGTTTTTAATGAATTGTTTGGATATTCTACAGAACTAGTAGTATTTGAATCAATAGGTACAATAAAATCAATTGGAACAGTTGTGACTAATACAACATTATTATTTAAAACCATAGTCGTTGAACCATTAGTTTGTGTTACTCTTGTGCCTGTTGGTATATTGTCACTTGGATAAACAGATGAAATTAAGCTGCCCACAACAATAGTTCCTGTGGCATTAATGATAGGTATAGAATCACCTGCTGTGTATGAAGCGGCAAACTCAGAAACAGCAACACCTGTGTTTAAGGCAAAACTACTTTTAATCCCAGCAGAAACATTATAATCTATAAAAGCTGGAGGGGTATGTTTATTTTGAAAATTTGAATAAACTATTCTATTACTTATTATTTCTTGACCAAAAGCTCTAACTGGAATTTTATCATAAACCCTAGTAATATCACTACTTGGTAAAGTTTTGTAAGGTTTTTGAGATTGATAAGAATATTCGTACACACTAGAGCTGTTGCTACTTAACTCAGAGATAGGCACAGACTCAACAACTTTGACAGACAGGCCATCAGATTCTTTATACAGTATATCTATTTCTGATATATTAAACTCACTTGACAAAGAGCTACCTATAGAAGGTAATGGTACTTGTAAGTTGATTTTATCTACTTTGTTTTGCATAAAACTAACTATAGTAGAACTATAAGTCTGTTCTTCATCTCCTTGGTTAACTTCTTGAGTTAAAAAATATCCGTCTTGCTCTGGTATAAAACATGTTTGTGTAAAAGGAGCCATTATAGAGTATTCTCCATCATTGAACCTAAATCTATAACTAAATCTAATAAAATTATCTTTATTTAAGTTAGGATCACCGGCATAATTATTTATATAATAAGGATTTTCATTGAATATTAATTCTACATTATCATCAACATCAAAATTACCGTTTAAAGTTAAACTAGAAACACTAAAAGAAACAACCGTTCTAATTACATTAACGCCAGAAAGCGTAAGAGGAACTATAGCGCCTGAGCTATTAATTTTTTTTACAGTCATTCCAAGCAAAGGTTCTTTTGGATAAAAAGGTATAGAAATTTGATCAACAGTTACGGTGTTAGAAGCTGTTTTACTTTGACTAGTAACACAAGAGCCACCATTAGGCATAAACTTGCTTGTAACATCTTTCATGGTAGTTTCGTAATCGCCGGGTTCTATAGTGCTTTCTTTAAATAAATCTATAGCTTTGTATGGATTATATTTAGCAACTGATATTTGATTCTCTAAAGAGTAATAATAAAATAAATCTGTTATTGATAATACACCACCAGTTCCACCACCTGGTCCTAAAATATTTACTAAATCTCCAATTTTATAACCTGAACCTGCGCTAGCTATTGCAACGCTTTGTATAGCTCCTCCTGAAGTTGTCACCTGAACAGTTAGTCCTACGCCTGAACCTCCTGGAACTTGATTTACAGTATTGTAAATACCATTTGAATAACCACTACCAATAGCGTTTAGGCCAGTGCTAACAACAGAACCCGCGTCCCCTAGAGCGCTAACAACGTTTATTTTTCTTGGTTGATTTCTATTATCTGTCCAAAACAATAAATTTTCAAGTAAATTTACACCGTATATAGGATTTAATTTTGAAAAATTTAAAAAAGCTCCAGTAACTAAAAGATTAGTAGACTGTGTTTCAGGATTATATTTATATATAAAATGATTAGAACCAGGTCCTGAAGGAGTATATGTCTCAACGTCAGTGTTGTTGTCTGTTAGAAATAAATAAATATCATTATTTATTTCATCAACTAGAAAACCTATACATAATAAATTATTAACACCGTTGCTAAAACTTTCTATCAGTGTGTTTCCTAACACATTTTCTAAAGCGCCTACATCAGAGCCTTCTGATCTACTTACTTGAGCGTTTATCGCATTTCTATATTCTCCCGACGGTAGAAGTCTACTGTCAAGGTCTTTATTCATTTTAGACTTTATAAAAGCATTTTTAACTTCTGCCATATCTATATATTATTTTATCCACTTAGATTTCCCTCTCATTACTTGAGTTATTTCATCTAATTTTATATTAGACAATCTTATTTTAGTGTTTCTAAGTTTAGCAACTTTCTCTCTCTTTAATCTATTAATAACGTACTCAGGTTGGTTTGACTTAATAGCCATAACTGCGTAGTTTATATAAGCATATAAAGCCTCTTCTGCCATTTTAGGTATTCTCGTGTGTAAATCACTTGAAAGACCATCTGATACGTACTCTAAAACTATAAGTTTACCAGCTACATTGCTAGAAAAAGACATTTTACCTTCTCTTTCGTTTATATTAAACCAGCCATTGTCTTGAGAGTATTGCGGTTCAAGACCATAGCGTCTACCAGCTCCCATATATCCTTGAATAAAAGTAGCGTCGTAATCAAAAATATTATTATCATTTCTAAAACTACCATCTATTAATCTATCGTTGGCTGTCTTCCATCTATCCTCTGTTATAGAAGTACCTTCTACATTTTCACCAAAGTTATCTTGAGTTGGAATACCTCTATTATCTTGTATAGGAGTTTCATACGGGCTTATAGTTAAATTGTTAGCTGGGTACATAGGTCTTTTAACACCTAAGTTATCTATCCAAGAAACTTTAACATAATTAACATAATCTTGAGGAATTACAACACTAAGACTAGGTGGTATGTTTAATTCTTGAGATTTTATACTTTTTAAAGTATCATAACTAAATTCTTGCAAACCACGCTTAGCATGAAATATAACGTCAGTACGTTTTACGCTTGGTATTAATTTACCAGCTCCAACATAAGCAACTAAAAAGTTATTTATAACATCATTTAATTTAATGTAAGAATAACTACCATAATTATCTTCAACTGCTTGACCAAAAGCGTCTCTATTACCATAGTTACCTCCATCAAGTATTTTTAATTGAACAACTACACTTGTATTAACCGGTAAGGCAGCTGTTATAGTTATAACGTTATTTGTTACAGTAAAAGCTGAAGTGTATTCAGTGTAAGTTAAAACACCTACAGCTGCTGTATATAATTTAAAATTATTTAAAGAATAATTAACCTGTGTAGGATCGTTGCTTCCTAAAACCAGGTTAGTATCAAAAGTCGTAGTAAATGTCTCAAGGGCATTACCTGTAACTGACAAGAAGCTTTGAGAACCTGCGTAATACTGTTGGTTAGTTTCTGTTATTAATGACATCTATTAGCTTTTTTGATTTATTTCGTTTTGTTGTATCTCTTGAGCAGCTACTTGTATAATCTGAGGATCTCTTATTATAACACCAGAATAGAATAATATTCTAGTTATAACTTCAACTTGCTCTGAAGCGTTTAATTCAAAGTTCTGAGAACGGGTACCGCTGTCAGGTACAGACGAACCAGCGCTGTATATGTACTGACCAACTGCTCCAAGGTTAAAGCCCCATGTTATATTTTTAGGCTTTCTTATAAAGCTAGTAGAAACATCTGATATTATACTCTTAGGTCTTACGGTTAATTTATTTGACTCGTATAAATAAGTAGGAAAGTCTTTAGTAGATGCTGTTAGTGGAGATTTTTCTATATTGTAGAAATCATTTCTAGCCAAGCGCTGTAGTTCAGTATCAAACCCAGTTGGTGGCGTAAATATAGGTGTTCCTAGTTTGTAAAATGAAACTTCATTACTAGCAGGCTCTGCGCCTGTATTTATAACTGTATTACCTTCAGTGTCTAGTATTGGTAAGTTAAATTTACCAGCACTGTAAACACAGTCGCCTTCAGTTTTAAATGGAGAAATCTTCTCATCAATACTCATTTGTCTATCAGAGTAATCATAATCAGATTGTGGCACTCGTAGTTGTTGGTTTAAGTCATCAAAATACTGCTCGAATATATCAAGCTGTACCTGTGTACCTGTTCTATTAAACTCGTCAGGTGTAATATATCCACGCTGCTCTTTGTTTAGTATTAATAAAACTGTTTTATATACTGTATCTACGTTTATTGCCATTTTTATTTTTATTATAATATAACCGGCCACCTTAAGCGACCGGTATATATTAATTATTACATGTTAATTCATGTTTTTCTCTATTGACCTGAAAACTTCCACGCCTTCATCTGTCTTAAAATATGCAGCCATAGCTGAATAAGGATTCTCATCAAAAGGTACTGTCATTAGTTTCCTTCCATTTGAGCCCCAAGTAAAAGTTCTTTGATCTTGTGATAATCTTATAACACCTGATTCTGAAGCTATAATAGCTACATTTCTAAGTTGTACATTTTCATCATTAGCTAATTCTAAGAACAATGCTGGACTTTTTCTAGCGAATAATAACAAGTCTCTTTTAAGTTCTTTAGAACTCATCTTACTTACCTTAGAACCTAACTCTACTCTTAGTATAGCTTCGCACTGATCAATATCCATATTACGAGCAGCATTTAAAGCATCTATTTGAAGATCTAAAATATCTAATTCATCTTCAGCTTCTTCAATAGCGCTAAACTCTTCGTATAATCTTCCTTTTAAAGGGTGATATAGTGAAAGTAATTTCTGTAAGTTTTGTTGTTCTTTTGGAACTCTAAGATCTCCATTAGAAAACCTAATATGACCTAAAGTACATTCGCCTTTCTGTTCATCTACTAATGGTGATGATTGATTAGTAGCGTATCTTATTTCTCTTTGTTTTCCACTTAATAAGTCAAAATACAATAAAGAATGTTTTCTTGTATGTTTACCAGGAATTGTTAATGTTAAAGGATTTTTATCTCCTTTTAGATAATACACTCTATCTTTGATTTCCCAATCTGGTTTATTTTCTTTTTGAATTGTAGTTGCTTGAACAACTTCTTGTTTTTGAGGAGCAACCTCAACTTTTTTTGCTTGAGCTTTTTTAACAGCCATGATATAATATAATTTAATAGTTTAATAAGGGTAATAGTTACCCCCGTAGTTTCAACGAGGGTAAAAATTACATTAATTTTGAATCATTAGATTCCTTTGAATAATACAAAGTTGTTAGCAGCTTGAGTTACTAAACATCTTTCAGATAGGAAGTTTACTTCCATAGCATCTAAAGTTGAAGTTTGAGCACCACCAGCAGAACCAGTTAACCAAGATTTCATTCTTCTGTCGTCAGATTGAGAAGCTCTATATCGTACGTGTAAGAAAGGACGTCTGATGTTAGTTCCTAATACTTGATCATAAACAGTAGAAGTTCCAGCAGGTACTAATACACCTTCGATAGAATTTACACCAACAATTCCTCCACGAGTAGAAGCATCGTTTAAGTATTTCCAATCAGTTTTGTAAAAGTCATAAGAACCTCTTCTAAATCCAGAGAAACCTAAGTTCAATGCCATTTCTTCAGAGTTTTCGAATAAACCAAAAGCAGTACCTCCAGCGAATCCACCAGAAATAGAAGCTAACATATCGTCAAAATCAAGAGATGTTTGTCTCTGTAAGAATAACATGTTTTCTTCAATTGCTCCTTGAGTATCTAAGTTCTTTAAGATAGCGTCAAATTCGTCAAGACCAGCAGCAGCAGTAAATCCTACTTCTACATTTCCACGAGTTTGGATAGCTGAAAATAAACCTTGTGTTCCAGGGTTTGATGCAGCAGTTCCAGGTACTTGGTTGTATTCACCTTCTACCATAGACATTTCTAAATAGTCTTCAAAACGTAATCTAGTTTCAGATTCAGCTTTTAAATACCATAAATATCCAGAAGTTCCATCTTCAGTAGCTACTTCAACCCATCCAATTTGAGCCATATCAGATCCAGATACAACGTATTGGTTTCTAATAATGATAGGAGAGTTAGAGTACTGAGTGAAAGCAGGGTTTACACTAATACGAGCATTCGCACCACCAATAGCAGTGTTAGAACCTTTAGCGTAATCTGAACCGTATACAAATACTTTAAGACCAGTAGCAGTAAATCCTTGTGCAATAAGCCCAACGTTAGTGTAAGATTGGAAAGTTATTGTACCAGCAGCTCCAGCTACAGTAGCAGTAACATATCCTTTGTCTTCTAAACCAGTTGCAGGATCTAAAACAACTACAGTGTCATTAACAGATACTACGTTAGAAGCATTTGCAGCAACAGTTAAAATGTTGTCAGTAGCTCCAGGTCCACCACCATCAGCACCAGATGCAACACCTACGTAGCTAATGTGTAATCTATTTTGTTCAGACCAAATTACTTGATCAGAAGTCATTGGCATTTCAGCTCCAACCATACGTAAGAATCCAGATAATGTTCTGTTTCCATAACGCTCTACTTCTTGTTCGTAGATTTCAGGTAAATACTGTTGTGCAAAATCGTTAGCTCCGTTGTTAAACTGTAAATAGTTTGAAGCTAATAATTGTTGTGTTTGAGATGGGACTAATGACCCAAATTGAGGAGTTAAACTCATAATTTTTGTTTTTTAGTTAAATTTTTTTGTTTTAATTTTTAATTTTGAAGAATCAATACCGCTTATAGACTTAACTTTTAAACCATTTATAAACTCACCACCACTTACAGCAGTTCTTGGTGTGTCTGTAATGTTCTTAGATTTGTTGACAACGTCTCGAACCGCGTCAGCTTTTCCTTGTTCATAAAAATGGTTTACAATCGTGTCTGCATTAGCAGCAATGTAAAGAGCTTTGTGATAACCTTCTGTATCTACTACATCTCCTTTATCGTTAAGAAATTTTCCTACGAAATTGTTAATGTTAGATTGGTCTTCTGCAGTTTTACTAGGATTTTGTATGCCGTATCTAAACTTTTTACCACTCACATCGAAATCAAAACCTTTGAAATCATTGTTAAAATAGTTATTAGTTTGAGCCATAAAATCTTCGTGCTGCTTTTCAGCTCTACCTTGATCTTCGTTGTATCGGTTAAAAAAATCCATAGCTTTTTGTTGGTCTTGAGTTACGCCGGGTCTCAACTTGATTTCGTCGTAGTATTTACTCTTTGTTTCCTCTAAAAAGTTTTTAGCTTTTTCAACTTCTTCTTTAAACGCAATTTTCTTTTTGCGTATATCTTTAGCGTCATCTAAATCTTCGTCATATTCATAGTCTTCTAATACCATTTCTATGTCTTCTGAATCTAAATAAGGCTTTGTTTTTTTGTAATATTCTTTTAGTAAAGAGGATTCGTCTACAGCAGAATAGTCAGCATTTAATCTAACGTAGTCTTCTACAGTTCCTCCAGTTTGTTCCATAAAATCTACTAATTTTTCGATGTTTTCTGGTAGTTTTTTACCTAAAACTTTTTCATCTCTAATAGCTTCTTTTACTTCTTTAGCAGTTTCTATAACTTCTTTTTCAGTTATTTCTTGCAGCTGCGTGAACTCTTTAGCACCATCGACAATGGCGTCTTCGTTTCCCTGTCCCACTTCTTGCAATCCCACTTTGGGTTGTTCTGTGTGTAACACGCTTTTCTCTGTGCTTTCGTTTTGAATGGCATCTTCTTTTTTTTCGGTTTTTGGAATAGTTACTTTAGTTACATCAGATGGAACATCTACTAAAGGTTCCTTAATGTTTACTTTTGTAATCTCTTCGTTTTTAGTAGCTAGCTGTTTAGGCTTTTTTGATTTACCTTTTAAGCTAAACTCACCTTCCTGTTTAACAGGTTCATTTGTTTTTACTTCTGACATAATATAATATAATTAAATAATTAAATACAGCTTTATCTAGGACCAAATTGTTCTAAGCCAAATCCTCCTAGAACGTCATTACCAGAAGACTCAAAGTCTTGAGGCAAACCTTCTGTTTGTCTTTGGTTTATTAATTCTGATTGCTGTGTTCCTTGTAATTTTATTCTTTGATCTTTTCTATCTTCTATTTCTTGTTCTCTTTGATTTTGAACACCCATTTGAGCTTGAGCTAATTGTATATTATAATTAAACTCTTCAGCCATAAGCTCTCTTTTTATTTGAGCTTCTGCTTGCATTCTTTGAATTTCAAACTGTGACTTAGCTTGCTCAATACTAACTTTTTCAGAAGTAAGTGCTTGCTGTTTTTGAACCTCAAACATAGCTGCTTTTTCCGCCGACTCAGCATTAGCTTGAGCCTGTGCTTGAATATTTTGCTGTTGTTGGTTTTGCTCTCTTTTTATTTTTTGATTTTGCCTAAGCTTTAAGAATTGATTAGCTACTTTAATATTTCTTATCTGTCTAATGTCAATAGCGTCAGATAAAGCTATAGCGCCTGTTTGCAATGCTACCTGTATGTTTTGCTCTAACAAAGCCTTTTCTTCTTCTTCAGGTTCTAATTCTAAGAATATACCAAAATCATGAAGTTGTAAATCCATAAACTCTTCTAAAGTTTTAGTATTGAAAGTACTTATAGAATTTATTAATGAATTCTCAGTTAAAGGATTTTTTATTAAATCAGCAACTTTTAAACTTATGTTCTCACAAACACGTAAAGTAACAAATAGTAAAGAGTCTAATAAATGTCTTGTAGCTGTATTAGAAGCATTTGCTGCTAATTTTTGAACTCCAACTAAAGCGTCTTTGTCTGGCTGACTACCGTCTCTAGCTTCGTTCAAACCAGTTACATCTCTTATCATTTGTAAATAATATTGATACGTACCTATTAAACTTTGTATTTTAGCTTGACCAGATGAAGTTGATAATTCTTGAATTGGCACTTTACCAGAGTTTAAACCACCTTCTTGATTAAGTGATCTACCAACTATAGAACCAGTTTGAAAATACATATTAAGAGCTTCGGCTGGATTATAATTTGTACCGTTACCTAAATCAACCTCAGCTAAACCATCCATGTCTAAGAACACACCATCAGGAACTATTCTAGACATAACCTGTTGTAGCTTTAAATGAGTGAGTTGAATCATATCAGCAAAACCAGTTATCTTGCTTACAACAGACTCTATGCGTCCTTTATACATTTTAGGCGCGCTTATGCAATAGTTCATTTCCACTTTAGTAGTATCAGCGTTTGGCCTAGTCATATTTTCAGCCATTTTCCACTCTAGCATTATGTTAGTACCTAGAACTTTAGCTCCGGTATATAACACTTCAATACTTCTTGAAACTCTTTCAAAATTATCATTTTCAGGAGGATTAAAAGTATCACTTTTTTCTAAAGCTTTTTCTAAACCTTGATCGGTTTTCTTTATCTTAAATACTTGATTCATATAAGTCTTGTATTCAAAATACATTACTTGAACAGTATTTTCATCGTAATTACCCCAACCTGTAACGTACTGAGAGTTACCAGGTGTTTGTTGTATTCTTTGCAGTTCTTCGTTAGAAATGTTTGGAAATTGTTTTTTCAACTCAGGTATTGTTACAGCTTTAACTTCTCCTACATAATATATGTCTTCAAAGTTTGGATCTTCCGTGTAAGAATAAACCATGTAAGCTGGATCAACGTAATCTATAACTATACCTTGTGATTTATCAAATCTAGTTTTAGTAGCTCCTATACCTAAAACAGTTAGATCTTGAGCTATCCTTCTTTTTGTTTCATCATACTTGTTAATAGCTAATACGTTATTTATAACTTCTTCTTCAGCAACTTCTACGTTTTGCTTATAAGTCATTTGCATGTGCAAATCTAATTCTTCGTCGCTTTCTGGTAAATCTTCTAAGTTTTGAGTTCTGGAAAAATCCATACCTAAGTTCTCTTTCAAGTTAACAAGAGCTTTCTTAGTATTCATGTCTTGCTCTATAGCTTGCGCATAGTCTGTTCTGTTTTTAACAGAAAAAGGATCTTGAGCGTAAGCGGTTATATCGTATGATTTATTAGATAATCCATTAGCAACTATGTCTACAAATTTAGATATAATAGGAACAGGTGTCCAGTCTAAGTTTAAGTATGATAAATCACCATTTATAGATAATTCGTTTTTATACTTTTGCACACTTTGCTCTCCTCTAGCGTATAACCTTAATTGATGGAAATTACCATAATACCTCGCATATCTATTTCCAGATCTACCTCCTTGAAACCATTCTTGCTCAATAGCTCTACCTACTTGTATGCCATAATCTATACTGGATTTTTCTTCATCGCTAACAACTTGACTAGGAAATGAACTATAAGTATTAGTTTGTATCTTCATTTATTTAATAATTTTTGATGACCCACCTGTGTTGTCATATTTTTTTATACCTAAGTTTATGCTTTTATATTCTTTTTTAGCTGTTGGTGTATATCTATTCTTATTACACGCCATTAAAGCTAAGCCAGAACTTATGGCCGCATCAAACTTTGTTCTTTTATTTATATCAAATTTAGCCCAATCTTCTAAGGTTCTTTGAAAATACATATCTCCATAACCTTTTTCTGTTCTACCAATATTTGTATTCACGTATGTTTCGATAGCTGCTGCATGAGCTTGTTTTATATCTTCACTAGAGTTAGGTATTCCACCTATTTCTTTTTCTGTTACAGATAATTTATTCCAAGTTTTATCCGGTCTATTCATAGAGTAACCTCTATAACCTCTTCTTCTAAAATAATATAATAATCTTGGCTTGTTGTTTTCACAAAGCAGAGGCATCCCATAAAATATACACGCCATCAATACGTCTTCAAAAAACATTTCTGCAGTTTGTGGTCTAGCAATGTATTCTAAAAAGAAATGATTAGGTGGAACATCTTCCATGCTAAATTTAGTTAAACCGTGTAAAGCTCCATTAGAACCTCTACCGTCAACCGTACCTGATATATCATAACTATCACAACCAAATGCCCCGCAGTGTTCATTACCTGGGTATTTAGTGTTACCTTTAACTATTACATGGTTTTGAAGATTTGTAGGTGGAACCCAAGTAATATTAAATCTACCATTTTTGTTAGGCATAAATAAAACTCTAGAGTCTTTTATTCCATTCTCCCATTGAAAACTACCTTTGGTAACTATCGACGTGTTTCTTAAATCTTCATTATAATCTATTTGCTCGTATATCTTTGCTAAATTAAAAAGCGATTGCTTTGTTTCATCTCTAAAAGCATGTTGCTCTGTTCTTGGAAACTGACGGTAATATTCATTTAATCCGTCTTGATCGTTCTTTAATCCTTCTACTTCATTACTCCAATGATCTATAACTCCATTAGTTATTAAATCTCCGGATGCGTCTTTGGTTTCTTTTTTTGGGTTATCGAACACAGGTGATCCAAAAGAATCAATGAATCCTTCGTAGTTCCATTCCATAGGTATGAACAAAGAATATAGTCCTGAGCTAGTCTGACCATTGCGGTTTCTTTTTGTAACGTCTGATGCATAATAAAGTTTTTTAAAATTACCTCCACCTTTTTCTAAAGCATTTGAAGTAGATCCCATCATACATTTACCAACTATCTTGCTACCTAAACGTAAACAAGTTTTTGTAACTCTCCAGTTGTTTAATATATTATCTGGTCGTTCCCATTTTCCACTTTCATCATGTACTAATAGCTTTAATTTTTCACCATCATAGGAGTTGTCTCCCGTATTCTTCCAGTCAATAGTTGTATCTAATCCCTCTAGTTCTTCCTCGGTTTCACCTTCGTTAAGTTTACGTCTGGTGAGCCTTGACGCGGGTACTCTGTAGGCGAGCTCCGTTTTTGGCCGGTCCATTCCGTCTTGTATTGGTTTAAAGAAAAAGGGGTAATTGCTAGAAATGGGTACAACTTTATCTGTGAACATTTTCTTTGCGTCGGAGCCAGATTTGGACAATATCCCAAACCGTGAATCCGTTGATATTGTGGCCATATTAACTGTCTCCCCAGACGCCATGAATGAAAATCCTGAACGTCTATTCTTGAGATACGACATTCCATAACACCTCTTGTCTGCTTTACAAGCTTCCCAGAATAGGAAGAATATCCTGTTTGACTCCCTAAAATCTGCTGCCCCAACATCAATCTTGGACCACTGCAAGTACATGTAATGAGTACCAGTGATATAAGTTGGATTGCCATTATTATAAAACCAAAAACCTTTTTCTCTTTTTTCAAACTCTTTGTCTATGTATTCGTACCACTCTTCTTTAAAATCAGTTGGATATTTTTCCCAATCAAAAACACTCTTTATCTTAGATAGCTCTTTTGGATATTCCAACCTAGCCCAAACTTGATCTTTTTTATCCTGAGAACATTTGTAAACGTTCTTAGGTTTAGATGGCAATGCTATTTTTAAGTTTTGAATCTCTACAATTTCACCTATAGTTCCATCGCTACTTATTATAACTACATCGTACTCAGGGTTATAGCCTTTTTCCCACTTTTTGTATCTATTATTTCTTTTAAGTACTGCAGGTTTTATATGATCCTTAACAGTGCTTATTAGTGTTTGCTCGTACATTACTTAGATCTACCTTCAGCAAAACCTTTGAAAGATTTTTCTTGTTTAGCTTCTCTAGGTTTTTCCTCGAGCATATTTTCTTCTTCTTCTATTCTGTTCAATATTTCAAAAGCATCAAATATAGCTAGCTTTTTAGTAGCTGCTGCATTTTTAAGTTTGTCAGCAGATAAATCATCATCAGAATCTACAATAGACTCTTTAGCTACTTTAATTAATTCTTCAACTGCTTTTTGACCAGCTAGGATTATATTCTTTTTCGTTTCCTTCGTATTCATATTTAATTACAATATCATTAGATTTCATACAGTATAGACGCTTACCGTCTATTAAAAACTCCCATTCACCATTAGGCTTGTAACCTACAAGATCGCCTGGGTTTATTTTTAATGATTCTAAGGAACTATTACCGTATTTTAATATACCAACAAGGCTTCTTTCTTTATCAAGCGTTAGAGAGTTGTTATCTCTTATAGGAATTATAAAACATCTATCGCCGAACGAGTTCCAACCTGTTTCGTTTTTATATAAATAAATTTGATCTATAGCGCAAAGATGTAAGTTATCTTTAAACCAGGACCTGCTTTTCTTTTTGTTACCTTTCATATCATAGAAAACTCTAAATACGTTTTGGTGAACAACAATTATATCGCCAATTTTAATATTAGTTTTAAAAGCTTTAGGAGTTTGGATTACTACAGCTAATCTATTTACAAACTTAAAGTTTTCAATCTTAGTGTTTACAATTAACTCTTTATCTCCAATTTTTACTTTATTACTATATTTTTCGCCTAGTGGCTCTATAATAAAATCATACAAACTTCTCATCAATACTCTAGATCATATTCAACTGATATTGCCATGTTAGAATTAAATTTCTTCCATGGCATTACCTCGTTGTTTTTTTTGATATGAACATTGTAAGAACTGTCTGATTCATTCCACAGTATATGAGATATTTCATGACCTCCATATACTTGCTGCCCTACAGAATAATGCATCGCATCATTTTTGTAGTCAGAACCAATACTTATTTTTCTTACAATAGAAGACATTATTTAACTGATTTTAAAACAGGTTCATCTTCATTTTCTTTTTCAACCTCTGTATAAGTACCGTCACTTAAATTTATGTTTACTTGACCATATTGACTTTCTAGCTCTTCTTTGATGTTTTTTAATTTTTCAGAAAGATCTTTACTAGCTAATAGTAATTCTTGTTTTCTATACTCTAAAAAACCTATATCTAATAATAAGTTATTTGATTTTTTTTGGTTTTCCACAATAGAATCTAATTGTTCTTGTGTAATTTTTTTTACTTCTGACATTTTATTTAATTTAATTGTTTATATATATTATATAGTTACAGGTATACTCGCTATTTACACGCTATCATAGCTGTAGCTGTTGTACCAGTCGCTAAAACGTAATCAACTGCTACTTGTAATATAGTTCCAGCAGGAACGTTTTGAAAATTAACAGCGTCATTAGACGTGGGTGCAAGATCTGCTACACTTGCTATTACGAATTTGCAATCTCCATTACCGCCTCCGCTTATAGTAATCACATCGCCTACGTTATAGTTAGCACCTACAGCGTTTATTACTATAGTATCAACAACTCCACCAGTAGCAGTTACATCTACTGTTAATCCTGCTGGCGCTTTTGCCACTGAAGAAGGAACAAGACTAACTGCTGTCGTAGCTAGAGCTGCACCTGTAGTATAACCTGTTCCAGCGCTAAAACCAGCGTAAGAAGGATTAGCTCCTGTGAATGTAGGTTGAATATTTAATCCTGTAACACTACCTTGAACCCCTACGGCATCTGATAGTATTACGTTGATATTTCCTCCTGCTCCAGAATACACTAGAGAACCTGTTAAATTAGTTCCTAATGTTCCTGTTTGATTTTCAAATTCCCAAGCTGACGTGGTTGTTATGGTATCATTACCACCGCTAATTACAAGCGCTTTACCTACAGCTCCGTTTGTTACTCTGTATAATCCCATTTTGTTTATTTATTTGTTTATTTATTACCTGATTGCTTAAATTTTTCCCAAGTTCTTCCTACGAAATAAGCTCCGTAAACTGTTATTAATAATGATTGAAATATGGGTATGTATTGATCATCTACAATAAACCCTCCTATATTACCATCAAAAAAAGATAATGCAGTAAATATAACTGTAAGATATATTAAAACCATAGGTCTAATATTTTTGCTCAACCAACTATCAGACTGCATATCAGACTTCCATCGATCACTTACTTGTATTTGTGCTTCGGTGTCTGCTTTTTCAAGTATTTCTTGAACTTGTTTTTTAATTATAAGTTTTTCTTCTTCTGTCGTAGTTAGTTTATCAATAGCGTTACCAATTTCTTTAACAACACCACCTGTTAGCCATTGGAATATTTTTTTCATTTCATTGACTCGTTTATAGCTTCAGTGAAAGTTCTTTTTTCTTTTTTGCCTTTTGGCCCAGCAGAATAAGAAATTGAATTACCACTCTTATCTGTTAAAGTATATTTATTAAGTTTACCTTTTTTAGCTGTAACTTTATACTTGCCCTTGAATCTTTGCTTAATCTCCTGTAATCCAGGTATTTCACCTACTTTAGCTTTTGGCTGCTTCTCTTTTGGAGTAGGATCAGTAAGTCCAGTTTTGTAAAAAGGTGTATTTTTTGTTGAATTTTTCATTTTTTAGTTTTATTATATGCTTCTTTTTCCCAAGGCAGGTTTTTTGCACCTTCTTTCATTTGTGCTCTGGAATATTTTCTACCTTTCCAGTAAACGTTTTTATTGTCGTAGTCTAAGTCGCCACGCTTCATTTGATCTATATGTACTTTCTCGTGTTTTATTACAAGTTGTTTTTTAGATGGGTCTAAATCTTTATTAAGCAATATAGATCCATTATTGTTAGCTTTACCTAAAACTCCATCTTCCATATCTACATTGTAAATAGGAGTGCTATCATAATCGTAAGGAGGTGTATTAAGTTTAAAAGCCATATTTGTTTTTTAAAAAAAATCCTACGGGATTTTACGCCCGTAAGATTAATTAATTTTAACTATTAACTAAAAGCAATAGCAGTGTAATTTACATGTACAGCTTGAGTTGTTATCAATTGTCTACCAGAAGTAGCAGGAGCTACAATTTGAGCAGTATTCAATGGAGCACCTAAAGTAGATACAATACCACCTGGATTAGCAGTTAAAGCAGAATTAAAAGCTTTTAATACATCTCCAGCAGTTAAAGCAGCAGTGTGCGTTACTTGAATAGTGTCAAATGCAGCAGCAGCGTTTAAGAAGATTCTTGTGGTTGTGGTTGGATTAGCTCCAGGTCCAGCAACGTCTCCAGGTACTACAGATACTATTTGGTCAATTGATACTAATTGTTCTGGTGTATTAGCCACTCCAGTTAGTGGGATCTTTAAAAATTTAGCCATTTTTGTTAGTGTTTAAGTTAGTGTTAGTGTTTATGTTTGGCTTGAGTTTTATCACAGGTCTCTACTGTTTTATTAGCTCATTTTAGAATCTGAAGAGTAAGCTCCTTTGCCTTTGCTCTTTTCCATTCCTTTTGATTCGTCTCTACGAGATTTTAAAGATTGAGATTTTTTACCGTTTTTTGCTCCTAAAGATTCGTCTAATCTATCGTTATAACCTTGTTTGTGTAAAGGAGAACTTTTAGCCATATAGCTTTGAGAATGCTTAGACATAAAAGATCCTTGCATTTTCATAGGAGAATGACCCATATTAGCAGGTGATTTTACTTGAGAACCATAACCCTTGTTTAGGTTATTTAAAGCTGATGCTTTTTTATCTATTGGCATGTCTTGTAGTAAATTCTTTTTCTCTTGAGCACTAGACTCCATTCTTACTGGAGCACCAGAAGCAGCACGTACAGCTTGTTTAGCTTCGTACTTTCCTTCTTTTTTATAACCATGCTTTTCGTCATACATAGCGTTTCTAGCATAATCTTGTGCTATTTTTTTTCTTGATTTGTTTAAAGGTGATTTTTTCATTTTTACTTATATTTATTTATTGTTTAACATTTCCATCTTTTTCTTGCAGCTAATCCTCTTTCGCCTTTCCAGCCTTTGGATCTAGCACAAAATGACTTTCTTCTTTTAGCAGCTTTACTACCTGGTTTGACATCACCAGTTACAGCTGTTTTAAGCTTACTACCTGGATTTTGTTTTCTATACTTTTTAACCCCAGCGGAAGTCATACCAGCTCCTTCTTTTGTAGATAAAAAGTTTCTACCTTTTCCTTTAGTTGTTTTACGAACTCTTAAAAACGGTGATGAGTCTGGTTGAGTATAAGACATTTTATTTATTTTTTTTTATGTTAAGCCACTTGCTTAATGTATATCCTATTGAAAGCAACAATAAAACTACTTTCAAACCCATTTCTATATTCGTAAAAGTTGTTACACCTAAAGTTAAAGTATTTCCTGCATATAATCTCAAATCACCCATAATTTTTTTTATTACAAGCCTTTAGCTATTTGAGTAATAGGTCCTTTTTTACTAGGGCAAGGATATTTTGATACTTGCATACCGTTTATTCCAGAGCTAGAGCCTTTTCCCATAGGAAATCCTGACGTGTCTAATGGACCGTCCCAAACAGCGTTTTCACCTATTTGCCCTTTTAATTGTGCTGTACTAAATTTATCTTTTTCTTTCATAGTGTATATTTTTATTCTTTATAACCTTCTATTCTTGCTTTTATAACATCTGCTTGAGTGATTTTTCCGTCACCGGTTTGATCTTTCATAAACATTGGCGTGTTTGGCAAAGTGGTTTGTCTTTGATCAATATCACCATATATATACTTAGCATATTTTTTAGAGCTATCACTAAAAACTGGTTTAGCCGAACCTCGTTCGTTAGAAGGAACTGGCGGCTTAGAACTAAACTCTGCAGGGTCCATAGACTCTTCGTTCATTTGATAGTTGTTTAAATTATTTTCCATAATTATCTTTTTTTATCTTTATTCACGTTTTTTATTGCTGTTTGTAGAACCTTATCTGTATATGTTCTACCTTTCATAATGCTGTTTCTTTTTTCGCTAGTAGGAATATCTTCTTCACCTAACATTATTCGATACATTCTGCTTATTAGCTGTTTACACTTAAAGGAAACTTTATATATATTATATTTTTGAGTTGTTCTGTTGCGGTTTCTCCATACAACAATCCATCCTTCTTTTAGTAACCTATTCCATCGTCTATTATCCCAGCTATAAGCGTATGTACCTATTTTGAAATCGTGCTTAGTAAAATAATCCATGCAATCAAAATAAATAAGTAATTCAAGATCTGCATCGTTTAACTTATTATTTCTACATGCCCATTTACGTACAACACGATAATGTTTTAATAAATTTAATTCTTTTATATCTCTAGCATTAACTCGCATTATAATACAACAACTATATCTTGCAACTTTATAACGTGATATATTTCTTTTTCGAACTCTATCTTATGACCAGCATGCCTGTCAAAATATATATTGTCACCTTCTTTTAAACCAGCGTTCTCTGATTCTTCACCAACAGAAACAATAGTGGCTTTAGTATATCTAATATCCTCTCTTTGAGTTTCAGCAAGAAGCAAACCGCCTTTAGTTCTAGTGGTTCCTTCTTTCTTTTTGTTTATTATTATGTTTCTACCTATCGCTTTCATCTATTCTCAAGTTATTGATTACACAATCTGTTGATAAAATAGTTGTAGCAACTGAAGCCGCATTTCTAAGCGCACTTTTAGTAACTAGCAAAGGATCTATAATTCCTGCCTTAATCATATTAATAGTTTTACCATTAATCACATTTAAGCCCACTCCTTTAGTTTTAGGTAACTCATAGTCTTTTATACCAGCATTATCTAGTATTGTCTTAAAAGGCGCTTTAATAGCCTCTAGCAATACAGTCTCACCTTCTGACTTACTGTTAATTTTAGTAGATGCATTCAATAGTGCAATTCCACCACCAGGAACAATACCCTCTTTAATAGCTGCTTTAGTAGCACATATAGCGTCTTCAACTCTATCTGTTTTTTCTTTTAACTCAATAGCTGAGTTAGCACCTATTTTTACTATTGCTATTTTAGCAGATAACATTGCTAATCTTTTTTCTAGCTTAATAGTTTCATGTGGTAGCTTAGATTCTGTAAGTTGTTGTTTTATTAATTCAATAATATCTTTAACTTGCTCACTAGATTCTTTTATTTGTAAAACTGTTTCATCGTGAGATGTTACACTTTTCAAGCAGCTTCCTAAGTGTTCGACTTGAATCATATCCATGTCGTCACCTAAATCTTCGTTTATAATTGTAGCGCCTGTTAATAAAGATAAATCATCTAAAACTTCTTTCTTGCTAATACCGTATGTAGGTGCATCAATGACGTTTACTTTAATATTACCTTTATTCTTATTCATAGCTAAAGCAGATAAAACACCTTGATCTAAATCGCCTATGATAAGCAAAGGTTTATTGTTTTTTATTACATACTCTAGCACTGATTGTATTTGTCTAATTGTATCTATTGGAGATTCAATTAATAAAACTAAAGGATTCTCTAGTTCTGCTGTCTTTAACTGTTGGTTAGTAACAAAATGAGAATTAGTTAAACCTTTGTCATACTGGACACCGTCAACTATCTCTACTTCTGTTTTTCCATCTGCAGATGTTTCCATCATTACAACTCCAGTGTTATTTACAGCTCTAAAAGCGTCTGCAATAATACCACCTAATTCAGGGTCGTTATTTGTTGATATAGTAGCTATTTGATCTATCATATCATCTTTCACATCAACAGCTATAGATTTTAAATATTTAACAACTTTATCTGTTGCTGAATTTATACCGTCTTTTAATTCTCTTGAGTTTTGCTTGTCTGAAATTTTATAAGCTTCTTTAAGTATAGCGTGAGCTAATACAGTTGCGGTTGTTGTTCCATCACCAGCTTCTCTAACTGTTTTTCTAGCAGCTTCTTTCAAAAGAGTTGCACCCATGTTTTCAACAGGATCTCTAAGTATAATTGAATCAGCCACAGTAACTCCATCTTTTGTTATAATTGGATTACCAGCGTTGTCTTCAAGTATTACGCATTTTCCACTAGCTCCTAATGTAGAGCTAACAGCTTTTGTAAGCTTGTTTATACCGCTCAATACATTGTCCCTAGCTTCGTCTCCAAAGTTAAGGTTTTTGACAATTTTGTCCATATTTTATTTGATTTGATTAAATTTTTAATACTATGATAGTATTATTACACGTTTGACTTATAAATTACCTTTTATTCTTCAGTCGGTGGCACAGGGTTTTGCCATGTAAAATATAAGTCTTCATTAACTGGTGTAATTTGAGACTGTATGTTTGCAGCTATACTAGCTTGCATTTGAGCTACATCTAAAGAATTTTCTAACCATCCAATAACTGTGGCTTCAAAAGCTTCAGTGTTTTCGTAAGGCGTAAAAGGCTCTCCAGCTACATAAGTGTAACTTTGCGTACCAATGTTAGTTGACGAATAAGTTTTACCGTTTGACTCTTCAGAACCCGTGTATCTGTAATGTACCGTGTAGATCACGTTGTCTTCACCTTCTGATTGAATGTGAGCATTCATTGCGGGAATGTCCCATTTGTAAGTAATTGCCATTTTTATTTATTTATTTATTTATTAAACTACTGCGGCGCATCGCCAATGTAAGTAGTAAAAGTTGTTTTATTATCTGGACTTGTTGGAACTGTATCATATGTTGATACAAGTAAAGTAAACTCAAATTCCGCTTGCCAATTGCTGTCAGTTGGCGAAATGTCAAAAGTGTTAGAAGGAAAAAATCTTCCAGCGGTATTACTACCTCCTATTTGATTTATAGATCCAGTTATAGTAGGTGTTGTATATCCCTCAGCCCTTGCTACACCATCGTAACTAATAGTAACAGTTCCAGTACCAGATATTTTTTGAACATACTTCCATGTGTAACTAACAGTTTGAGTAGCATCGCTAAAATTACCTATATTTGCGTAATTAAAATCCCCTAAACTTTGTGTAGAGATTACCAAGGTGTTTGTTGT
>Ga0209535_1000809_pt1 | contig 21767 bp, 30 predicted proteins | sample LinPmetageLP28_FD_184041 | JGI IMG/M metagenome (GOLD analysis project Ga0209535, IMG submission 184041) | Marine viral communities from the Pacific Ocean - LP-28 (SPAdes) (version 2) | ecosystem: Environmental > Aquatic > Marine > Oceanic | place: Pacific Ocean | collected 2009-08-22
AAGGAGATATAAGAGCTAAGTATAGATCTTCTGATAACACAGCTGGTTTAACAAGCACTATAGCAGTTAGAAATGGAAATGGTTCTGCATCTTTAACTTTTACTATTAAAGATGGCATAATAACTGGCATTGCTACTAGTGATAGAAGATTAAAAGAAAATATAACTTTAATAGGTACTTCAGAAAGTGGTATTAATATATACACATTTGAATACAAGCACAAGTTCAGTTTAGCTGGAGTTGGATTATTTCAAGGTGTTATGTCAGATGAAGTTCCAGCGGAGGCGGTCAGTGTAGATGAACATGGCTATGATATGGTTGACTACTCTTTAATAGACGTAGAGTTTAAAAAGCTATAACATGGAACTAATACAAAACTGGAGCGACCAAGATAAAACTAAATTACTAGATAGAATACTAGAAGTATTAGGAGATAAAGAATACATAGACATAGTCGTGTACGGTAGTAGAGTTAGTGGAGATTTTAATGTTAAGTCTGATATTGATGTAGGTGTTTACGTTAATGAAATTAAAAGATGTCAATGTTGTCAACTACAACCAGCTGAAATTACTAGTTATGTAAATGGCATATACCATCCGGAAAATGAACTTGGCAATTGGTTTGTTATGGATATTACTTTTCATTTAGCTACAAAAATAAAATCTAACAATTGGACGCAGTTTAAAGAAACATACGACTTACCTAAATATTCTTTAATAACTAACGAGTATTATCCAGGAAATATAAAAGAAACTAAAGAATTCAAAAAAATCAAACTAAAACAACAGTAAATAAACTAATAAATAAGTGAATACTATAATAAGTGCACTATAAAAATAAAAACAATGGTAGGATTAATTAATAAAAAAACAATTGCAGCGGGTAAGAAAGGTGCTAAGTCTTTAGGCGAAACATACAAGAAAAGTAAAGCCGCTAAAGATGCTAAAAAAATAGCAAAAGATAAACTTAAAGATGAAGGTAAAATTGCAAAGGAAGCTGCTAAAGATAAAAGAAAAATTAGAAGAGGACAAAAAACAATAGATCGAAAAACTTATGGTAGTGGTAAAAAAGGTAAAGCGGCAAAAGCTGCTGCTATAGCTGGAAAAGCTGCTGATGCTAAAGCAGAGGCTGCAGGTATGGATCCTACCGATACTGGTATGGATGGTGCTTCAATGGCTAATCCAAATACAAAAAAGAAAAGAGTAAAGTCTAAAACTGAGAGATTGAGCGAGTTAAAATCTCCTAGGAGAAAAGGCTTGAAAAAAGAAAAAAAGCAGAAGATGAAGCTAACAAGTAAGGAGAGGTATGGTTATATTAAATTTAATGAAGACGGTGCGTCAATGATGAAGAAAGAAGGTGCATCAATGATGAAGAAAGAAGGAGCTAGCATGTCAGGAGAAAAATATGACGCTAAACAAGCTTATAATAAAAACTTGTCTGCTTCTGCCAGATTACATTATTTAGAAAATAATAGAGCTGATAAAAAAGCTAAAGGTGGATCTCACAGAAGTCCAATTATGAAACATATGAAAAACATATAAAATGAATTTAAAGAAAACAGGAAAAAAATCTAATGGCTTAACGCCAGGAGGAAAAAGCAACAGGTCAATGACTAATTTAGCTACTAATGCTATGAATAAAAGACCAGCTCAGTACACTGACTCAGGTCAAAACTTTAAAGATGCGAATAATAACATGATTAAAGGTTCTCAAGTTGACGAAGGAGAATTATCACCTGTAATAAGAAAATCTCCTATGAGACCTTATGTTGAAGGTGGCAAAGACTCTATGTATTCAGGTGAAAAACTTTATCTAACTGATAAGCCTTTACAAATACGTAACTCAACTAGAGCACAAATGAAGACAGGTGTTAAGGTTAAAAGAGCATTAAAATCTGCATCAGGAATAGCCAAATAAGAAATAAACAACCGAACTATCAAGTGATAGTATATAATAACCAACGTTTAACTTAAAACCAAATACAATGACGTTTTTATATACCCGCACCAACACGTGGTCTAGTGCACCACAACCAACAGAAGAAACCATTAAGTACTGGAAACATATTTCACAGAAGAAAAACTGGAGAATAGTACAATTACCTAATGGGTTTTTACAAACCGAATATAAATCCATCGATTCAGATACTTGGATAGATGTTACCAGAAGAGAAACAATAGCTGGAGCAGAACAAGCAATAGATGCGTCTGTTGAACATTATGCTAAAAAGCTGGAGTTTACCAAAGGACCGAAAGTAATAAAAACCTTCGAGTAAATATTCAAAACAAATCAAATCAAATTAAATTAAATGCAAGAAATAAAGTTAGTTAAAAATCTGGCTTTTGGCGATTCAGCTAGAAGTCAGATATTAACTGGCGTTGAAAAACTTACTAATGCGGTAGGTTCAACGCTGGGAGCAAGTGGGAAATGTGTTATCTTAGAAGATGGTAATGGACAACCACAAATAACAAAAGATGGAGTAACTGTTGCTAATAGCATTACGCTACAAGATCCATTGGCAAATATTGGAGCAACGCTTATTAAACAAGCTGCTCAAAGAACAGTAGCAGACGCTGGTGACGGCACGACCACAGCCACAGTATTAGCTAAAGCTATATTAGATCAAGCTACAGAACATTCTCTTTTAGATAATCCAAGAGATATGAAGAAAGGCGTTGATTCAGGCGTTGACAAGGTTATAAAGTATTTAAATAAGAAGTCTAAAAAAGTTACTGGTAAAAAGATTGGCCAAGTAGCTACTATATCTGCTAACAATGATAAAGAGTTAGGTAAAGTTATAGGTGAAGCATTTAGATTAGTAGATGAAACAGGTGTTGTTATGATGGAAACAAATGAACAGCCTGAAACTGTTGTAGAATTAATAGAGGGTGTTCAATATGATCAAGCGTTAAAGAACAACCATTTTATTACTAACAAAGAAAAAGGAACAGCTGAACTAGATAATCCTTTAGTTTTAATAGTTGAGTCAGTAATCTCTAATGTTAGAAAAATACAATCTATTTTAGAACACGTTATTAAAAGTGGTAAGAGTTTACTTATCATTGCAGATGTTGACCAACAAGTAATTTCCGCGCTGGCCATGAATAAATCTAAAGGCAACATAAAAGTCAACATCATAGATGCACCAGTATACGGAATCAGCAAGAAAGACGTGTTAAGCGATCTATGTGCTGTGACTGGTGCTACACTTATTAATGAAGACTTAGGAGATGATATGGATATTATACAACCTGAACATTTAGGATCATGTATTAAATCTGTAACTAACCACGAAGAAACAATACTACAGGTAGATTTAACTGACAATGACGAAGTTAAAGAAACTATTGCTTTGCTAGAAAAGAATATAAAAGAAACTAAAAACCCTAATATAATTGTTAGACTAGAAAAACGATTAGCTAAATTAAAAGCTAAAGTTGCTACGGTTAAAGTTGGGGCTAACTCTGAAATAGAGTTGAAAGAAAAAAGAGATAGAGTAGAAGATGCTATTTGTGCTACAAAGGCTGCGATCAAAGAAGGTATAGTGCCAGGCGGTGGTATAGCTTTACTAAACGCTGCACAGCAATTAAAACCAGCATCAATAGGAGAAGAAGTACTTTACAGTGCTATACAAGCTCCTTTTAAACTGATACTAAAAAATGCTGGCGTTGAGGGTTATGAAACACCAACAGTAGAAGGCATGGGATTAGATGTGGTTACAGGAAATACGGTTGATATGGTAAAAGCCGGAATTATAGATCCTTTGTTAGTTACAAAAAGTGCACTAATGAACGCAGCTTCAGTAGCAACTACTATATTATCAACTGATTGCGTAATCAATAACGTAAGAGCATGAAAGCAGTAGGTAAGTATATAGTAATTGAGCCAATTAAAGAAATTGATGTTCAAACAAAAGGTGGATTAATTCTAGCTGAAAAGCAAAGAGAAGATGTTAGATATAGAAGAGCTAAGGTTTTAGAACCTGGCTCTGATGTATTAGTATTAAAAAAAGATGACGAAGTTTATTATGACAAGGCAGCTGGATTTAATATTGAAATAAATAAAGAAGAATACAAAGTTATTAAAGAGCACGACGTAGTTATTATTTTATGAGAAAGCTAACATCTAGTGATTTAAAAGATCTAGGTTTACTTAAGCATTATAGAATAATAAGAAAATGGGCTTGTAAAATTAATGACTTAAACGACGCAGATCTAGAGCTACTAATTTATTTAGATGCTATAGATATGTTTACTAAAGATGATTTTAAAAAAGGTACGTACTCATTCAGCTGGGATAACAGGCGCTGGAACAGATTATTGAAACAAGGGTGGATTACAGTGTGGAGAAAAAGAAACCACACAACTCAAAAATATCATATATATAAAGTTTCCTATAAGTGCAAACAGCTGATAAGTCGCATGTACCGTATAATGTTAGGCGAAGAAGATATGCCTACAACTAAATTAGAAAAAAGTAATAGATATAGTTATAAAGTAATGACTAAATCTATAGAATACGTTAATAAAGATAAAACAAGATAAATGCCTTATAAACAACCAAAAAATACTCCGCTACATAGCAGAAAACACGGAGCTTCAATAGAACCAGTTAGTGTGGTGTTAGGAGCAATTAAACTAGGTAAAGTTATAGCTGGCGCTGTTAAAGGTGCTAAGGCAGCTAAATTAGCTGCTACAGGCGTAAAAGCAGCTAAAGCTGCAAAAGCTGCAAAAGCTGGTAAATTAGCTGTAAAAGCTGCAAAAGCCGGTAAAGCAATTAAAGCTAGTAAGGTTGGAAAAGCAGTTGGAAATGCTAAAAAAGGTATTCAAGCCGCTGGTAAAAATATAAAAGGCAGCAAGGTCGGACAAAAAGTAAAGTCTACTATAGATAAAACAAAAGAATTAAAAGGTAAAGTAGAAAAAGGTATAAACAAAGCTGCTGATAAAGCTGAAGAACTAACTGGTGGCAGACTAGGTAATGCTTCTGAGCTTAAAGAAAAAGCTGCAGGGCAAATTGAGTCAAAAGCAAATGAGGCTGCAAATTCTGCTATTGAGGCTTCAACAGGAACCGTCGATTCAGGTGAATTTATTAAAAAACCTAAACAACCAAAAGGAGAAAAAGATACAGCAGGTAGTAGCTATTCTAATCCTTCAGGTCCTTCAATGAAAAAACAAGTTGGTACCTCTACTTCTGGTAACTTACCTCAAACCGTTACAAATCCTCAACAATTAAATTCTCTAGATCCTAGTAATATTGACAGAAGTATAGCTGCTAAAGCTAACGTTCCTAGAGTTATTAGAAACTTAGATGCTCCAGTTAATATAAAAGGTTTCAATATTAACGTAGGTGACGTAGCTAGATTGGGACATGCTTTAGTTTCTACAAGAATGGATGCTGTTAAAAAGGAAAGAAGAGTTAAAAAACTACAAGAACAACAAGAAAGTTTACCGACAAGTAAGTTGTCAGCACAGGTAGATAAAAGCAATAAAAAGATGAGTGCATTAGCTAAAAATATGAATCCTAAACCTCTTAATATAAAAGTAGCTAAAACTTCGCCTCTTTCAAAATCATCAAAAGTTAAAAAAATAGTTCTTTAAAACAATGAAAAATCAAACACCCTCAGGAAAAGTTTTAAATACTGGAAAACCAGTAGTTGGAACAAGAGTTATGAAAAGTAATAACTCTATTATAACGCCAAACTTAAAACAAATAGATAATATACCTTATAAAGGTAATGCAGTTTTGAACGCTCAAAAAATGTAATTAAATGCAAGATTTAAAACTGTATGTTATGAATGTTGCTTCTTTTACTATAGCTAGTTTAAATTGGCTAGAGCCAGCGTTAGAAATAATATTACTTTTGTTAACTATTGGTTATACGTTAAATAAATGGTATATACTAAAGAAAAAAAAATAATATGGAAAATCCCTTAGATCCAAATATGTTAAACAACATGAATAACGTTGTTCAAAAATCTGAAGACGCTCAGCAAGCGCAATTAAAATCTCAAATACCAGCTCCTTCACCGACGCCTGGCTCAGTACCTCAACCCATGCCTTTCACTAACGGTACTGGATCTGGAAGACCTGTTTTTGATCAAATGAACACAAACAATATAAACCAGATAACTCAAGGCAATATGCCTAACGCTTTGTTTGGTGCTTCTAAAAAGAAAGAACCTTTAACAGCTGACACGTTTTATAAAGATCCTTCTAAGGACAGGCAAAAACCTGCTCAATGAGAAGTATAAATGAAATTATAGTACATTGCTCAGCTACTAGAGAAGGCCAACACATTCCAGTTGAAACAATAAAAAAATGGCACGTAGAAGGTAGAGGCTGGACAGATATAGGTTATCATTTCTACGTAGAACTAGATGGCACTATTAAAAAAGGTAGAGATATAGATAAATCAGGGGCCCATACAAAAGGGCACAATCGTAATTCCATAGGTATTTGCTATTGCGGAGGCGTAGAGACTGATGGTAAGACACCGAAGGATACAAGAACAGAAGTACAAAAAGAAAGCTTGTTACATGTGCTAAAAACATTAATGGCGATGTTCCCGCTTGCTACTATTTATTCACACAACGAGTTTGCTAATAAAGCATGCCCGTCATTTGACGCAACAGAGGAGTATGAAAATATCTGAAAACACTGAGTTTAAAATTGATATAAAAACTGTAATTGGTATAATAATGTTAACTACAACTTTTGTAGGTATGTATTACACTTTGCAAGAAGACATAGCTGAAGCTAAAAAATTGCCACCAGTTGAAGTGGGTAGACTAGAGTATGAGTTAAAAGAAAAATGGAATCATGAGAACATTGAAGATATACTTGAAAGAGTTAATATGCTTGAGCAAGTTGACGATGTTATATTTGAAGAAATAAATGTTTTATCTAGCTTAGTTAAAGACGGAACTGAAAGCGATGGCAAATTGCAAGAGCTTCAAAAAAGATTAGAGGAGTTAAACAAAAGAAAGCCAACTATTATAGTTAAACAAGTGGAAGTTAAAAAACGTAGATAATGGGTAAAATTAGTCCAGCTTGTAAAGCTGCAGCAAAAAAGAAATTTAAAGTATGGCCAAGCGCTTATGCTTCTGGTTGGGGCGTGAGATGTACTAAAGCTGGTGGACCAGGTAATATGGGTAAAGGATCTAAGCTAAAAAACCGTGGCCAAGACTAAAGGCGGAGGAACTAAAAAAGTATGTCTACCTTCAGCAAAGGTAAGCTCAATGAGTCAATCAGAGAAAAATAGTGTTGTAAGTGCTAAAAGATCTGCAGCTAGCAAAGGTAATTATAAAAGATCAAGTAAGTCTAATGTAAAAGGTGCTCGTAAAAAAGGAGCTACACTTAGAGACTGGTTTGAAAAAGAAAACTGGGTTCAAGTTTCTAACGGTAAACCTTGTGGAGCTTCTATGAAAAAACCAACAGCTTGCGGAGCTTCAATGAAAAAAGAAACACCTTGTTGGAACGGCTTTATTAAGAAAGGCATGAAAAAGAAAGGCAATCGCATGGTAAATAATTGTGTAAAAGTAGGTGGAGCATCTATGCGTAAAACTACTAAAGGTCCTGGTAGAACTTTCTTTTCAAGTGAAGAAGGCGCTGGCATGACTAAAAGAGGAGTTGCTCAATACAGGAAAGAAAACCCAGGTAGTAAGTTAAAAACAGCGGTAACTGGCAAAGTAAAAGCTGGAAGCAAAGATGCTAAAAGAAGAAAATCATTTTGTGCTAGGTCAAAAAGTTGGACTGGTGAAAGGGGTAAAGCAGCTAGAGCAAGATGGAAATGTTAATATTATGAGATCAAAAGGTTTAGGCGATAGTATAGAAAAGTTTACAAAAGTAACAGGTATAAAAAGAGTTGCAGATATGATACCAGGTGGTTGCGGTTGCGATGATCGTAAGCAATGGTTTAATAAAAATTTTCCTTATAACATGAATAAAAAATAAATAATGGATTACAAGAATTTAAGTAAAAAACAAAATAAAAAAGTTTCTAAGCTTTATAAAAAAGCAGACAAGAAATATGATAAAGAAAAAAAGCTTGCGGGAAAATTTCTAGATGGCAAGTACGACGAAGGTCTCTTGAAACGCTCAAGTAAATTTACAGAGAAAGGCAATAAATTAACTGGAGAAGCTAATGACATTAGATATAAAGCAGGAAAAAAAGCAGATGGAGCTTCAGCTAAGTTTCCAGAAATAAAAGAAAAGAACGAGGGTAAGTTTACTGCTTGGGTAGAAAAGAATATGGGTGGCATGGACACTTGTAAAGCTGCTAGTAAGATAATGAGATCTCGTACTAAAAAGTATTCTCCGGCTGTAGTTAAGATGGCTAACTATGCTAATAACTTTGGTTGCAAAACTAAAAAAGAGGATGGTGCTTCTATGAAAGGCAAGAGAAGAGCTATAAAAGAATTAGATAAGAGATCGGGTGAAAAAGTAAAGACAGATAGAAAAGATAATGTAAAAAAACTTACTCTGACTGAACGTGCGGGTACATTAAATCAAAGTGTTACAACTTATAAAGGAGGACACGTTGATGCTAAATCTAAAACTTCATTTACAAAAGAACGAAAAAAAGATAAAGACGGTAATAAAGTTAAATCCACTGTTGCTAACAGATCAATAGAGGGAAGCACATACTACGGAAATCAAGGTAAAAAAGGTAAAACTGTAGTTAAAGATAACTCAGGTAAAAAAGTCTACAAAACAAATAGAAAAGGTATTACAACATTTAAAGGACCTAAATCAAAGAAAAAATAATATGAGTTTTAAACTTAAAGGAGCGCCATACGATAAGAACGATATGAATATAGGTGTTTACAAACAAAACCTAACTGATGGTTCTGTTGGTAAATCTAATCATACTGGTATTATAATACAAAATGGTATTGATCCTTTAACTGAAAAAGCAGTAATAGCTCATGAAAAAGTTCATCAAATCCAACAGCAAAAAGGTGAACTAGATTACGATGATAATAACTTTTATTGGAAAGGTAAGACATATCCAAGAGAAAACTTAAACGAACATAACGAAAATCTACCGTGGGAAAAAGAAGCCTACAAAGAAAGTAATAAACAAATAAAAGATCAAAAAGAAGAAATGGGATCAAATAAATTTAAACTAGGAGGACATAGAGGCAATAACAGCCCTTTCAAACATTTAATGGAAAGAGGTTTAATTGGGCCTGAATTAAAGTCAGGATCATCTATGAATCCAGGCTTTGATAAACTGCCTAAATCAGTTCAAGATAAAATATTAAAAAAAGACGGTGCATCAATGATGGATCGATATGGACCTTCTAAAAAAGACCCAACAGGAGCTGGTAGTAATATTTCTAAAAAAGAACAAAGAAAATTAACAAAATCTGTTAAATGTACTAAAGGAGTTGATGGTGGTGATTACTGTACTCAAACACCTTCTAAGGACAAAACAAAAAGAAATCCAAGAAAACCAAAAGAAAAACAATATCTAGTTAAAGACGAGGTTGTTAAAGTGGAGAAAAAAGATGCAGCATTAATAGAGCAAAATGAACAATCGGCAAGAAAAGCTAAAAAAGCCACAGGCAAAGCTACTATTGTACCTGGTAGCTATAAACCCAAGAAAGGAGACACTACTATTAAATATAAAACAGAGACTAAACCAGCTGACGCAGCACGAGAAGCTAAAGCTGCTAAAGCGGCTGAAGCAGGTTCAAAAGATGGCCAAACTAAAGAGGAATATGTAAACACTCAAACTCGCGATAAAAAATTTGCTGGAAAAACGTATGATAAAATGCATGAAAATAGCAGTGAAAAGCAAACTGGGTCATCTTCAACTACTTCTAGATACAAAAAGAAGAGTGAGTTTGGTAATTTAAACGAAGATCCAAGAAGAAATGATACAAGAAACTCTAAGACTGATAAATTTAAAAGAAGTGTAACTTCTACTAAAGGTCGTGTTAAAGATAAAGATGGTAATTACAAGAAGAATGACGATGGATCTTATAAAAATAAAAATTTAACAGGAACTTCTAAAACTAAAAATAAAATAATAGGTAAAGGGACTAAAACTAAATCTTATAGATTAAAGAACAGTGACAATACCGATTCAAACAGTAAAGCGGTAGGAGCAAAAAAACTTGAAAGAAAAGACGATAGATATACAAGAAAAGTTACAGGCGCTAAAAAAGGAAAAACTTCCATTGGTAAAAAAATACAAAGAGCTGACAAATTAACTACATCCGAAAGCAAAGAAACTACAAAAGTTAATTTTGATAAAAAAATAAACAAAATAACAGGAAAAGAAAACTTAAGACAGGCTGGAATAGGTTCTAAAACTAAGAAGACTACAAAACAATCAAAATTCAACAAAACAAAAAACTCTAAACCAAAAATCAAAAAACGCTCGATGTAAAGGTGGATTAATAATATGTAATTATATATATAACACAAAATACATACCATAAAACCTAAAACCAATATATATGAAAAAATTATTTTTATTAACACTTGTGGCTTTATCAATTAATTGCCATGCACAGACAGAGAGCTACAGCAAAGAACAAAATAAATTATTAAAAAAAGTTAATTTTAAGCCTAATAAACTTGTAAGTAGTTTAGAAGATTTAAACTTCAATAAACAAGACACATTATTTCAAGGTGTAAAAACTGTTAAATATAGTCAAGATGGAATTAATATTAATTTAGTATTATTAGAACATAAAAGTTTTGCAAATTGGAAACAAGAACGAGAGTTTATTTCTTATTGCAATTTTGAACTAGTTAACAGTCACGTAGGACTGTGCTTTGAATACGACGATGGGTCAATATTTGATTTATATGTTTTTATTGATTTAGAACTTAATGAATTAATCACAAACCATTATTAAAATGAAAAAAACATTTAAAGAAACTAAAATAGGTACTTTTCTAGCTACTAAGGCTCCTAAAGTTTTATCTGCATTAGGAGACATCTTACCAGACCAAGGAACTCTTGGTATAGTAAAAAACATTATATCAAGTGATAATAAGATCAAGGCGGCTGATAAAGAACATGCTATGAAACTTATAGAGCAAGATATAGCTGAAATGAAAGAAGTTTCTAGTAGATGGAGAAGTGATATGAAAAGCGACTCTTGGCTTTCAAAAAATACACGGCCACTAGCTTTAGTGTTCTTAACAGTGTCTGCAGTCTTAATGATGGCTGTAGATTCTTTTCACTTACAATTTAACGTAGATGAAGAGTGGATAGTATTATTAAAAACATTACTGGTGACAGTTTATGTAGCATACTTCGGAAGTCGTGGTGCTGAAAAAATAACAAAAATAAATAAATAAACATGAAAGGTTTAGAAGGAAATATGATGGCTCAACCAAGAGTGTTTGGGCATGATGCTGCAACAGTTACAGCTGGAGCATTAAATATAATAATACCAACTATACAAGCTGTTGAAATAACTGCCAATGGAACAGGTTATACTCAATCAGATGTAGGTGATGAAATAACTCAAGCAGGAGCTACAGTACCTTCTGGTGGTACAGGCATAGAAGTAGAAATAACTAGCGTAACTCCTTCTGGCGGCGTAGGTTCTGTTAAAATATCAGCCGGACATGAAGGTAGTGGTTATGATATAGGTAACGTAATTACTCTTACTTCTCCACCAAGCGGTGGTTCAGGACTTAAATTAAAAGTATTAGCTAATGGTTTAACTTTACCAGGTTTATCAGTCGAGGATAGAGGAGCTGTTATATATAATGGAAACGCAGCACAAAGTGTTGAAATAATAACAGAAGCTGGTAATGCAGTAACATTTCCATTGGTGCAACCAGGGACAGTTGTAGGAGATAAAGTTCCTATTTTAGCAAAAGGTGTTATATCGGGATCAAATTTGATAGCGGTATACTAAATAAAACAAAACAAACAATCAAATCAAATTAAATGAGTAAAAAAGTAAATAAAATAAATAAAAAACAATTAGAGATAATAAAAGAACAACAACTTAAAAATTCTCAATTAAACCAAAAAATAGGTATAATATCTAGACAATACCACGCTGTACTACACGAGTCTTCAGAACTAGATAAAGTTATTGATGAAACTAAAAACGAGTTAGAAGCCGAATATGGTGCCGTAAATATCAACTTAATGGATGGCACATATACTTTTATAGAGCAAGATGTCTAAAATAAGAAAAATTAGTATAGGTTCTGATTATAAAAATGATGCTATGCATTATTCTTTAGGTCAAGAGGTCTATGGTGGGCATATTATTAGTGATATTATTTTTGAAAATAAAGATAATTCTTACAATATTTTTATAACTAAAGATAACGAAGTTTTACCTTGGAAAAAGTTTAACTCTAATATGTCAATATCTGTAGAGTATCATTTATCATATTAATGAAAAGCTTATACAGCTTTATTGTCAAGCCTTTAAAAGAAAGATACGACAATATACGACAAGTTAATGGTAATAACCTTATTATTAATACTAGTATTGAAGACCATAGATTTATTAGTAAAAAAGCTGTAGTAGTCTCAACTCCTGCAGCTTACAATACTAAAATAAAAATAGGAGATGAATTATATATTCATCACAATATATTTAGAAGATGGTATGATCAAAAAGGTAAAGAAAGAAATAGCTCAACTTATTTTAAGGATGATTTGTACTTTGTTTTACCTGATCAAATTTACATGTATAATTTAAAATCACATTTAAATTATTGTTTTATAAAACCACTTAAAAATCAAAGCTTTCTAGATAATAGAAAAGAACAACCTAATGTTGGTATTGTTAAATATACTAATACATCATTAGAAGCCATAGGAATAGCACCTGGGACACTTATTACGTTTACCCCAAACTCTGAGTTTGAGTTTATTATAGAAGGTGAACGACTTTATTGTATGAAATCAAATGATATAGCTTTAACTCATGAATACCAAGGAAACGAAGAAGAAAATAATCCAAGCTGGGCAAAAAGCAGTTGAGGAACTTATTAAAGTAGCAAAAGAAAAAATCGTAGACTCAGACGACGACGTAAGCGCTGATAGGTTGAAAAACGCTGCCGCAACAAAGAAATTAGCTATATTCGATGCTTTTGAAATACTTAACCGTATGCAAATAGAAGAGGACATGCTAAATGAAAAACCTAAAGAAGTCAAAATAGAAAAAACTTTTAAAGGTTTTGCAGAAGGGAGAAGCAAGTGAGTTACGAGCAAACTCTTTGGAAAGAAATTAAGGACATTGTAAACCCTAAGATATTAGCTAAAAACAATAGATTTAAAAAATGGGATTATGGTTATAATTCTGATTATGATTTTATATGTATAAGTAAAACTGGAAAAATTGGACAAATCATTGAAATACAAAATCTCAGGATTGCTTTACCAGCAGCAGATGAATCGTTTAAACGAAGTAAAGAAAAAGCGGAACAATACTGGGAAAAGGCAGAATATCCAAAAGAGCTAAGTAGAATTAAAAGTAGATTTGACTGGGAAGAATATCCAGCTGAGTTTAAAGAAAAATGGTACGATTATATTGACAATGAATTTACTAGACGAGAGCAAGGATTTTACTTTTATAACAATGGTACTCCTACTTACATTACTGGCACTCATTACATGTACTTGCAGTGGTCAAAGATTGATATTGGAGCGCCAGATTTTAGAGAAGCAAATAGACTCTTCTTTATATTTTGGGAAGCATGTAAAGCAGACTCAAGATGTTATGGAATGTGCTACCTTAAAAACAGAAGATCTGGATTCTCTTTTATGTCAAGCGCAGAGCTTGTTAACCAAGCTACAATATCTTCCGATGCTAGGTTTGGAATACTTTCCAAGTCTGGAGCGGATGCCAAAAAGATGTTCACAGATAAAGTTGTACCCATATCAGTTAACTACCCGTTCTTTTTTAAACCCATTCAGGATGGTATGGACCGGCCGAAAACTGAACTGGCTTATAGAGTACCAGCCTCAAAGCTTACTAGAAGAAAGCTTGAATCTAATGAACAGCTCAGGGAATTAGACGGACTTGATACAACTATTGACTGGAAAAACACAGGCGATAACTCCTACGATGGTGAAAAGCTAAAGCTACTAGCCCACGATGAAAGCGGTAAATGGGAAAGACCTGATAATATATTAAATAACTGGAGAGTTACAAAAACTACACTACGTCTAGGATCAAGAATCGTAGGAAAGTGCATGATGGGCTCTACTTCAAACGCGTTAGATAAAGGTGGAAATAACTTCAAAAAATTATACTATAATTCAGACGTTACAGAAAGAAATAGAAACGGACAAACTTCTTCTGGACTCTATAGCTTGTTCGTCCCTATGGAGTGGAACTACGAAGGATTCATTAATACTTATGGACTACCTGTCTTCACTGTCAAAAAAAATAAAGTCAAAGGAATTGACGGTTATGACATTACAACAGGCGTTGTTGAGCACTGGGAAAACGAAGTTGAAGGATTAAAAAGAGATCAAGACAGTTTAAATGAATATTACAGACAGTTTCCAAGAACTGAGGCTCACGCTTTTAGAGATGAGTCTAAACATAGTTTATTTAACTTAACTAGAATATATCAACAAATTGATTATAATCATGAAGCGGGTAATGACAAAGCTGTAACAGAAGGTAATTTTCAATGGGCCAGCGGTGTTAAAGACACCAATGTAAGTTTTGTTCCTAATAAAAACGGTAGATTTAAAATAACTTGGGTACCACCTAATAATTTACAAAATCAAGTGATACTAAGAAATGGATACAAGTATCCTGGTAATGAACATCTTGGAGCTTTTGGATGTGATAGTTATGATATTAGTGGAACTGTGGATGGCAAAGGTTCTAATGGTTCTTTACATGGATTAACTAAATTTAGTATGGAAAACGCTCCACCTCATCATTTCTTTTTAGAGTATATATCAAGGCCTCAAACAGCTGAAATATTTTTTGAAGATGTACTGATGGCTTGTGTTTTTTATGGTATGCCTTTACTTTGTGAAAATAACAAACCAAGATTATTATACTATTTTAAACGTAGAGGTTATAGAGGTTTTTCAATGAATCGTCCTGATAAAATTTGGAACAAGTTGTCTACAACAGAGAAAGAAATAGGTGGAATACCTAACTCAAGTGAAGATATTAAACAAGCTCATGCAGCTGCTATTGAATCTTATATAGAAAATTACGTAGGATTTTTAGACAACAACACAGGTGATATGTATCATCAGAAGACTCTAGAGGATTGGGCAGCTTTTGATATAAATAATAGAACAAAACACGATGCTTCTATAAGCTCTGGTTTAGCTATTATGGCTTGCAATAGGAATAAATACATTCCTACAGCTAATGTTATTAAAAACAAAGTTAACTTAGGTATAAAAACTTATGATAACAAAGGAAATTTATCTAAAATAAACGAATAAATGCAAATACAAACTTATAATGGTAGTTCTTTTCCAGACCAGGTAGTACCTGACGAGGTCAAAGATAGCTTAGATTACGGAAGACAAGTTGGTAGAGCTATTGAAGGTGATTGGTTTAGTGGTACTAGATCAGGAGTATCTGGAAGATACAATACGAACTACAACAACTTTAGAAATTTAAGACTTTATGCTAGAGGAGAACAATCAGTTCAAAAATACAAAGATGAATTAGCTATAAACGGTGATTTGTCTTATTTAAATTTAGACTGGAAACCCGTACCTATAATACCTAAGTTTGTTGATATAGTTGTTAATGGCATGGATGGTAAGCTATATGATATAAAAGCTTATGCTCAAGATCCAGAGTCTTTGAAGAAGAGAACTAGATATGCTGAGACAATATTAAGAGATATAAACTCTCAAAAACTTATTCAACAAATAAAGGAAGTGTCTGGCATGGACTTACACAGTACAGCTAATCCTGAAGATTTACCTCAAAATCAAGAAGAGTTAGATTTGCACATGCAACTTACTTATAAACAATCCATAGAAATAGCAGAAGAAGAAGCTATTAATAATACTTTAGCTTTTAACAAGTATGATTTAACCAGAAGAAGAACTGCCGAAGATTTAGTCGTACTAGGTATAGGTGCTGTTAAAACTAGTTTTAATCTATCTGAAGGCGTAACAGTTGACTATGTCGATCCTGCTGACTTAGTTTATTCATATACAGATGATCCTAATTTTCAAGATATATGGTACGTTGGAGAAGTTAAGTACGTTAGCTTAAATGAACTTAAAAAAGAATTTCCAGGTTTAACTGAAGAAGAAATGGAAACTATACAGAAGTATCCAGGGAGTAAAAGTTATAACTATCAATTTAATGGAAGGCAAGACAATAATAGTATTGCAATTGTATATTTTGAATATAAAACTTATCAAGATCAAGTTTTTAAAATAAAAGAAACTGCTACTGGGTTAGAAAAAACATTAGAAAAGCCTGACACATTTAACCCACCTAAGACTGATAAATTTGATAGAGTTTCAAGATCTATAGAAGTTTTATACCATGGCGCTAAAGTATTAGGACATGATATGATGTTAAGATGGCAAGTCGCTAAGAACATGGTTAGACCAGAAGCTAATGTTGTTAAGGTTAATATGAGTTATAATATATGTGCTCCAAAAATGTACAAAGGTAGAATAGAGTCTTTAGTTGGGCGTATGACAGGTTTTGCTGATATGATACAATTAACGCATTTAAAACTTCAACAAGTTTTATCAAGACTAGTTCCTGATGGTGTTTATTTAGATGTTGATGGACTTGCGGAAGTAGATCTTGGCAATGGTACTAATTATAATCCTGCTGAAGCTTTAAATATGTACTTCCAGACTGGTAGTATACTAGGTAGGTCTATGACACAAGATGGTAATATGAATCCTGGTAAAGTGCCTATACAAGAACTTCAAACGGGCTCTGGCGGCGGTAAAATGCAATCACTAATACAAACTTATCAGTATTATTTACAAATGATGAGAGATGTTACTGGACTTAATGAAGCTAGAGACGGAAGCCAACCAAATAAAGATTCATTAGTTGGATTACAAAAACTTGCGGCAGCTAATTCTAATACAGCTACCAAACATATAGTTCAAGCAAGTCTATATTTATCAGCTAGAACATGTGAAAATATATCATTAAGAATAAATGATGCTTTAGAGTTTCCACTAACAAAAGAAGCATTAAAAAACAGTATTAGTTCTTACAATGTAGGAACTTTAGAAGACATGTATCAATTAAACATGTTTGAATTTGGCATATACTTAGATTTAGTTCCTGATGAAGAAGAAAAAGCTCAACTAGAAAATAATATTCAAGCAGCTTTAAAAACAAATACAATACACTTAGAAGATGCTGTAGAAATAAGAGATATAAAAAATCTTAAGCTAGCTAACCAGTTTTTAAAATTAAAAAGAAAACAAAAAGCAGCAGAAGATCAAAAGGCTCAGCAAGCTAATATACAAGCCCAAGCAAACGCTAATGCTGAAGCTTCTGAAAGATCTGCAGCAGCTGAAATGCAAAAACAACAAGCGCTAGCAGACACCACGCTGCAAATTGCTCAAGGTAAGTCTAATTTTGAAATAAATAAGATGCAACAAGAGTATGATATGAAAAAGCAAATGATGGAAATGCAGTTTTTATTTGATAAAGAATTGAAACAAATGGAAATAGACAAGCTAGGTTCTAAAGAAAAAATGATAGAAGATCGTAAAGACGATAGAACTAGACTAGAAGGCACTCAGCAAAGTGAAATGATACAACAAAGAAATTTAGATTTACCACCTATAGATTTTAATCAAGGTGGTCAAGCACAAGACTCGATGCCTCAAGGCTTATTAGAGTAATTATTAACTATTATATTATATTATGTCAGAAGAAATAAAAGAAACACCGGGAGGTGAGTTGACTCAAGGCGAGTTTAAAATTAAGAAAAAACCAAAAAACCTAAGTAACATTAAAGAAGTGACTGAGACTAAAATAGATTTATCTAAAAAAGAAGATGAACCTATCATTAACGAGGTTGTTGAAGAAAAAAAATCAGAAGACAACGCTGTTGGAGAAGTTTCTAACGAAACGGTAGTTGAAGAAACTAAAGAAAAAGAAGATCCTACAAAAACAAGAAGAGTAGTAGAATTACCTGAAGATTTAAATAAACTAGTTAAGTTTATGGAAGAAACAGGTGGTACAGTTAAAGACTATGTTAGACTAGACACTGACTTTTCTCAAGTAGACGGTAATGTTTTATTAAAAGAATATTACAAAAATACTAAGCCTCATTTAGATGATGAAGAAATAAATTTCATAATGGAAGATAATTTTTCATTTGATGAAGAGCTTGATGAAGAGCGAGATATAAAAAAGAAAAAACTCGCACTTAAAGAAGAAATTGCTAAAGCCAAGAACTTTTTAGAAGATACTAAGGATAAATATTACGAAGAGATCAAGTTGAGACCTAACGTAACTGAAGATCAAAAAAAAGCAACAGACTTTTTCAATAGATATAACAAAGAACAATCACAAGTTGTACAAAGGCAAGAAGAGTTTGCTAAAAGTACTAATGACTATTTTTCTAACGATTTCAAAGGTTTTGAGTTTAACGTTGGAGAAAAAAAGTTTAAGTATAATGTTAACAATACTCAAGACGTGGCCAAAGACCAAGTTAAACTATCTAATCTAACTAAGATGTTCTTAGGTGACGATGGATCTGTTAAAGACATTAATGGTTATCACAAAGCCCTGTATGCAGCTAGAAACATAGATACTATTGCTAGTCATTTTTACGAACAAGGAAAAACCGATGGCGTAAAAAATTTAGTTAATAAATCTAAAAATATAGAAACAGCTTCTCGTCCACAAAGCGGTGAAGATATTTATATTGGAGGTTTAAAAGTAAAAGCAGTTTCTGGTATTGATAGTTCTAAGTTAAAAATACAACGAAAAAATAAAAACTAAAAACTAAAATTATGAGTTTATCAGGTGGGAGTTTTCCCGCGTCACTAGTCCCTTCTCAGAACAGAATGGCATTGAGCACTAACTTTTTAGAGTTCAATACAGGAAGTGGAAAGGACTTTGCACAACAATATCTACCAGAGCTTTACGAAGCTGAAGTAGAAAGATACGGAAACAGGACTTTGTCTGGTTTCTTGAGAATGGTAGGCGCTGAAATGCCTATGACTTCTGATCAAATTATTTGGTCTGAACAAAATAGATTACACATCTCCTACAGAGGCTTAACACAAGCTATAACTGAAACAGGAGCTGGTACTGGTATTTTTAATGTTACCCCAAGTTTAGCTACTACAGGTAACACTGCTACTAGTATAGCTGTAAGAAAAGGACAAACAGTTCTTTTATCAGATGAAGCTACTGGTTTAGTAACTGCCAAAGTTCACGTAAGTGAAGTATATGACACTGCACAAGGTGCTGGAAATCCTGTGGTTGACGGAGCTTCTAACGCTTTAAGCTTTAGATGTTCGCCTTATGGAAGCAACGCCATACCTGCTGGTTTATTAGGAACTGCAAACGTTAATATGTTTGTATACGGTTCTGAATTTAAAAAAGGTACTAACGGAATGTCAGGTTCTATTGAGCCTTCTTTTACTCAGTACGCTAACAGACCTGTAATTATCAAAGACAAGTACGAAATTAATGGTTCTGATACTGCTCAAATTGGGTGGGTTGAAGTTGCTACGGAAGACGGAACATCTGGATATTTATGGTATCTAAAAGCTGAGTCTGAAACTAGATTACGTTTTGAAGATTATCTTGAAATGCAAATGGTTGAAGGTGAAAATTCTAAAACAGCTGCTGGTGGTGCTACTACTTTAAGTGGTCAAGGTTTAGAAGGTTCTCAAGGTTTATTTGCTGCTATCGAAGACAGAGGTAATATATACTCTGGTTTTGCTGGTGCTGCTGCTCCTGGTTCAGGTGCAATGGGAGATTTTGATGAAATACTCAAAAACTTAGACAAGCAAGGTGCTATTGAAGAAAACATGCTTTTCTTATCTAGATCTACTGCTCTTGATTTTGACGATATGATCGCTGCTATGGCAGGTGGAGGTTTTTCTTCTACTGCTGCTGCATCTTATGGTTTATTTGACAATGAGCAAGAGATGGCGCTAAACTTTGGATTTACTGGATTCAGAAGAGGTTCTTATGACTTCTACAAAACTGACTGGAAATATCTAAACGATGCATCTACAAGAGGATTAGACAAAGCTATTGATGGGGTTTTAGTTCCTGCTGGAACTTCAACAGTATACGATCAAATGTTAGGTTCTAATATCAGACGACCATTCTTACACGTAAGATATAGAGCTTCTGAAACTGAAGATAGAAGATTCAAAAACTGGATTACTGGTTCAGTTGGAGGAGCTTACACTTCTGATTTAGATGCAATGTCTGTACATTTCTTATCTGAAAGATGTTTAGTTACACAAGCTGCTAATAACTTCGTGTTATTCAAAGGAGCATAATTAATTATTAACATTTAAAAAAAATAAGAAAATGGGATATGTAAAATTAGACAAAGTTGGCAGTGCATTTGATGTATTGTCAGCAGAAGGTGTAGCTACAGTTAAACTTGGAGCTAGCGCTAAACTTGGCAAAATATCTGTGACGTACACAGGTGATGTTTCAAATGAGATCTTAATTCAGCCTTTTGGTTGGATTGTAGGTACAGTTTCAACACACTTTGTGCAAGCAGATGTTCAAGCTATTGTAAAAGCGATTGGATTAATTGGCGGTGGTGCAGGAATGCAAAACACTAGCACATTAACTAAAGACGTTGCTTCTGCAACTTATGCTGCTATTTAATTAGCAAACAATAATAAGATCCCGCTTCGGCGGGGTCTTTTTTAATTATTATATTATATTATATTATGGAAAAAACAAAAAAAGCTCCTGCTCCTAAGCAAGAGGTTAAAAAAGATACTTGGGAATATAAAGATAGAACATATTACCTTATTGATGGTAAAAACCCTTTAACGTACACTATGCCTAGTAAACACACTAGAAAATTTCCACTAGTTTGGTTTGACCCAGATAAAGGTTATGAAAGAGAGTTAAGATATGCTACTAATCAAAAATCTATATTTGTTGATGAACAACAAGGGCAATCAACTTTAAAGCATATAGTTTTTGAACTAGGAATGTTAATTGTTCCTAAAGAAAAAAGAAATTTGCAAGAGTTTTTAGGTAAACATCCTCATAATGGTTTATTGTTTTCTGAGTACGATAAAATTGAAGAAGCAGTAGACGAGGTTGAAGATTTACAGGTTCAACTAATAGCAATGAATGCGGCTATGGAAATGGATCCTGATTTTGCAGAGGCAATACTAAGAGTTGAGTTAGGTTCTAAAGTGTCTGAATTGACGTCTAAAGAACTTAAAAGAGACTTATTGTTATTTGCAAAAAATCAACCAAATTTATTTATTGAAATAGCTAATGATGATAATGTACAATTAAGAAATATAGCTATTAGAGCGAGAGAGAATAATATCATAAAGCTTAGCGGAGATAATAGAGTATTTTCCTGGGCCTCTAACGATCGTAAATTAATGACGGTTCCTTTTGATGAAAATCCATACTCAGCAATGGCTGCTTGGTTTAAAACAGATGAAGGTGTTGAGGTTTTTAAATCGATAGAGAAAAAACTAAAATAACAAGTGATTATAAATAAGGGTGGTTAACGCCACCCTTTTTTTTTAAAAATATTAAAATGGCAATAAACGTAAATACGGTATATACAACAGTATTAAGTATTCTTAATAAAGAACAACGTG
>Ga0209535_1000810_pt1 | contig 21764 bp, 9 predicted proteins | sample LinPmetageLP28_FD_184041 | JGI IMG/M metagenome (GOLD analysis project Ga0209535, IMG submission 184041) | Marine viral communities from the Pacific Ocean - LP-28 (SPAdes) (version 2) | ecosystem: Environmental > Aquatic > Marine > Oceanic | place: Pacific Ocean | collected 2009-08-22
TATTTTGAAAAACTTAGATACTCAAGGTGCTATTGAAGAAAACATGCTTTTCTTACAAAGACAAACAGCTCTTGATTTTGATGATATGCTAGCTGCAATCTCTGGTGGAACTGCCGGTGGTACTGCTTTTGGTTTATTTGAAAACTCTGAGGAAATGGCATTAAATCTTGGATTTAGTGGTTTCCGTAGAGGATCTTATGATTTCTACAAAACTGATTGGAAATATTTAAACGATGCTTCAACTCGTGGCGCCATTGCTGGAATTAGTTCCATTGAAGGCGTATTGATACCAGCTGGAACATCAACTGTTTATGATCAAGTTTTAGGAACCAACATCCGTAGACCTTTCTTACATGTACGATACAGAGCTTCACAAGCTGATGATCGTCGTATGAAGTCTTGGTTAACTGGTTCTGCTGGTGGTGCATTTACATCTACATTGGATGCTATGGAAGTAAACTTCCTATCTGAAAGATGTTTAGTAACACAAGCTGCTAACAACTTTGTATTATTCAAAGGAATCTAATAATGATTCAAACTTAATAATATCCCCGTCTTCGGGCGGGGTATTATTTTTATAACTATTTAATTTTATTATATTATGGCTAAAAAAGCTACAGCAGAAACTATTGAGGTTGCACCTCAAGAGGTTGCGGTAAAAACCGCTCCTAAACCCACAAAACCAACGTGGGAAATTAAAGATAGAGTTTATTATTTAACAGGTAATAAAACACCTTTAACATATACAATACCAGGTAAGCATACTAAAAAACATGCTTTGCTTTATTTTGATCTTAAAACTGGTAAGCAAAGAGAAATAAGATATGCAACTAATCAAGACTCACCACTTGTAGACGAACAAAAAGGTGAGTGCACTATGGGTCATATTAGGTTTCATGATGGAACTTTAAATGTTCCTAAAGAAAAACAAAATTTACAAAAATTATTATCTTTATATCACCCTTTAAAAAATAAACTTTATAAAGAGTTTAGTGCTGTTGAAGAAGCTGAAGATCAATTAGATGTTTTAGACCTACAAATAGACGCTTTAAATGCGGCTAGAGATATGGAAATAGATCAAATAGAAGCTATTTTAAGAGTTGAAGTTGGATCTAAAGTTAATTCCATGAGCTCTAAAGAACTTAAAAGAGATATACGTTTATTTGCTAGAACAAATCCACAACTGTTTATTAGCTTAGCTAATGATGACAACGTACAGTTGAGAAATTTAGCTATTAGAGCTTCAGAAGCTGGTATAATAAACTTATCAGGTGATCAAAGAACATTTACATGGGGATCAAACGGTAGAAAACTAATGAATGTACCTTTTGATGAAAACCCTTATTCAGCATTTGCTGCTTTCTTAAAAACAGATGAAGGTGTTGAGATCTATAAATCTATAGATAAAAAACTATAAAAACAAGTGATACTATAACATAGGCGGTTTCGGCCGCCTTTATAGTATAAATAAAAAATTAATATGGCAATAAACGTAAATACAGTATACACAACAGTCTTGTATATATTAAACAAAGAACAAAGAGGTTACGTTACACCTACAGAGTTTAATAGTATTGCCGACTTAGTACAAAGAGAGATATTTACTTCTTATTTTCCAGATGGTAATCAGCAGAATAGAAGAAATCAAAATAATACTGAAAATGATACTGAGTTTTTTAACATGTATAAAGATACAGCGTATCTATTGCATCCTTTTGAAAAAGAAATTAACTTTGTATATAACACTGCTAACACCGGTTTTACGCCTCAATTTCCAGCTACGGTTTATAGAGTTGGAGAAGTTATATCAACATACACCGGTCAACCACAGTATGATTCCATAACTCAACTAGCTAGTAAAAAAGATTTTGACAAAATAACAAGATCAAAACTAACTGCTCCTACAAAACAAAATCCTTTATATTATATTACAAATACTACTATAGCGCCAGCTACAGAACAGCAGTTGTTATTAAAAATATCTCCAATACCTAATAGCATTAAAGTAAATGGATTAACAACACCTACATTACCTATATGGGGTTTTACAGTAGGAAGTTTAGGTCAATTTATATATAATCCAAACGCAAGTGTTAACTTTTCTCTAGACGTTTCAGAGCTACCTAATTTAATTATAAATATATTAAAATATTTTGGTGTAGTTATAAATGATCCTACTATTATACAAGTAGCATCACAAGAGGCAAAAGACATTGAAATAAACGAAAAATCTTAAACAAATGAGTTTAGTAACAGAAACAAATCAACAGTACTACCAAGGTGCTCAACCTTTTTTAATTCCAGCAACTGCATCAGGGCAATCATTTGTTACTACTTTTGATACAGATTTAATTTTTGGAAATGAAAATCCTGCTAATGTAAATTATGCTTTAAACAACTTTAAGATTTATACTAGCTCAACTGGTTTACCCGGTAGCTTTACAGAATACACAAGTGCTTATACTGTTTCTAACAATACTATAACAGTGACAGGACCTTTAACGATAAATCACATGCTTGTTGTTCAGTTAAAAACATTAGATGGCGGTAAATATGATGGAGCAGCTATTGGTAACACTGTCGAAGAAAACTATGGTGGATACGAGTATATAACATTAAACGATGCTATAGACAACTTTATGGTTGGTTATGTTGGTGATGGTAAAATAATTCAAAAAGCTAAAAAATCTGATGCGTTGTTTTTTGCTAAAAGATCTTTGCAAGAATTTAGTTATGATACTTTAAAAAGCGTTCACTCTCAAGAGCTGACAGTTCCACCGTCTTTAAGCGTGGTGCTGCCTCAAGATTACGTTAACTATGTGCAAGTATCTAGAATAGACGAATTAGGCATAAAAAGAATTATATATCCAGTAAATAACCTTACAACAAATCCTTATAACAATCCAATACAAGATAACGCAGGTGTTCCTACTCAAGATAACTTTGGTGAAAATATAGAAGGTGATTCTATAACAGAAGAAAGATGGAAAAAAGCAAATCTTAATTTGTTGAATTTTAATTTATTAAACAACTTTGACGATTTTGCTTACTGGTGGAATTTATATGGCTTTGATGGCAATTTTAATACAGGTAAACTTTACGGTTTAGATCCTCAATACTCTCAAATAAATGGTTATTTTAGTATTAATCATAGAGAAGGAAAAATGTCTTTTTCAAATGGATTAGCAAACAAGTTAATTGTATTAGAATACATATCTGATGGCTTAGCTCATGATGGTGACAGTAAAGTCCCTAAATTAGCTGAAGATGCTTTATACGCTTCTATACTTTATAATATAGTAGCTACAAGATCAGGACAACAAGAATATTTAGTTCAAAGGTTGCGTAGAGATAGATCTGCTAAACTTAGAAATGCTAAAATAAGATTATCTAACATTAAACTTGATGAGTTTGTTCAAGTAATGCGTGGTAAATCTAAATGGATAAAACACTAAAATTTAATGGCTGAAGTAAAAAATAGTTTTCTTAAGTCCAAGATGAATAAAGATCTTGATGATAGATTAATTCCAAACGGTGAATACAGAGAAGCTACAAATATAACAGTAAACCAGTCTGATGGTTCAGATGTTGGAACTGTTCAAACAATACTTGGAAACAAAGAAGTTATTGATTTAAATACTGTTACAGGTAAAACTGGTTTAGAAGTTATTGGCGTTAATAGAAACGACTCTTTAAATACTATATTTGTTTTTGTTACTAATAATAATGAATCTTCTCAAGCATATAACTCTACTAAATATAGCGCTATAGTATCTTGGCCAGTTGAAGAAAATACGGAAAATGCTAAAATAATTGTAGAAGGAAATTGGCTTAATTTTCACACATCTTTCCCTATATTAGGTATAAACTTATTAGAAAATTTATTATTTTTTACAGATAATAGAAATCAACCTAGAAAAGTAAACATTAATAACCCAGTAGGATATTACACTAAAGAAGATCAAATATCTGTAGCTAAATATTATCCTTATCAAGCGATAGATCTTTATCAACCTAGCACTTTAGCTTCTGCCGTTATAGCAACGCATACAACATCAGCGGCTAGTATTACAAACGCTATAATATTAAATAGCACCACAAACGTTTTAGCTGGTCAAGGAGTTTTATTAAAAGCTGGTTCTGCTACAGAAATACTTAAAAATACTTTTGTTACCTCTGTTAACGAGTCTAAAGGAACTGTTAATGCTAATGTAACTGGCACTAGTATAGTTTTAAATAATGTTCAAGGATCTATTGTAGCTGGTGATATTGTTAGTGATACTGACGGAGTTATAACTGGAACTGTAACCGTTTCTTCATATACAGCTGCTTCGGCTACAACAGGAACTGTTGTTATAAGCTCTTCTCAAACAGTTCAAGCTGGATTAATTCTTACTTTTTCAGGTACAAACAAAACCGTGTTTACTAATCAAAATGTTAACGTAGCTTCCGGGGCAGAAATACAATTTGTAGCTGTGGAAACTACTATGCAAGATGCTATATCAGAATATCTGCCGGTCACAGGTGAAGGTGACGTTTTACTACGTACGGTTCCCACAGATGAATTTAATTTACAAAACTACAAAGGATATACTATTCCAGTTAGCAGTGCTAATCCTCCTGGCGTAGGTTTTACAGTTTTTAAAAGAACAAGTGTAGGTGGTTCTTTTGTAGCTACTAATGGTATTGTAACTAATTTTATAAAAAATCCTGCTGCAGGTGGTTTTCAGGTAAAAACAACAGGGACAGTTAGTGGTGTTGGAAATGGTACTATTAATTTAATATCCGGTGGTACTGGTTACACGGCTGGAATAAAAAATACAACTGGTGGTTCTGGCACAGGAATGACTGTGTTTGTAACGCAAGCAGGAGGTGTAATTCAAACTGCAGTAGTTGAAAATGCAGGATCTGGTTATGCTGTAGGTGACCAACTTGATATCGACGGTGGAACTACCGATGCCAGTTTTTCTATACAAACTTTACCGGATCAAGTTTTATTAGCAATACCAAATCCATATTTTGATATTAATTTTGCTCAACAAGCTAACGTAGATTACTTGGACGATAAGTACGTTAGATTTTCTTATAGATATAAATTTGATGACGGAGAGTACTCTTTAATAGCGCCTTTCACTCAGCCTTGTTTTATACCTGAACAAGATGGTTATTTTTTAGCAGCTAGTTTTAATGACAACGATACAAGCTCTAATAATATAAGTGATCAAGAAAAAGCTTTTCAAAGTACTGAGGTTTCTTTTATGCAGAATAAAGTAAATAAAATACTTTTAAATGTACCTTTGCCATATTCAGCAGGTACTTTAAATTCTAATTTAAAAATAATTGAAATAGATATTTTATATAGGGAAGCTGGCTCTTTAGCTATAAAAGTAGTAGATTCTATAGAATTAAGCGGTAATTTTTCTGGAAATGATTTTTATTTTCAATACGAGTATGGATCAAAATCTCCATATAGAACGCTACCTGAAAAAGAAACAACTAGAGTTTTTGATAAAGTTCCAGTTAAAGCTTTAGCTCAAGAAGTTATAAGTAATAGAGTGGTATATGGTAATTTTCAAAACCAGCACACTCCTCCTAATTTTTTAAATTACAATATAGCAGCTAGTCCTAAAAATGAATTTGGAGTTTCTGTAAGTGGAACTGGAACCTCTACAATAGAATATCCTAATGCTAATTTAAAACAAAATAGAAACTATGAAGTAGGCATAGTGCTAGCAGATAGATTTGGAAGACAATCTACGGTTATTTTATCTGAATCTCAATTAAATAATTTACCTTCATATTTAGCGTCTACTATATATTCTCCTTATAGAACTGAAGCGCAACAATTAACAAATCCAGAGATTTTTGACGGTGATTCATTGAAAGTTATATTTAACGATTTAATACTAAGCATTCAAGATAGCGCTATTGGAACACCGGGCTTATACAATGGAGATCCTTCTTCTGATGATTATAGACCACTAGGTTGGTATACGTATAAAGTAGTTGTAAAACAAACTGAGCAAGATTATTACAACGCCTATGTGGCTCCAATAATGCAAGGATACCCTAACAATCAAGATCAAGAAAAATTTGACACATCTCACATTGCTTTATTTGCTGATAACATAAATAAAATACCTAGAGATTTATCAGAACTAGGACCTACTCAAAAGCAATTTAGAAGTAGTGTAAAATTATACACTAGAGTAGCTTGTAACAATGATGTAGCTAGTCCTTTTTTCACTAATAAGCAATTTTTTCCTTTGCGAGTAGGCGATATAGCATCGGCAATTGGAACTATAGACGATTTGTTTGATTTACCTCCAGATCCTGGAAGCTTTCTTTTTTCAGCTCAAATACTTGCGGCAAGCGGTATTCCAAATCAAATTAGATTAATACCACCAACCAGCACGGGAAATCCTGGGCAAACTGTAGGTTTTTATAGCTCTATAAAACTTGGTGATGAAATAAGAGGTGCCAACTATGGTTACGTTGGAGAAAATAAAGCAGTTGTTACTAGTATAGAAAGTAATCAATCTCCAGTTCAATCAAACGCAGATTTTAAATTAACGCTTTCTCAACCGCCTCAAGGTCTTGTTGCTAATAATAATTTAAATTTCCATAGATTTGGAGGTAGAAGATATTTTTATAATCAAGAATCAGATCCACTTGTGGCTAGAATAAGTACTACAAAACAAGCCGGTATATTAATTCCTGAAAATTATCCTAGTTCTACTACAGCTGTTAATATTCTAGAAGTACAAGCACAAGAATCTTTACTAGATATATACTACGAAACAACAACTACAGGAGTTATAAGTGAATTAAATCAAGCTATATCTGAAGGCCCAGGGGCCTTAGTTTATTCTAGAGTTGAAGGTTGGACACCAAGTTTAACAGAAGCAACAACAGGTATTGGAACCGTGGTAGTGGCCAACTTTAGAGCGGTCATGTTAAATGGAACACAAATAAATCCAGTGGCAAACGCAACTGCTACGCTAGTATCTGTGTATGAGCAAACTGTTGATGGATCAACAACAAACACTCAAAATGCTTTAGGTAATCCGTATATAGATTCATTTGCTATATCTAATTCTGCAACACCTGGATTTTTTCAACTGACTATAAATTCAAGCCCTTCTGAGCTAGTATTTAAACTACCAACGTTTCAGCCTAATAGCAATAATCTTAATTTTGAAATATTATTTAACCACCCTAACGCTGTAACTTCTTTTACTTCTGTTGAAAATATACCTATGGGGAATGTGCTTCCTAGTATTACTAATTGTCCTGGAAACTTAAATATTATTACTAAAACATCATCTATTTTTAGTTTTACAGGTATAAACGGAAGTAGCACGACATCTTTAAATCAGCAAGATCTTGTTTGGAGCTTAGCTCCTGCAAGTTATCCTCCGGGTGTTGGTTTTACCATAGACTCAAACACTGGAGTTTTAACAGCTGATTCAATTCAAACACCAGAAGGTACATACGCTATAACAGTACTTTTATCAGACGCCGGAAACACTACAACTTGTTCTTTTAATGTTACTTATTTTTATCAAGCTACAGCTACTTTTAGCAACCCTAATGGCGGTCAAAGCATAAATGTAGACAATACTACCGGGCAAAGTGGCACTATAACTCAAACTGTTACTTTAACTGTTGTAAATGGAGATGCTTCGGTAGTATTAAGAGTTCAGCACCAAGGAACTACAACAACAGCTTATAGCACAACTGGTCAAGCTAGTTATACTGGAACTTCTAGCGGTAGTTTTAGTCCACAAGGTCTTCTTTTCCAAGCGCCACCAGCCAGCACTCAAAGTTCACCAACTATTTTAGGACCCGGCACATACAATTTTACAATTACATCACAAATAAGTGGTTTACCAGCTTTAAGCTCAGGATCAGCTCAGTCTATTGTAGATGTTGTTGCTACGCCAATATAATAGCTATGGTAATTAATAAAAAAATTAAGTGATAATATAAAAATGGCAACAACAATAGAAGTAAAATATTTTACTAGTTTTTTACTAAAAAACCAAGTTGTTCCAAACAATAACCCAACTGTATATATTGGTGGGGTTGCTTGGAATGGATCTAAAGGAATACCTAGAAACTCTGGAGGTTTTCAACAACAATTAATAGAGCCTAAATCTGTGTGGTATATAGAAGAATCTAGAATAAGAGCTGGATTTAATAATACATCAACTGATTATGGCGTAAGAGCATTTATAGTTGAAGATAATCCACTTTCTTCTATTAGATTTAACTCTATGATATACTCTGGTATATTTAATTCTAGAACAAGTATTAATGATACAAATGTATTTAGCGTAGGTGATGATATTACAAAAAGTGTAGATCCTGAAAACGGTTCTATACAAAAACTTTATGCTGAAAATACTAATTTAACCATATTTCAAGAGTTAAAAGTAAGTAAAGCTTTAATAGATAAAGACGCTATATACTCTGCAGAGGGCGGTGAAACGCCTGTTAGCTCGTTTACCACGGTTATAGGTCAAATAGTACCTTATCTTGGTAAATATGGCATAGGACAACACCCTGAAAGCTTTGCTGTTTATGGGTTTAATAAATACTTTGTAGACTCAAACAATGGTGCTGTAATGAGATTAGGCAATAACGGTCTTACAGAAATATCTTCAACAGGTATGAGGTCTTTTTTTAGAAAAAACATAGCTTCTATTGATTCTCCTTTTACTGGCAAAGGTAAGTTAATAGGTGGTTGGGATATACACTCTAAAGAATATGGTATTTCTTTACAACCGTCTAGCACCAATGGTAGTGTTTATAATAAAGATTATTTTACATTAACATTTGACGAAAGACCTGTTGGCTGGACTAGCTTTTATAGTTATAAACCTAGTCAAATATTTAGCGTAAGAAATAGCTATTACACGGCTAATGGTAGTAAAATATATAAACACCATGACAGTAGTGTTAATTATAATACTTTTTACGGTGTGTCTGAACCTTCAAGTGTTTCATTTGTTTTTAATCCACAAGTGAGCAATGAAAAAGTTTTTAACACTATAAACTACGAAGGTTCTAGTGGCTGGGAAGTTAATAGTATAAGCTCTGATAATACTGGCTTTATACCTGGTTTTCCAGGAACTATAGAGTCTAATGCGGGTTTTGCGTTTGATCAATCTCAAAACATATTAAGCTATGTTCAAGGCGCTTATGACTCTGCTGTTCCACCAAATACAGGTTTAGCAGCAACACAACAGCCTATATATAGAGCTGGTTTTGATAGAAAAGAAAATAAATACTGCGCAAGTATTTTAAACAACTCTGGAGCATTTGAAGGAGAAGTTGTTTTTGGAAATCAAATATCTGGACTTAAAGGCTTTTTTACAACTATAAAAATTTCTACAGACACTGTTACTAACCCAGGTGGTTATAAAGAACTTTTTGCTGTATCATCTAATTATACATTTTCAAATGGATATTAATAATAAAAATATAAAACTATGCCAGCAGGAGCAATAATAGGAGGAGGCGTTCAGATGATTGGAAGCTTGATCGGTGGAGCGGCTGCAAAAAGAGCAGCTAAAAGACTTGCTAGACAAAGAAGAAGACTTGAAAAGAAATTAAACTCACTTGAAGAAGGTCGACAACAAATTGTAAATCCATATAAAGATTCTAAAAGTCTTGCTGGATTTGCACAAGATCTTTCTAGTCAAATAACAAACCCATTTGCTAATTTAGGTGTTGCTACTAAATCAGCTGAAATTCAAATGGAACAGTCAGATATAGCTTTAGCTAACACACTAGACACGCTTAGAGCCACGGGCGCTAGTGCTGGTGGCGCAACCGCTCTAGCTCAAGCTGCTTTAAAATCTAAACAAGGTGTTGCGGCTAGTCTTGAATCTCAAGAGGCTCAAAACGATAAGCTTAGGGCGCAAGGAGAACAGCAAATGCAAAGAGCTCAAATGGCTGAAAAAGCTAGAATACAAGGTATACAAATATCAGAAGGAGGCAGAGAGCAAAGTGCACAAGGTCAAGGTAAAGCATTTGAATTACAAATGAAAGAAAATAGACAGCAAGGTAGAATAGATAGAGTTGCAGGTCAAATAAACTCTTTAATGGGTGCTGAAGCGCAGGCTAATGCAGATTCAACAGGAAGCATGTTGTCTGGACTAGGTGGTCTTGGACAACTCGCTGGTGGAATGTTCTCGGAATAATAAATCAATGATTTAAAAATGGAAGAAAATAAAAACATATACAATAATCTTTTAATAAAGCAAATAAACGAAAGTGATGCTTTAGGTTTTAATAAAGATTATTTTTCTAGAAGTCACGATGTTAATTTTGATATATTAGGCAATGCGTATAGAAACATGGGCAAAGTTTATGCTAAAATTAAAATAGCTATAGAAAATAATACATGTGAATCTCCTAATTGCGAATATGAAGTAGATCAACTAAAAAAACTTGAATCTGCGCCTGATAAATCTATGGAATTTTTATCAACCTTATTGTCTCAACTTCAGATAACAGAAGATCCAAACTTTGATCCTAACAATAACTTTGAGTTTACAGCTGCTAATTGTATATTTTCAGAAAAACCTGGATTCTCTAAAACAGATGGCTACAATGTTTATTTAAATATTCTACTAGACGGAAGCCAAGAAATTATTTTTACTGGACCTTTATTTGAAAAACCTTTAATAATAAACAGTAGTGCTTTAGATGCCTTAAGTGAAGCTGGTACTACTTTAGTTTCTGACACTCCTGATATAAATAAAGAAATGCTTACATTGCTAACTAAAATAGGCTTGTTTGGTCCAGAAGCTATATTAGAAACAGGTGAACTAGCGCCAACTGCAGTGATTACAGATGAGTTTGTTTTAAGAAACATGGACGGTACCTATGATTACGAAATAATAGATATAGGTGATGGAAAAGGTAGAAATATACTTAAATTTGATATAGATAAAATTGAACGTAAAGTAGATCCTTTTATTAACGCAGAAGTAGCTGGCTTATTATCTCAAGAGCAAGAGACTGTAGCTGCATGGAACGTTTATATATCTAAAGGCACAAGCGTGCAAGAAGACGCTCAAATGGTGCAAAACGCTAACGCGGCAGAATCCAGTTGGAGTTACGAAAAAGATCTTCCTTTAACACAAGATAAAAAAGTTTTATTTGAAAATAAATATAAAAAGTATTTTTTAAATAATTACTTAAAGCCTTTTTTAACAAATAAGTTTCCCACAGTAGAAAAAGACGCTGCTGTATTTGATTTAGCAGAAGCTAAAAAAGCTAAAGCACAAAAGTTCATTGATGATAACAAACTTTAAATTTAATTAAATGACATTAGTAGAAAAAGTACAAGAACTACAGGCTATTCAACCTCCTCTTGATCCTACAGAGATGAAGAGAAGAATAGAAGAGTGGAAAGCATCTACTAGCTATAAAGCTCCAGAAGCGGTAGAAGTTGAAGAAGTAAAGATACAAGACTCCCCGGAAAAGGATCCGAACGAGGAGTCAAAAAACAATACAGGGTCCGAAGCTTTAGATTCTGGAAATGGAGGTTCTCGTGTTGGATCGAAAATATTTAGTAATTATTTAAAAACAGGTATTGATCCTTTTTCAAATGAATCATTTAAAAATATTTATCAAAGAACTTCTGGAAAAGATTTAAATGAAGTTTATAATCAATTTGAATATGATAAAAACAATGAGCTAGAAGAAGTTGTAGTAACAGCTGAAAAAAATCCTTTTAATTATAACGCCGTTGGAGAAGCTTTAGGTGGAGCTGGGTTATATACTGACTCTGGTAATGTTTATGAGACGAGGCTTCAGCAAAAGTTATTAAGCGATTTAGCACAAAAAAACAACGCCACAACTGTAGGAAATTTAATAGATTCTGGAACCATAAGTTCTTTAGATAAAACATCTAAAAGAGGTAAAAATGAAAATCTTTATTTTAATAAAAGCTTCATTGGTAAACACTTAGGTGGTATATTTAATAATAGATTTGCGGATATAGATGATATAACAGAAACTATTAGATTTGAAGGTTCTGGACCTACAATAGCTATGGACTATGAAGGCGGTGTAGAATTTACATACGAGCAAGATATAGCAGGTTTAAACGAAAGGCTTGGAGGAAGAAAAAATGAAAATTTAAGAAATACTGAAAAAATTACTGAGCAGCTGAATAGACCACAGTTAAAGCGTAAAATAAGGGATTTAGAAAGAACAGGCAACGAAGATTCTAGTGGAAAAATAGTTTATTCTTCTGATGTAGCTAAACAATTAAAAGATCTTTATAAAATACTAGAAGACTCAGGTGGAGAAGGATTTATACCTATAGATATAAACGAGGCTGCTGATTACTGGCTTAATGGTCAAGTTGATACTTTTCTTAATGACTTAAGCGAAAGTCAAAAGGCTTCATATAAAAATAAAATATTACAACAAGGTCAAAACCAACTTAGCGAAGAAGAGCAAAACATAAGAAATGCTGAGTTAAAGCTTAGAAACAAGTTATACAAAACAGAAGAAGAAAAAGAAGAGCTTGAAAATTACTTGGGTTCAAAAGAAGAGTTTTATGGGACTAGACTTTTAGATGATGAAGGTAAATTAATTGATTTTGATAAAGCTAAAACTCAAAGTCAAGTTGTATCTGCAGCTTCAGAACTTAATGAAACAACTGACGAGCAGACTTTAAAAACTAATTTATCTAGAGCAAATAGAAAAGTTGTAGAATTAGCTAAGGTGCAACTAGAGCTTAACCAGCAAAGAACAATTGGTTTTAAAAAATTTCCGAGTACAATTACAAATCTTTCAGACGCTTTAGTAAGAGGAGACAAGCTCATGCAAGATATAAATAAGCTATCAGATTCTCAACTAAAAATGCTTAATAGTATAGTAGAAACAGGTTTAATACCTGAAGACTATAAATATATATCTGGTGGATCTAGAATTGATGATAGTTTTAATGAGGCTTTACAAGAATATGAAGTTTTAAATACATCTCTGCAATTAAATAAAAATCCTTTAGCTGTAAAAAATAGAGAATATTTTAACACACTTGCCAACGCATTTTCTGGGCAATTACAGCAATATGGTATGAAAACTCCTGATGTTAGAACTAGAAAAGACGGCATGAGTGCTTTTGCAAATGTTCTTAGAACCAACGGTTATAACGAGCAAGACATTAATTATTTTTCTAAAAATATGGAAAATAATTTTGGAGAAAGCGTTATTGAAGGCGTAACTCATTTATCGTTTTTTGCAGGTGAACTTACTCTTGGTAGAGCTGCAGGACTTATGAGCGGTATTAACAGAATTGCTAAAGCTAGTAGAGTTGCTACTAAAGCGTTTTTAAAAGGTAAAGGTTTACAAAAGTTTTATGGAGTAGCAGACGATTTTTATTATGGTGTTATTGAAGGAGGAGATTTTATGACGCTTACTGCTATTAAAAATTTAACTCTTGATCAAGACGAAAGTATTTCAGGATCTGGTGCTTTTGGTCTTGCCATGGGAGCTGGTGGAAAGATGTTTTTAAGATATACTAAATATCTAAACAAAAAATTACTAGACACACAACTTATAACACCAGTAGCTTTAGTAAGAGATAAATCTTCAGTGGCTATGTTTAGTAGAAATATTAAGTCTGCTTTTGGTGGTTCATCTTCTTTTATGATAGGTAGTACTATTACAGATCCTCTAGGTACTTACGACAGAGGTCTTCAAGACTTTTTCTACAACTATGCAAAAGAATTCACAAACATGTTTTTCTACGGCGGTATGTCTAGAGGTCTTAAAACAAAAGGTGGATCATTTAAAGCTGCTTATGATGCTATAGGAAATGACTTTTTAGGTTTTAGTAGATTTAATAGAAGCGCTAAAAAAGCTACAAGCTATTTTGATTTAAACGCAAATGAAGTTAAAGATCCAAGCTTAGAAATAGACAATAAAATTTCAGATGCTGTAGATAAAAAACTAGTTGAAATAAATAAACAGCTTGAAAATGGCACAATAACAGAAGATCAAGCAGCAGAGCAAATAATAGAAACAGAGCAAGCTCAAACTGCTATTGAAGGTCAAGTTACGTCTAACAGAGTTTCAGATTTAATAAAACAACAAAGAACAGAAGAAAATTACCCAAGCGGTACAGAAATATACCGCGCTATGCAAAAGTACTCTCAAGGTATAAAGTTCAATGATAGAGATGGTCAGGTGTTCGAACAAATGTCTCCTGAGGCTATATTAAAAGAATTAGGTGGTAGTTATAGCAACGAAAATATTAGGTTTATAGAGCAGCTTCAAGACAAAGAATTAAAAATACAAAGAATAATGGACGGTGGTGCAAGCTCTATAGTTTTAACTAGCGGAGCAAGTGATTACATACCACCATCTACATATAAAGTTGCAAGGTCTAACACTAAGTTAAGAAATGAAGTTTATGATTTTTTAAATAAAAAAATGAACTTAAATTCAACTTTGCAAAGACTTCAAGATCAAAGCACTAAAGATATGGCTCCTTTAGAAAAAGACGCTTTAAAAAAAGAGATAGAGAGCTTAACTAAAGAACTAAAGTCTCACATGGAAGGTGGTGAAGCCGCTATTAAAATACAAGAAAAAATAGACGCGGCTGCTGCAACTGAACTTTCAAAACAAAAAAGCTTAGATGTACAGCAAGAAACAGATGCTCCTTTAGTTACTAGTAAAGGTGAAGTAACAAGCGAGTATTTAACCAATGATAAATTTGTAGAGAGATTAAAACAAGATGGTATAGAAGCAACACCAAAAGATGTAGCCGTCACGTTATCTAATGGTACTATAGTTTATAATGAAAGCAAAATGAAAAATATAAAAGATTTTTCTACTACTGCTCATGAAAAAGCTGGACACGCTATATTCTTTGATACGTTTAAAGATGCTGAAGGTCTTGTAACAGAAGATGGTATAAAGTTTATAAACGACATGCTTAACATTTTACCAACCTCTATAAGAGATCAGGTGAAAGCAGAGGTCGAAAGCAGATATGATACTAGTAAGCCTGAAAAAGAATGGTACGAAGAAAACTTGGCTGTAATAGCTGAGTTTATGAAAGACGGTAAAATAAAATATAGTGAAACCATTGGCGAGCAAATAAGAGGTGTTGTACCTTTCTTTAAAAGAAAAGGATTTGATAAACTTAATATAGAAAATCCTAGAGACGCTTTTAAATTAATGCAAGGCTTAACAGAGGGGTTATCAGAAGCTCAGAAATCTGCATCTGAAATATCTGTAGAACAGGCTGGTAAAAGAACAACTGAGCAAGTAGAAAGAGAGATATCAAAAATTGAAGCTCAAAACATTACAGAAGAAGAAAAAAATAAATTAAAAGAAGATTTATATAAAGACCTTAAAATTAAGTCACAGCCTAAGAAAAGCAGAGTAGTTTCTGAACAAGCAAAAGAATTACAAAACCTGCTAGATAATAGATCACTTGTTGAGTCTTTAAAATCAAGAAGTACAGAAGATAAATTTTCTGTAGCCCAAGCTTTTGTAGAGAAAAACTTTGGTTTAATCAAAGATCTTTTTAATACTAGAAGTCAAGCAGAAGAAAATGCTTTAAAAGAAATACTAGAAGAACAAATATTAGGTGAGTTTCAAGGTTCTGGAAATGGTAAGTATTCTGCTAGAAACACAAATTTATTTAACTCTTATGATGCCGCTAAAGAAGTAGGTGGAGCTAAAGAAACAACATATTTCAGAAGAGTATTAGAAAAAAGAATACCAGAAATAGATATTGCAATAAAAGAAAGAACAGGCACTAGTACTGAGCTTCCTGATCAAACTAGAGAATTCGCACCAGAACCTACAACTGAAAAAGCCAAACCAACCGCGTCTAAGCAGTTGCCTTCTGAAGTTAAAATGAAACCTGAGTTTATAGAAAACCTAGGCATTGAAGTAAAAGAAGGTCAGACACCTGAGCAAGCAATACAAGAGGCTTTAAAAACTCAAGTACTAGATAGCTTCAAAGATGTAGATATTAAAAAATACAAAGACTTAAAAACACCTAGATCATTAGCAGAGTTTTACGCTAAAATGCTTGGCATTGAGTCTGAGGCTGGTATAAAAGCTTTAATGATACCTAATAGGAATTTTCCTGCTGGTGAAAAAGCTGCAGCAACTAGAGCTAAGCAATTTATATTAGATAACTTACAAGCTATACACTCTAGAATTAATACGCCTGGATTTAAGCAAACAAAAGTAGGTAAAGCGCTGTTAACTGAAAAAGGTAATTTAAAACCTGGATCTTTAAAAACACTTAGAGATATAATTTCAGGTAAAAATATAACAGTAGAAGGTTATGACGGTAAACCTATAGAGTTTAATCCTCTTGAGAACGGTAAACCAGTTCCTTTATACAGAAGATCTCAACCACTAAAAGTAGTATTAGCTTCTTATTTTAAAAACAATGCTTTAGAATATCTAGAAGGTGATGCTGGTAAGAGAGCTAACTTAGGCGCTAAGTTTAAAAAAGTAGCACCAGAGATTAATAAGCAATTAGTTATAGAAAAAGAAGAGCAAAAAGCTTTAAAAGGTATAAAAGCTAGTATAGAAGATGTAATAACAAAAGCTATGCCTGGTAAGTTATCTGCTTTTGATTTAAGCACTGTGGAATCTAGGCAAGAGGCGGTTAGGTTTATGGAAAATGAATTTTTTCCAAAAATGTTTGAAATTTTCGGCGTTGATGCAGAAGCTATATTAAAAAGCTCAGAATTAGCTCCTTCCGGAAATAACATTGTTAGTTATAAGCCACAGACAAGATCTTTTAAACTAGGTGGTGCTTTAGGTAGAGATCAACTAGGCGTAAATGATGTTACTAGAGCTTCAAAAGAAATAGAATTAAACAAAGAGTTGGCAGACACTGGTGTTGTTTATCAATTAAAAAATATTTTACAGTCATATAGAAAACTTGGTTTAACAGGTGATAAATCAAATGCCATACTTACCGCTTTAAAACAGCAATCTACAAAAAATTTAGATAAAAATATTAAAGATAGAGATCTGCATAAAGAAGGTTATAAAAATTTTTTAAATTTATTTAAAAAGCTTTATGATAGCGATAATAAAATGATGCAAGGTATAGGATTTTTAATGTATAATCCAGGTGCAAACTTTGCTTTTTATAGAAATTTAGCACAATTAATAGGGATAGAAAAAGGAGTTAAAAAAGGTAGAGAAGAACACGTTTATCAAGCTGGCAACTGGGCAAAAAGAACTTTAGAGGCTATGAGTTCTAAAGATTCCAAAGTATGGGACAATTGGCTTGATTGGTCTAAAGAAAATTATTATCAAGAAACTATAGAAGGTAAATCTAAAAAAATTAAAGATACTTCAGAAACAGTTGTTGATAAAATATATGATAAAATTAGATTTTTAGATCCTAACTCAACTCCGTCTTGGCTGCCTGAATTACCAGGCATTACATACAAAAGCCAATCAATGGAGCATCCTATATTAAAAGCGGCTTTAGATAACGCTATGAAAACTGGAGATTTTAGCAAAGTTCCCGATCCTAAAATAAGATATTATAATGAATATCTTTCTTTAAATCCTAATCTGTTAGGTAACATGGGTGTGACTGATGCTAAGAGATACAATGTTGAAGTACCTACAAAATTTGAATTAAACCCTAACATATATAAGTATCAAGGGCAATTAATATACCAGCAAATATTAACTAAGGCAGGTATATTAACAGGTGAAAATGCTTTAACATCTTCTAAAGCTAAAAGACTAATTGATGAAAGATTAAAAAGTATTGAACCAGAAGCTAAACAAGCTACTGTGAATAACGAACTTATTGGTAAAAACTTAAAAATAGATATTAGTAAAATAGAAGTGTCTGATGCTGAGGTTGTTATTAATGAACTTAAAACAGCAGATGCGGCTTTAGAAAATTCTAGATCTTTAAATATTGAAAACGGTAAACCTGTACCTAAGAAAGAAAAGAAAATTAGAGTATTTGACTTTGACGATACTTTAGCTAGATCAAACAGTAAGGTTTTAGTTGAAACACCAGGACCTGAAATTGATGCTAGTATGCTTGATATTGCTGCTAGAAGAAAATTTAAAAAAGAACTTGAAAACAAACCTAGCTTTCAACAAGGATTTAAAAGCTTAACAGAAGAGCAAAAGCTACAGGTTTTAGAAGAGTTTCCAGGAACTGGTAGAACGTTTAAAATAAACGCTACACAGTTTGCAGAAAAGTCAGCTCAGCTAGAAAAAGAAGGTGCTAAGTTTGATTTTAGTGAATTTAGTAAAGTTGTTGACGGCAAGAAGGGACCTTTGTTTGATGTTGCTAAAACAATAGCAAACAAAAGAGGCACAGAAGACTTATTTGTATTAACAGCTAGACCTCAAGATGCTGCTGGTCCTATAAAAGAATTTATGAAAGCTTTAGGTATTGATATACCTTTAAGCAATATAACTGGTTTAGCAGATGGTAAGGCTAGTGCTAAAGGCCGCTGGGTTATGGGTAAAGTATCTGAAGGTTATAATGATTTTTATTTTGCTGATGATGCACTTAAAAATGTTCAAGCCGTAAAAGAAGTATTAGACCAAGCTGATGTTAAAGGTAAAGTACAACAAGCTAAGTTTAGCAAAGCTAAAACATTTAACACTATAACTAATGAAATGATAGAATCTAGCAGTAGTATTGAAGCATTTAAAACTTTCTCTGCTGCTAAAGCTAAAACATTAGGTGAGAATAAAGGTAAGTTTGATTGGCTTACAATGGCTTCATCAGCTGAAGATTTTAAAGGTTTGCTATATAAAATGCTAGGTAAAGGCAAACAAGGTGAAGCTCATTTTGAGTTTCTTAAAACAAACCTTATTGATCCTTATAATAGAGCAGAAGACTCAGCTATACAAGCTAAGATATCTGCTGCTAATGATTTTATGGCGTTAAAGTCTATGTATAAGACTATACCTACTACACTTAAAAAACAAACTGGTGTAGGTAAATTTACATATCAGCATGCTCTTAGAACTTACATGTGGACCAAACAAGGTATGTCAATACCTGGTCTATCAAAAGCTGATGCAGCAAAGTTAAATAAATTTGTTACTGATAGCGCTGAGCTTCAAACATTTGCAGATCAACTTATAGTAAGTCAAAAAGGTAAAATGTATCCAGAGCCAGGTAAAGACTGGCTAGCTGGTAATTTAACCACAGATATTATAGGTGGTATAAACAGGGTAAACAGGGCAGAATATCAAAAAACTTTTAGAGAAAATGTAGACATTATATTTTCACCTGAAAACTTAAATAAAATGGAAGCTGCCTATGGTACTCGATGGCGTAAAGCTTTAGAAGATACTCTTCGTAGAATGAAGTCAGGTAGCAATAGACCAATTGGTGGTAGTGAAATAACTAATAAAGTACTAGACTGGACTAACAACTCTGTTGGTGCTGTAATGTTTTTAAATACTAGATCCGCACTGCTACAAACTATATCTGCTGTAAACTTTTTAAATTGGGGTGATAATAATCCTATAGCGGCAGGTAAAGCTTTTGCTAACCAGCCTCAGTTCTGGGGAGACTTTATGAAGCTTATGAACTCTGACTATCTAGTGCAGCGCCGTAATGGTCTTAAAATAAATGTAAGTGAATCTGAAATAGCTGATGCTGTAAAAGACTCTAAAAATAAAGTTAACGCTGCTATATCTTACTTACTTAGTAAAGGTTTTGTATTTACTAGATACGCAGATAGTTTTGCCATAGCTTCCGGTGGTTCTACTTTTTATAGAAATAGAATTAACAAGTATGTTAAAGAAGGTATGGATCAAAAGCTTGCAGAACAAAAAGCATTTGAAGATTTTAAAGATGTTGCAGAAGAAAGCCAGCAGTCTAGTGATGCTTCTAAAATTAGCATGCAGCAAGCATCAGGCGCTGGTCGTATTATACTTAACTGGGCTAACACGCCAATGCAATATGTTAGAATACAAAAAAGAGCTGCACAAGATTTAATAACTGGACGTGGTGATGCTAAAACACATATATCTAAAATAGCTTATTACGGTGCTATACAGAATTTAATATTTAATTCACTGCAGCAAGCTTTATTTTCTATTGGATTTGGTAGTGATGAAGATGAAAAAGATCCTAAAATAAAAGCTAGAAATGAACAAAAAATAACTAGAGTTGCTAATGGCATGGTTGACTCTCAGTTAAAAGGTTTAGGTATTGCTGGAGCGGCTATGGTTGCTGCTAAAAATACAGTACTAAAAATAATATCAGAGTCTGATAAAAAAAGACCTGAGTATGAAAAAGCTGCAATTGAAGCTCTTAGCTTTTCACCAGCAATTAGTTCTAAGTATAGAAAAATAGTAGGTGGATTAAAAAGCTTTAGTTGGAATATGAAAGAAATAAAACAAAAGGGTTTTAGTCTTGATAACCCAGCTTACTTAGCAGGATCACAAATATTTACTGCATTTACAAATGTACCTTTAGATCGTGTTGTTAAAAAAGTTAATAACATAAGAGGTGTATTAAGCGAACAAACTGCTGCTTGGCAAAAAATAGCGCTAGCTGCTGGTTATGGAACATACGACGTAGGTCTTCCTTATTATGGAGGTTGGGATGCGAAAGCAGATCCAACACCTGAAGAGATACAACAAAAAGAGTTTGATACAATGAAAAAAGATACTAAAACTCAAGAGCAAATAGATATGCTTTTAGATTTAGATCTTACTAAAAAAGAAATAAAAGCTTTAGGCAAAGAAGATAATAGAGTTAAAAAAATAATTGAGTTACAAAAAGCTAAAGAAGATTCTAAGGTTGTAATAGATGGTGAAGAGGTTGAAATTGTAAAACCAAAACAATCAAATGAAGCTAAACTAAGAAGACAGTTTGATTCTATTAAGGCAGAAAACAAACCAGATCAAGTTAAAACACTAACTAAGTTTGGACTTACTAAAAAAGAAATTAAAGATCTTAGATACGAAAAAAATAGAGTTAATAAAATTCTAGAATTAATGAATAAATAAACAAACTATGGCGTCAGCATTATATAAAAAACTAACAGCATCTTGCAAAGCAGCAGCAAAGAAAAAATTTAAAGTATATCCTAGTGCATATGCTAATATGTGGGCTTCAAAGCAACAAAAAAAAGGTAAGTGCTAATGGCTTATAAACAAAAAACAGATTCGCCTCTAGGGCATTGCTGGTCTACTGTAATGCACTTGCAACCTTGGAATAAAATGCGAAGCAGAACAGCCGCCGCAGCGGGTAGAGGCGCGGGTAATAAGCCTAGCCTAAAAGCTGCTGAGAAAAGAAGAACATCGCCTTTAGATTGTTGGGATACACACAAGCAAGTTGGTATGAAAATGAAAGGTGGAAAAAAAGTTCCTAACTGCGTTCCTAAAAATGGCTCAGCTATTAAAAAAACAAAAGCTAAAGGTGGAGGCACAACTAAAGTATGTTTACCTAAAGCTAAAATAGCTAGCATGAGTCAAGAAGAAAGACAAAAGGTTATTAACGCTAAGCGTTCTGCTGCAGCTAAAGGAAAAAGAGTTAGATCTAGTAGCAGTAATGTTAAAGGTACTAGTAGTAAAAATTTAAAAGACTGGGTTAAGCAAGACTGGAGACAAGTTGCTGATCCATCTAAAAAATGTGGAGAATAAAATGAGTTTATCAGATATGAAGCTATACGCTATGAACGCGGGTGCGCTAGGTATTACTACCTTTACACACATAGAAGACGGTTTGAAAATATTATTAT
>Ga0209535_1000812_pt1 | contig 21731 bp, 34 predicted proteins | sample LinPmetageLP28_FD_184041 | JGI IMG/M metagenome (GOLD analysis project Ga0209535, IMG submission 184041) | Marine viral communities from the Pacific Ocean - LP-28 (SPAdes) (version 2) | ecosystem: Environmental > Aquatic > Marine > Oceanic | place: Pacific Ocean | collected 2009-08-22
CATTGTCATTTTTTTCAAAATATTCTTTGTTTCTGATCAGCAATCCCATTATCTCGTTGGCAAGTCTTTGTGCATCTGAATTTATTAAAGTGCCCTCTTTCACACCTTGCATGGTGCCTGTGCCTTTGGGCATTCGTTTCATTTCTGACATGCCGTCGTCATCGTAAGTGCCTGCCTTTGAACCTGCTGTGTAACCGTGTACACTCTTCACATAGTTTGATGCTAGATCTATTTTTTTAGCCACCCATGCTTCCATCTCTGCACCGTCGTCTATCATGTTGTGTATCTTGATTGCGTGTGTTCCAATTTTAAGCAATTGGTTCAGTGCCATGCCTGCTTCGTATGTGTCCGGCTTTGGCTCCGGCTTCTGCATCATGTCTGATAATTCGTTGAACTTCATGTTATACGAAATGTACGTGTGTTAGTTGTGGATAATTTTTCTTGATTCTTATTGCTTCTTGACGATACATATGCACTTCTTCGTCTTTGTCATGCAGTCTGTCAGTGGCCGTTATGAAGTCATCTATTGCTATAGGTCCTGAGTTCTCAAAGTCTATTTCAAGGCCCAGTTTGCCTAATAGCTGTCTTGCCGACATATTGCTTCTGTGTGGAGTGTGTGTTTCAAAACCCTTTGGGTATGTCCATCTGACTGAACCATCCTGTGGATCTTTCTCTTTCATGTATCCCATGAAATCTGCACCTTCTCTTATAAATTCGTTTGCTTTCATGTCAGTATTTATTACTTACTATCCTCATATCTACTGTGCCTGCACACCTCAATTTCGTACTCTCTGCCGTCATAGTCCTTCTCAGTTCTCATTAACGGCACATCATGTGCATCGTTGCCACAGTTCATACATTTTACAATCCATTCTTTTTTAAGCAGTAATGGTTCCATTAGTACATGTTCCTTGATATTGCTGGTCCACCAAATAAACTTGCACCGCCGTCTAGTGCATTATCGGTTGGCTTTTGTTTCTTAGGTTTTGGCACGTTAGGTGCCTTTGTTCCCGATACTCCTGGTGATCCTGTGTATGATTTTTTAAATCTGTCTTTGCCTATGGCAATGTGTGGTGATACAACTGATGCTATGTTACCCGCACTTGTGGCACCGGCAGTCGCCTGTTCTTTAATTTTTTGTGTTATTACTTCGTTGATCTTCATTTAAAATTATTTATTATATCGAACACATGGTCTAGTATTATGATGTTAGTAGATAACCGTACACGGCCCATGACAGGGTTTTTTTTGATACAGACCACTCCGTGTTTCCTGCTTAAAGGTAATTTCAGCTGAAAACTTCCGCCTAATTCTAGGTCTATGAGTTCATTCTCTGCGTCACTTTTTACACCAAGATTAGCAATCAAATCCATGTCCTCGTCAGCATATTTTTCGTTTTCGGTAGGCACAAAGCAGGGCCACCAATACCTGCCTTTTTCGAGTTCTACATCCACACCCTCATATAATCTCTTTGCTACTTGTAAAAATGTTTTTTCTGAGAATAACCATTTAGGAGCTAAAAAAATTGAGTGAAAGTTGACGTATGAATATTTCGTCATGAAGCCATTCGTGTGATTGTTGTTGTCATTTTCTAGATCTATCCTGATTTCTTTTGATAGAAATTCATCAGCGATCTCATACAGAAATAATTTTTCAGGTGTGCAATAGGTCACTGTTTTTTCCTTGCCGAGATTTGTTTCTCCTAAGATACGTTTTTCAAGCATGGTGTAAGGTCTCTGTCCCTCAACCACCTTTTCCTTGATATCCTCAGTCAGTAAAAACTCGTCGACCAAATGATCATCGGCCCATATTCTTATTTTAGCGTCTTTGATGTATTTCTTGTAATAAAATGTGAAGCCTAGTATGTGAGACATACATTTAATTATTAACAGTTTACAGGCTTTATTTTTTCTTTCGTCCTGACTTCATGTTGGCACACCAGTGATACATCTTTGCTTTCTCACCAGATGCCTTCTTTGCTCTTGCTCTTAGACTTGTGACAGAACCGTTACAACTGGCACCCGATTTCTTCACCCTGCCTGGTCTGCTCTTGCCCTTCTTCTTGCCGTCTGCGAAGTTCTCGCGGAACTCCTTCCAGTCTAACTTCAATTTTTTCACGTTCATGTACTCGCCGCCTACAGGAACGTCCTTGGTTGCGTTCTGTTTTGTTACTATGCCAACGCCTGCGGCTTCTTCTTTTTCAATTTCGTTTGCTTTGTTATTACTATGATTCTTGAAACCATATCTGTTGTTTGGACCTACCCCGGGCTTGTGTATCAGACCCATTGTGTCCGCAGTGTGTGGCATAACTATGAATTCTTTTATTTTCATTTTTTTACTCTGTATGGGTATGCCATCATTGAATGGTATCCCATCCTTGATCTTCCCTTGGCCTGCTTTTCGTATTTTTTTAAGATCTTGTTTACGTCTGGGTGTACGTATTTTGTTGCTAGTATTTCTTTAATCTTCATTGACGTCTACTGATCCGTGTCTAGCATCTTTTGCCGGATTGCCCTCTTTCAAAATCTTTGCCCATGTCACCATGTTGATCGTGCAATTCTTGACCTGCTCTACTGTGTCGTTATCTTGCGTTATCTCTTCCACCCCTTGTGCTTTTGATTCTATGTTGCACTGTGGTGGTACTGTGAAACCAAAATTACTAGCCGCCGAATATAGAACTCCGTGTATGTGTTGGAAACCATCACCGCCACCTGACACAAGTGTTCCAAACACTTTGTTGTAGAAAGGTTGGTGCTTGTTGTCTTTTGCCCAGCTGTATATTACATCTAATCTTTCAAGCATTGCCTGTATGTGACAACTATGGTTGCCCCACCAAATAGGTGTTGCAAATATTACGCCATCTGCTTTGAACATTTTCATTATGTGTGGTTTCAACTCATCGTTGACGTCTGATGTAGAACCTTCGTAATCTAGATCTCTCATTGTAATTACTTCACACTCATGACCCATTTTCTCAAATGCCAATTGCGCCATCTTGCACACCTTGAATGTGTTTGATTCAGCATCTGCTTTTAAACTACCATTGAATATTACAAATTTCATTTTTTCTTTGCTTTGTTGTGTGCCGCCCACGCAATGGCGTAGGGTGCCGATTTATCTTTCTTGAATTTTTTCTTTAGTCCTTTGACCATCTTCTCTTTGCCAGGAGGTGCGACTTCTGCCATCTCTTCTGACCTTGTTACTATCACTCCACATGCTAATCTATCACCTGCATTGCCTGTCTTTTTACTTTCTTCATCACCACCCTTGCCTAGGTCATCAACATCAGAGTGTACGACGAATCCTCTACCGATCACTGATCTGTCACCAAGCAAGTCTACTCTCTTTGCCTCGATTGTAAACTTGGCAGTGCCTGATTTGTCAGCAGTAATATTACCAAGATCGCCTACATGTCCTTCGTTGATGTCACCGTGATCAACTCCGTCTGGGTTGTAGTGTCCACCCATCGATTTACAACCATCTGACATGTCACCAAACTCGTGTATGTGGAATCCGTGTTCTCCTGGTGTCAGTCCTGTGATGGTACCTTTTACTAGTGTAGGTGTTCCTGGTGCTTGTATAAGCAGGATTGACCCCTTAACGGTGTCAGAATGCTCCAATATACACTGTGCCACGGTTGTTTCCTGTGCTTCGGTAATTGTGTTGATCTGTTCACACGTGCATTCTTTTGCTCGTGTTCTAGGACAACTTGTTTCTGTGAATTCTATGGCTCGCATTGTGCGAGTATTTATTTGTTTTTGGGCATTGGGTTCTCACCAGTGAGTTTAGTCTGTGCAAACCATAGTCTAAACCACTCATCTGTACCTGGCTTTATGTTGTGTTTTCTTTGATACTCAGCTTTTTTTGTACCAACGTATGACAGGTTCTCTCCCATTGAATCCTCTGTGGAAACATTATCTACGCCCGCTAGTCTTTTTAATTCTTCTATGTTCATCGTTTGTATTTATTTGGTAGTCCTAGTGTGGCTCTGCCATCATACTCATCCTGTTCCTGTGTTACATAGTGCAAGAAAACCTGTGCTTGTAGGTCACCTTTGAAAGGATCTCTCCAGTGTTGCATTTCATCACCACGATACCATAGTGCATCACCTGGTTCTAAGATAATGCTTTCTGTTCCTGTTTTTGTTTCTAAATTTAAAGGCCATGACGGGCCTTCATACCCTAAGCACAACGAAATTGTTATCTCACAACTTTTTCTATCTAAGTGTTTTTTTAATTCTGTGCTTTTTTTATAAACCCTGGTATATGAGTAGCTGGGAAAGATTTTGTGACCTACTATTTTTTCTACAAGGTCTTTCTTTTCTACAAGCAATGAATCAAATATTGATTCGGAGTACTTACTGAAAGCACCAGGCACCTGAGAATCATCATATGTGCCGTAGATATTCTGATCATACTTGCCTTTGTGATTCCCCTCAAGATACTGTAATCTCTGATCTATCAGTATGCAATGTTTGTAGAGTAAGTTGGTGGTGTTCTTGTCTGTGAAGTTCTTAATGACCTTGTATGTCATTCACTAGAAGCTCCAGTCTGTTTCCTGCTGTTTGGTGGGCTTGTGTGCTTTCACTTTTTCCACCTTGCCACCCTTGGCCAAGAATTTCTTCATCTTTTCGTCTAGTTCTCTCTGTAACTCCGCAGGTGTTTTTGGTATGTCACCTGATGCGTATGGTCTATTGATCCCGCTGAACTTTCCCATAGTCTTCCAACCCTTTCTGTACTTTGTTTAATTGATCTCTGTTTGCTTGGTATAGTATTCCGTATCCGCCAGCGGCCTGCCATTTCTGTATGTTGATCGGTCTGTCGTCTATTAGAATGTTGGGTGTGCCAGATGCTTTGTCTTTTGCATAACTTTCTTTACGTCCCGTGACAATAATATCATCTGGTTGTTCAATATTGTTTTGTATCCATATTTTTTTATATTTGGCACTGTTCTCATGATCACCTCTCAATGGTGATGTGTTTATTGAAAATCCTCCACCGGTGAATTTTTTAACCATGTCGATCAAACTATCTGCTGTTGAAAACTTTGGTAGCACTGCAAAGAAATCTGTGCCTGTAATTCTATCAATTACTTTTTTCTTTAGGTCCTTGGTCTTGTCGTTTGTAAGTTCCTTCCAGTGTTCAACACCATAAAGGAATTCTACGCCTCCGAAGAAGTCTGCCAGCACTCCGTCCATATCAAGATATACGATTGGTTTAGTATCTGTCATATCTTCATTATACAACTTCTTGTTGTTTTCGTCAACCGTCTTACCAAACTGGTCCTGTATCTTGTCGTACAATACCTTACCTTTGTCGCCACCCATTACCATTTTTGAGAATTCATGTTCTTGCCCTTTCATGGCAAGTTCTCTGGCCTTAGATGCTGAGACTCCTGTGATGTCATCTGCGTCTGGATCTCTTTGTCCAGCACTGACAACCTGTATCTCATCAAATGTATATTCTATATTACCGGCCTTGGTCTTCTGTCCATTGTATTGATTCAATAACTTTTGGAACTGCATGACTCTATCGTCACCTGCAATCATTATTACTCTTGTTCTTCCCTCTGCTTGTAGAACCTTCATCACTTTGATTATTGTGTTAGCTCTGACGTCACCAAATGATAGATTCTTATCAGCCTGGAAGTGCTGTCTCAGGTACGATAATTTTGTTGTGAAATCTATTGGATCTTTCTCTGTACGACCTGTATGTGAAAGGAATACAAATCCTTTGCCATTGACCTGTTTGGCCATTGACTGTACTTTCTGAATTAATTTCTCGTGTCCTATTGTGGGTGGATTGAATCGGCCAAAGGCAAAGACTGCTGTTGAACGATCGTCTTCCCTAAGAAACAGTTCCCGGAGGTGCATCGTATTCGCCTTGCTTAATGTTTTCTAGTTCTCTGTCTGATATCACCTGTGCCACTTGCTGACGTGTTTCTTTGGGGAACATTGTCGAGACATCGTCTTGTGTAGATCCAAATTCTTTTACATACTCTTTCGCGGCGTCATCAACTAGGTACATCCATAATGTCTGTGCCTTCTCATGGTCATACACATTTTTGGCCAGTTTTCTCTTGATGTTTGATATGATGGGCATGAAACGTCTACGATACAGGTCCTCATTGTTCATGATGTATGTATCAAGCTCGTTGACTGCGTCTGAGTCTATGTTCTCTAGGATGAATTGTGATGCTCTCATATAAGCATATTTATTAGTAAAGATTCTCTAAAAGCCACATGTAGAAGGGTGATTCGAACTTGAATCTCCACGTGCCGTCGTGTCCCATGCTGGTGACATTCTTGAATGATTCCTGTAACTCTACGCCTGCTTCTCGTTGCTGTGTAGCCCATGGTTCTGGGTATTCCGGAGTGTACAAACCCTCATATACTAATGTTCCCACGTCTATCTCATCAATTTCCATGCCTTTGATGTGTAGCGATTGATCTTTCAGTATGTCTCCGTTTTCATCAATCAATGTCTGGCCCTTGGTCTTGCCTGATCTCTTGATGATCAGTTCGCACTTCTCTCCTTCCGTGCATTCGTATTCGAACTCTATTAAATTTGGTTTGTCTTCAGTGCCTGATATGTCACCCTTGAAATAACTGTTATTGTTAAGCATGATCTCCGCATGCGGAGGTCGGTCCCACATGAGTGCATATAGCTCTAGTTTAAATTTTAGTTTTTCGGTTCCCATTCAAATTCTAATCCTGCTGTTCTTCCTGTGTACGGTATATTTACGTCGTCCCTGAACATCTCAATGAATAATTGGGTTCCTGGTACTTGTACCTTCATGTACTTGTCGTTTCGTTCTAGCACGTCCGCTTCCTTGGTCCTGTCGTTGTTTGTGCATGTTATCGTTATTGTTTCCATTTGTACATCCTTTCAAAGTGTTCTCTTATTTTAGCATCATCTCCGCCTTGTGTCTTGAATTCTTTTATAAAATGCTCTATCAAATTGGCCGCCAACCTTCTGTATTCTGGCAACGTCTTTTCTTCAAGTTTTTTTACAAAGTCCTGTGGTGGACTTTGAACTATCATATTCACCGGCATACTGCCCAACCAATTTCCTGCCTTGCACATATCATTCTGTATCTTGTGTGTTTCCGCAGTGGGATTGAATGTTGGCATCATTCTACGTGATTCATCAACCAGTATAGACATCAGAGTTCCGAAGTAGTCTTCTTTGTGTATTTCTTTTTGCATTATTTTTTAATTGGTACAAATTTATCTGTTTCAAGATCGTAAACCAATCCATGTTTTGTAGTATTGTCTACGGTCTTGCCAAACAAGTCTGCCTTCATGTTGCCATCCTTGTCAAAACATTTGGGATTCTTCATCCATAAAAACTTACAATTACCTGCGAACTTCTTGACGAAATTCATTCCTACTTCAACACCGTCATTGTTAGCAACACCAGACTTGTCCATTCTGTACTCTGCCGTGAAGTTGAAACTGCTATCAAGATCACTATCGCCTGCCTTGGTATAGTAGAAGCCTATGTTCTTCTCTGTTGTATCTTGCTTAAGATTACTTCGTATATCTGTGTAATTTATCGTACCGTCTAGATTAACACTTTCGGCTACTTCCAAATCCATCGTTCCCGATGTTATGTGACTTGGAAGTGAGAACGACCAACCGAAAGTTGTGTGCTTATCTTTGTGTATTTCATAAGCCAACCTGTAAGATTCTGTTTCTATATCTGAGAATGATTTGATAAGACTGTTGTTTGCCGTGTTTACGTCTGTCTTACCTTTAGAGTAGTCTAGAGTCAACACGTTGTTGCCCAACTGGTACGCAACACCAATGTTTGCTGACAATGTGTCGTTGTTGTCACCTACTGATAATACCCCGTCCGAACTATTGCCCAACCAAGTGTCTTGCTCACTCATGTGTGAGAGTGATGTCTTAACTTTAAATTTATTATTAAGATAGAAATGCTTACCTATGTTAAGTGAGTAATCACCTGAACCATTATCACCTGTGTACAAACCAAAGTTGTAGTTTTTAACAAGCTCATATTGTCCTCCTTGGGTAAACGTACCGTACATTTGATTATGTGGCAAGAACGTGTTCTTGTTGTCTACCAACATCTGTACATCAGAGAACTTTCTTTTGTCTTTAACTACAAAACTAGATCCAAGATCCATGTAGTAGTTCCTGTCATACTCATCAAGCACCATTATTTTCAAATTAGTCAAACTAGACGGCAAACTAGTACCAGTCGAGAAGTAAGTATTTTTGATATCAACAGTCGGATGGTCTACCCTGCCCGATGTTGCTAGACCGACTGCACCTTGTGGCTTCGTTGCCTCATTTAAGTCTAATAAACCTTGTCCGTGTATGTTGACATCGTATCCTGTCAAATTTTTATCTGCTGTGTTAAGCACTAATTTCACTAAATTGTCACCTTTCATGTAAGGCCACATCTGGTTAAGCACACCAAACGCACCAGTAACATGTGGAGCCGCCATACTAGTTCCTGACATACTTCCGTAGTTGTCATCTTTAGTTGAAGAAAATACATTATCTCCTGGGGCTAGTATATAAAAGTCGCTAATCTTATGAGTGTCGTTGCATGTGTTGTTGGATGTGTTGATGTTCATACAAACATGTCCTGCTTTATTGCCATCTACACCTGTACCGTTCCAATTTCCTACGATGATCATTTTACCACCTAAGACCAAATTACCATTGTTGTCTGTCTGCACTGCCCATATGCCAGGATCACCTGCATGTGCATATCCACTGTTACCTGCCGAGTTTACAAGTATAATATCATTATTTGTAGCGGCCTCCCAGTATTCTGCCTGTCCGTGTTGGCCAACTTGGAAATCACCGTCATGTCTTATTTGACTTAATATTTCTTCTGCTTTAAAAGTACCATCACTTAATTGTGTGACACTTGAAATATTCTGTGACCCGTCCCATTTGAAAAACATGTTAGGAGAATTGAAACTCATATTGACTGCTACAATATTCAATTCTTCACCGCCATCTGCTTTGGGCGACTTCAATTTTGCAAAGTCGTGAATGGCATCCATGGCCGCATTTTTACTGATACCTCCGTTGCTGTGTCTATCTACGTTTGCACCCACTAGCTTGGCATCATGGGCAACTCCGTGAACATTGTTGTTTTTCACCAACGTGTAAGTTTCAACGGGCTGGAAATTCACATAGCTAGTTGACTTACTGTAAACACCTGTTGTAAGACGTCCATCACTATCAAGGGTGTCTCCTTCTTTTTTACCTGCTATAATACCTGCAACGTGTGTACCATGTGATTGTGTTGTCTTAAGTCCATTTACAGTACTGTAATCTTTGTAGTAAAGGTATTTGCCATCTAATTCCTTGTGGTCTGTGTCTTGCCAGGTGTCAATTACACCAAGCACTGCACCTTTACCTGTCCAACCCCTTGCATAGGCATCTGAGGCATTAATTGTTTTCAGAGCATTGTTTGATTTATACTCCATGGTTTCGTGATCTGATACAGTAGTGCTCAAGTTTGCAGTCTTTGTGCCGAGACTAGTATCTTTGTCTGTGTAAGCATTAGAAAGTGTTACTCTGCTCAGCTCTGTACCCGAATTACTTGTTGTCACGACCCTGTCTACAGTGGTGTTGCTTTGTAATAGGTTTTTTGAATATTGGGTTTGACTTACAGTCACGTCCTGCCAAGCACCGGCAACTGTTGTTGCAGTGCCGTTGACATCCTCACTTGTCCCGTCCTTGTAGGTAAGTCTATTGACTGGTGTCGTTGTAGTCACGGTTCTAGTACGTTTAGTGACTGTATCTGTGTAATGTCTTGTTCTATAAATTCTTGTTGTGACAGGTGTTGTCACTACTGTGTCAACATATCTCGTTATCACTGTTGTCGTAGTGTTATTACCATGGTCCGTTGTTGTTGTGACATCTCTGTTTTTGTTGTTGGTTGTTGCACTACCTTCTTCACTCTCTGTTGTTGTGCCAGTAGCATCTGTATAGGTTGTCGTGGTAGTGTTTGCAGTTTCTTCAGTGGAAGTTGCAATAACTGGATCTAGTGCAACAGTCGACGTGACCGGGTTGTCACCTGCTCTAGTTTCTGTCACTTCTGCAACTGTCGGATCTAAGTCTTCAGTTGTAGTACTAAGAACTCTACAAGTCTGTGGACCATCTGATGTGGAATTATTAAGGAAGGTAGTTCTCACAAACGAACACCTTGTGGTAATCGTTGTTCTTATGTTTGTGGTTGTGGTAGTTTTTGTTCTATTTTCATCTCCACCCCCTGCGTGTACAGTAGTCCAATCAGTGTAGCTCACACTTGATGTGCCTGTTGCATCTGATGTTTCGGGCGTATCGTTGTTTACTGTCTGTGTACTTTTAATCTTCTTAGTATTTGCGTAATCACTTGAAGTAGAATTTTTCTCTTGTTCAATAATCTCATTTGCTCTTGATTGTTTATCTACAAGGTTGTAATCTGCTAGGGTGATAGTTTGCCCACTGGCAACCTTTTGAATCACAGGCTTAACATGGTTCTGTAAGTAAAGCATGGCCGCGTGTGCCTGTTTGAATGAATTTGAATTGTAGATGGTAAATTTTTCACTGTCAGACTGTTCGTCTATTAACTGCTCCGTCTGATCCCATAAATTTTTTGCAGTTTGTAATTGTGTAAGAAGTGTGTTTGCTTGATTGATGTCTCCTTGGTCAGGACCTGTGATCACACCTTGTATTGCACTTATGTCTCCACTTGATATTACAGATTGGAAATCAGATAAAAGATTGCTGTACGAACTTACAAGACTTGCTGATCCTGAAAGATTGGAAAGATCGTCATTGACAAAATCATCAACCACTCCTACAGCACCACCGCCACCACCACCACCACAAGCAGTAAGTGTTAAACCGGCCAGACTGGCCAGTACCGTGTTCTTTAATTTGGATTTAAGTTTCATAATATTGCCCCCATCACTGTTGCACCTATCAAAAATGACAGGACATATCTTGTGTATAATGAGAAGGGTCTGGATATGTTGTATCCATTCTCCCTAAGGCAAATCACGTGGGCATCTATTGATTCCGCTGTGATGTTAACATCTACTGTTTGTATCTGTTCTAAGTCTTTATCGTTCATGTTAATAGTATAACATGGAACAAATATGTGTCAACTGGAGTTGATCTTGCTAGAACCTAGTGTTTATGGAAGTTTTTATGAATTTAATAGAATGCTAGTAACTGATCCTGCAGTAACTGATGTGGCTTTTGCTCTGACCCATACAAAGTTGCCAGTAAAGTTTGAACTTGAAATCGTTGTGCTTTGGTCAAGGTCGAATCTTGTTTCTGGAATATCAAACCAATCATCCTCGGTTGGTGTCGTTGCAAGTGAACCTTGCATCTGTATTACACCTGTTAGTGTGCCACTAACTTTATAAGATACTGTATGTACACCATCTGGGTGGGAGTAGTAACCATCACCTTTTGCTTTGGCTGACACGAAACCAACATGGTCTAGTGTTATTGACGCCCCTGCTGTCTCTGATGTCACTACTTCTGCAACAGTGAATTCCGTAGTTGACACTACTGTGCTGACTGTGAATGTCGTGTTGTTGGCACTAGTAGATGCACCAGTCACAGTGATCAGATCACCAACAGCAAATTTGCCAGAACCGGTCAAGGTTGTGCTGGTTGCTTTTATGGTGTACACCCCAGAAGCCGCAGTGAGACTAATGTCAGACCCAGTGACGTTGCCGATGTGTGCCTTACTTGCGATTAGTGTTGTGCTTGTCTGTGCCATCGTTGTTATTTATTCGAACTATGTGTAGTAAATTTTAAGTCTTACGGAATACACAGCACTTGTGTCTTTGTGTGGTATGCTACCTGATTTGTATTTCAATGCCACTTGTAATGTGCTTAAATCACTCAGTGTCGTAGTTGTACCCCATAGGTCAGTACTTCCACCATATGTGTGTTCTTCACCAGCAGTTGCGTCGGCTTTGTTTGTCCCTATTACCGAACCACTCTGTGCCAGTTGTACAATACTGTCAACGATCCTCGCATCTTTGTTTGAGATAATTTTACATTCGATACCGTTAATCACAGTAGTCGTGGATCCGTCTGACGTTGCCGGTATGTTCATGGAAAAACCAGCATATATTAACAATCCTGTCACAGTAGTACCGAAGGAAGTTAATGGACCGTCTGTTGCTATTCCGTACGAAGTAGATCCTAGCACCCATGATTTCTCTGTGGATGCAGTGTTCTGTGTAACTGTTTGTGGTGTTAAAAAATTAGTGTTTGCCATACACTAATATTTATTCGGTTGAACGCCTCTTGAATCTGGCGGTCTTTGGTCCTAATCCATACACAGCGGCAAGTTCATTTGGCTCCTGTCCGTCCACTGTCAGTATGTTCACGTACTTGATCTTGTAGGCCTTGCCGTCCGCTTCACCTAATTCTTCACAAACACAATCGTTTTCCCTGACTTTTCTCACTCTTAACAAGCTTCTCTTGATTACGGGAGATCCCATCCAGTTCTTCTCAATCATACTTTCAACGATACTTTGACTGTTGAATATGTTCTTATCTCGTAGTTTTTTTATTGCTTCCATTTTTATCCTTTTGTGTGTATCCATTCATTTAATAATTGAATTCCCCAACCAGTTGCTCCACCTGATGCTGTCATAGAGCCCTTGTCGTTCCATGTAACTCCTGCAATATCCAAGTGTGCCCATGGAGTGTCATTGACGAACCTCTGCAGGAACTGTGCCGCTGTTGTTGAACTTGCTTCGTAGCTCTTGCCCACGTTCCACATGTCTGCTATTGAAGAGTCAATGTATTCGTCATATCTTTCTCCAATTGGGTCACAAGGCATACGCCAAAGATCTTCACCTGTCGTTTTGCCTGCTGTTAACAATTCTTCACTTAACTTATCGTTGTTAGAAAACAATCCTGCAATTTGATCTCCCAGTGCCACTGATATCGCTCCAGTCAGTGTTGCTAGGTTAACCATTGCTGTTGGTTTGTATTCTCTTTGTGTGTACCACAAACAATCTGCCAACACAACTCTGCCTTCTGCGTCTGTGTTATCGACCTCGATTGTTTGTCCACTCAATGATGTAATAACGTCACCTGGTTTGTATGCTGTGCTGGATACCATGTTCTCTACCAATCCAACAACTCCTACAACATTTTTTTTAGTTTTATTCAATGCCAATGACATCATGGTACCGACCACCACTGCTGATCCACCCATGTCGTATTTCATATCGCCCATGCCTTTGGAAGGCTTGATTGAATATCCACCAGTGTCAAACGTAACACCTTTTCCGACCAATGCAAGTGGTGGAGTGTCGTCCTGTGCACCATTCCATTCCATAATGACCACTTTGGATTCTCTGGCACTACCTTGTCCTACTGACAGTAATGCACCCATTCCTATTTTTGTTAATTCTTTTTCTCCAAACACTGTGACCTTTAATCCTAACTTTGTTAGTTCCTCGATTCTGTCAGCATATGATTCCGGATACAACACGTTAGATGGTTCTGATATTAGGTCTTTAGCAAATGCTATGCTCTCTGCCATGTTCGCTAATGATTGGAACATCAACAGTTGCCCGTTATAGTCTAATATATTAACATCAAAGTCATTTGATTTGGGTACCTTTTTGCCAGTAAAGTATTTGTTAAATTTGTACTGCTTCAGCAGTAAGCCAAAACCAATACGTGAAGCCATGTTTGCTTCTATAGATTCGTCTGCGTGTATGGATATATTTCCTGTTGTGCCTCTGTCTTGCAACATAGTGTAAATCGCTGATCCTATCTGTGTTGCTTTGAGCTCTGTGAATTTATCTTTGTCACTTATGCTGACAATTAATGCTTCATCGCTTGTTAATGAATCAGTAGTGATAAAAAAGCCTGTACCAAATTTACCTTTGTAATTATTTTTGGTAATAGTTTTAGTAATTAATCCTTTTGTTGTATCATCTACTTGTTTTGCAGATCCTGTAAGTTTGTATTTGTCTCCGTCCTTGTACAAGAAGTGTACCTCACAACTTGCTTCTATGTCGTTTAGTTTATTTGTAAAGTTTATTTTCATTTTTTACCTTTCTAAAGTTAATTACTTTTTCGATGGCATTCTGTGCTATCATGTATATTGGTGTGAGAAACTTTTCATCAGTGACATAAAAATAGCCACCGGTGAAGAACGGAAATTTATTGTGTAAAAATCCTATAACATCTCTATTTGTAACAAAACAATTATCTTTATTAGACTCTATAAAGTTTTTTAGTGTGTTTATGTCGGCTTCAGACATTATATTTTGTGCTTCTTTCTTAAGATAAACTTGATACTTGTACTTGCCATGAGGTAGTCTTAGACAACCTACTGTATTTTTATCAAGATCCTTGAACTTTGGATCAACAGTTTCTGATCCGGTCCAGTAATCCCAGAAGTTATCTATCAGTGACAACGACTTATCGTAATCTGTGTAAAATATTGCTTTCCTATCCTGGAAACGGAACTTTAGCAATTTTCTATTCTTCATGATAAATTCTGCAAGGTGACATATATCTGTTGCATCAGGATACTCCTTCCTGAGTTTAATCAGGTGTTCGTCTGTAGTTGGATAGAACATCAAACTACCTGGCATCAGAAATTCGGTCTTGTGACGGAACTTTCCGTAGTATAACTTATTGTGATGCTTTCTCATCAGACACCTTGGGTTTAAATTGTGAAAGTACTTCTGGTTGTTTCTTGGCCTTGAAATTGACAGTCAGTTTAGGAACTATATCGTTCGATAACCCAACATCGACCATGCCACCTTCTGTAAGTTCACCAAACAACATCATCTTAGATAGTGGTTTCTTGATCTCATCATCAATCACACGTTGTAGTGGTCTTGCACCAAGTTTAGCATCGAACCCTTTTGTCATTAAGAATTCTATTGCTTCGTCGGTTGCATTTACTTCAACATCTTTTTCCATTGTCATTGTGTTCAATTCTTGCAAGAACTTCTTAACAACAGACCTCATGGTGTCTTTGTCTAGTTTATCAAACTTGATCACTGCGTCTAGCCTGTTCCTAAACTCTGGCGGGAAGAACTTTTTAAGTGCTTTGTCATCTTCGCCTGATCTCTCGCTCTTACCAAAGCCAATGTTGTTTCTTTCATTTTCTTCTGCACCTAAGTTAGAGGTCATTATCAATGTTATATTCCTACAGTCTGCTTTTTTACCGTTAGATCCTGTTACTGTACCATAGTCCATTACTTGTAGCAACATATTTGATACATCTCTGTGTGCTTTTTCTATCTCATCAAATAACACAACTGCGTGTGGATTCTTCTCTACTTCGTTGATGAACATACCACCGCCCATGTTACTGTCTTCATAGCCAACATATCCAGGAGGAGATCCTATCAATTTAGATATTGAGTGTTTCTCTTGGTACTCTGACATATCAAACCTGATCAGTTCAACACCCAGTGTCTTTGCCAATGTTCTTGCAGTTTCAGTTTTACCACAACCTGTTGGTCCTAGGAATAGGAACGATCCAACTGGTTTAGTCAAACTCTTTAAACCTGCTCTAGCAACTAGTATTTTGTCTGTGATAGTGTTGATTGCTTTGTCTTGTCCATAAACTTGCAGTTTCATCTTTTCTTCTAATGTTTTTAAGTTACTTGCTTGTTTCTTAGACAGTTGTTCTATACTGATACCAGTCATTACTGATATCTCATGTATTATTTCGTCATGGTCAATTTTACCTTCTTTGATACCATTTAATCTTAACCTCGCACAGGCAACATCAATTACGTCAATTGCTTTGTCTGGCAGTTTCTTGTCTGCGATAAACTTCATTGAGTAATCTACTGCGTCCTCACAGGCCTCATCTGTGATTGTACAGCCGTGATGTTGTTCATAGTATTGTTTTACACCTTTCAATATCTTGATTGACGTTTCTTTCGAAGGTTCTCCAACTTGCAGTCTTTGGAATCTCCTCATCAATGCTCTGTCCTTCTCGAAATACTTCCTGTATTCTTCCCATGTAGTAGAAGCAAGTACTTTGATTGAACCTTTAAGTAGTGCAGGTTTCAGCATGTTTGCCATGTCCATGTTATTGCCTTGTCCTGTTGCACCAGCACCCACTATCATGTGTGCTTCGTCTATGAACAGTATGCTCTTCCCTTTTTGATCGAGAGCATTCACGATCAGTTTCAATCTCTCTTCGAAGTCACCTCTGAATTTACTTCCTGCTATAAGGCTGTTGACATCTAGACTCCATACTATGTGATCTTTCAAGTATTCTGGGATATCGTCTTTGTTCTTTGCGATCCTTCTAGCAAGTCCCTCTACAACTGCTGTCTTACCAACGCCTGGATCACCCACTATTAATACATTGTTCTTGTTTCTTCTTGCTAAAATCTGTTTGAGATCCTCTGTCTCTTGTTCTCGACCTATTACAGGATCTATCTTCTTGTCGAAGTATTTCTGATTCAAGTTCTCACAGTAGCTTTTCAATATCCTGTCCGCTTGGTTAGGTCTCAATTTCTGTTCTGGACCACCCTGTTCTGGACCACCCATAGAGGCCATTCCCTCGTCTAGTATAGTTTCCGTAGACACAAGGTCTATTAGATCCTGCTTGTTGACTGCATGTTTTTTCAAGAAGAAGGCCGCATAACTCTTTTTCTCGGCAAAAATACTGATAAGAATATCCACCGAGGTTACATCTTGCCTACCTTGGAATAAAGCCTGCGTGAAAGCTCTGTTCATCAGTCTTTCGAGCGATGCTGTTTTTCGAGGAGTCATGGGCTCCTTGCCTTTTGTTTTGATGTCATTGCATTTTGTATCTAAATAATCCTCAACGTCTTTAATCAATGCACTAACATTAATGCTGAAGTCGTGTAGGACAGTTCCTATTGACTGGTCTTTTATCAAGGCCAACAATACATGTTCAATAGTGACGTATTCGTGTGACCTCTTCTCCGCTTCTTTAACTGCGTTTTCGAATATGTTTTCTAGTCCTTCGTTTGCTTCTAACATCTCCACTCCAATCTATTGTTCCTTGTTGTATTTTTATAAACGTCGCTATGTCCTTCTTGTCCCATTCTAATTCCTGTTGTATTGCACAAATTAATCTCTCCACATCCTTTTGTATTGTAGTTTGTTTCTTGTATGTTCCATTTAATATTTTCCATACTTTAGTTCGCTTTCTTATTTTGATTTTTTCTTTGCCATATCCCATCGTAGTTTACTAACCCTTTTATTAAATGTAATACCGTTAAGGTGATCGAGTTCATGCTGGAAGCACTTGGATTCCATTCCGTCGAGTTTTGCGAATCTTGTTTTGCCTTGCGTTGTTTCATATTGTACTTCTATTTGTTTTGGTCTTTCTATTTTTACAAAGACGTCCTTAAAACTCAAACATCCTTCCACGTCAATAATTAATTCTGTACCGAAATTTATCACCTGTGGATTCCAAATTATAGCATGTTTCTTGAATGTGTCAAATGTTTCGTGACCTATTGCAAAAAATCTTTTGGTAATGCCTATTTGGTTTGCGGCCAATCCCATTCCATGTTCGTCGAACATTAGTTTGGTCATGTCCGTTTCGAACCTTTCTATATCGTCGTATCCTTGTATGCTGTCGTCCTGCGTCCACGGTGTGCTGGTTTGTAGCAGGGTCTCGTGTGGGTATTGGAATAATTGTATCATAGGTCTTTTATTTTTTTTAAATCTTGTGCCGATAGTTGTGGAATCAATATGTGTATTTTTACGAAAAGATTTCCCCTAATATTTAATGTTTTGTGTACTGGCATTCCCTTTCCTTGAACTTGTAATATTGTGTTAGGTTGTGTTCCAGCCGGTACCTTGACTTTGATAACTTGATCATTCAGTGTCTTTAAATTTATTTCTGTTCCTCTTACTGCTTGAAAGCAGTCTATGGTTTTATCAGTGTGCAGATCATTACCTTTACGTGTGAATCCATCAGAGTCAAGTACACTCATTACTACCATTAAGTCACCACGTGGCATATTTCTTATTGAATCATCACCCATGCCTGTGAACTTGAAGGTTACTCCATGTTGTACGCCGGCCGGAATGTTTACTGTTGCAAACTCTTCCCGACCCGACGGTAGTTTGTATGATATTGTTTTCTCATTGTTCATCATTGCTTCTTTAATAGATAGTGCCATGCGGACTTGTACATTTCTATTGCCTCTGTTACTTGATCTAAATGTTCTTGCATGTGTCCTTGGATTTTGTGTAAAGTCGAATCTTCCGCCAAAGTTCATGTCTCCGTTTTGGAAACCTGAAAAGAAATCACCAAATATTTCTTCATTGAAAAAAGGATGATCATTTCCATCCGTTCTTGTACTGCCGAATTTTCTCATGGTGTCGTAGTCGTGCCTCTTCTGAGAATCTTTTAGTGTGCCGTGTGCTTCATTAATTTCCTGGAAAGTATTCTTATCACCTCCCCTATCTGGGTGATGTTTTTTTGCAAGATCCTTGAATGCTTTGTTAATTTCTGAATTACTGGCTTTCTCATTGACTCCCAGAGTTTGATAATAATCTTTCATAGCTATATTTTACACTAGATCTGTGTAGTGTCAATTTAAGTCTTTTTTCATTTTATGGTAATTCTTCGCCATTGCCCAGATTGTAAAACTTATCCTTTCGCCGTTGTTTGGCGATGTAGCTCTGTGCATATCAATACTGGGGAATATTATTGCTTCGCCTTTTGATAAGGGCTTGAAGTGTTTTCCTTTAATTTCAAAGCCGGCGTTATCAGCATTCTGTAACTCACATGTCAACGTCCATAGCCTTTGGTGAGTACGTCTACTAGGGCTTTGATCTGTGTGCCATCCATAACTTTCTCCAGGAGTATAGTAGGAAATTTGCGGTGTTTCGATCCAATCGATTCTGTTTTCAATGCTGTTGAATGTAGAAATCCAGTTCTGCCATTGTGAACTGTCTTCGTACCATATAATACGATTTTTTCTCTTATTGTTCACATTCTGATTCATTGTATCACCTGGCAACTTTTTTTTTGCTGTTCCGTACTTTATGATTTTATCACACTCATCAGTCGTTAGGAATTGGAAAGGTTCATACAGTTTCATGTACAATTAATTATTACTATTTTTTTTGGATGTCTGTTTTTTTACCGTTGACGTAAAGACCGAACCAGGCCGCACCTGCACCAACCACAACAGATATTAGACCTGCCTGTGCATTGTTTGGCTCAGGTATATTCATGAACCAATTTAGTGTTTCGTACACCATCCATGCATAAAGACCCATCATCAGTCTTGGCACTGTTCTCCAGTTGCTCAAGAACTGTGGTAGTTCTTCTTTCATGAATATCCAGATTTTTGTTACCAGTCCCCAACTCTCTTTCCGGGCAGTATGATAGAAAGTGTCACTGTTTGTGTTTGTTTTAATCAGTTTGTCTTCTTTAAGCTCAGCCATTATCTTAACCCTTTAATTTTAGCGTCTCTTTTTCTGTGACCGTTCCATGCCATGAAGCCACCTATTCTCAATGACCAGTATGCAAGTCTGTTCATTGTGTAGAATCCATTAACGATGATGTTGATGTCTCTGAAAATTTCATCTGCTCTCTTTTGTGTAAGTTCGCCCATTGTGTCTTTTTTGTTTTTCTTTAACAGTGTTTTGTACTTGTATGCGTAGTCATGTACAAGTCCACCCATCAACAACACACCAACTGGTGAGAAGAAAGATCTAAGGAATTTTGGAATACTTGCACCATCGAATTGGAAACCAGATGGAATCACATACTCGGTACCGTCTATGTTGTACTTCCAATCCTCAGTCAGTACCCAGTTTCTTGTTGAAAGTAACCACATGATTACTCCTCCCCAAAAACCTTTTCCTTTTGTTTTGATAGGTAGTGGCTGTAACTTAGGCATACCTTTGTAATAGAATTTTAATTTTGTTTTCGCTCTCTTGTCTGTCCAATTTATCCATGCGGCAACAAGTACGACAGCGATCAATACTGTCCATTGCCAAAATTTCATTGCTAGTGCTAATATCATTTCCATGTTTGTTCCTCTTTAATATGCGTATTTATTCAATGGCACCTTTTACAACGCCCTCTGCCACTAATTTCATTCTGTTCTTCATGTGTTGTTTCTGCGTGTCCGCTTTTGCACCACCAAAGTATGGTACTGCATGTCCTGTTTTACACATGATCTCTGTCACTTGTTTACCCTCTACAAGGAAGTCTCCAAGCACTCTGCCAAACTTGCCTTTCATGTCTTCACCTTTTTTGCTGATTGTTGTCTGCAACACGGGGTTAGGTCCAAGTAATGATTTTAGCTTGGCTTTTGCGGCCAATCCAAATTTCTTTTCTATCTTATCTCTTGTTCTTGATTCTGGTGTGTCTATGCCCATGATTCTCACACGTTCATTCATCTGCCATATTCCAAAGCCTAGATCGATATCAACGTCTACTGTGTCTCCGTCCACGACTCTTCTTAATTTACATCTATATGTCCACATTTCTACTCCAGTATTATTGCTTTGATTGATTTCTGACCCATGTATATCTCTGTCTCTGCTTTGGCTTTGATACACTGGTACTTGACGTTTGCACTGTATTGTCTTTCAGCTGTACGTTTACCCCTCAAGCATTTCGCCATGCTTTCTTGAATCCTGTGTTCCTTGATCTCTCCATTGACAAACATCAACAGTGCGAATACTGTTTCTATCATTTAGATCCCATCCAGCCAGCAATGATGCCAATTAGTCCTGTGAGTGCCATTTTCATTAAAGTGATAACACTTTCGTCTACAGGTCTATTTTCTTGTAGTGCAACATAATAGTCGCCTATGATTATTATTCCTAGCAGAGCAAGTATTCCTCCTACTAATATAACTATAACCAAATCTTTTAAATTTTTTATCATCAGTGTGCGTCTCCGTTACCGTTTGTGTACTTGATGTCTCTGTCAGCGTCTTTTAATTTTTCAATGTTGATCACTGCCTTGTCCATCTGCTCATTCAAGAACTCTATGTTGATCTTGTTGTTGGACATCGCATCCAAGTGTTTCTGCATTCTCTCGAAACTCTTGTAGAGGTCTTCTATCAACATGAACTGTTCTATGTCCTGTGAACTCTGACCCAACTCACCCCTAGGATATTTGATCCTGAATTCGTTGTTCTTCTCGATATCTGCTGTGAGTTGCTCTTCTGCGTGTACTAGATCTTTCGTCAGCGATGCGTTCTGCATCTCCAACAGTGTTAATCTTTCCACTAGGCCGAAATATCCCCAGACCCCGACCGCAACTGCACCCAGGATGGAAATTAAATTCCTCATGGGCATGGATATTGATGTGCGATCACTGATCTTCATAATAGCAGTATTTATTCTGAATTACCAGTGTCTTCGTAGTACTTCTTGTATTCTTCTAGGAGATTGTTGGTTTCCTGCAGTTTTTGTCTGATCTGTGCGAAGTTCCTAGATAAAACTTGGAAGTCCTTATCTGTGATTCCGAACAGTACGGGATCTATGCCCGCTTCTTCCAGTTTCTTGAACACTTCTTCTGCGTTCTCACTTGTAATGATATGCCAGTAAATCTCTTCCATTTGTAATGGTGTAGGCATTTCGTAGTTCAACTTCTCCCTCGGTTTCTCAACAGAGAATATTTTAATTTTCTTTTCACCACCTATACTACAACCTGTCAGTAATATGATAAATGCTACTGCTAATATTTTATTGAAATGGTACATAGTTTGGATTTGCT
>Ga0209535_1000814_pt1 | contig 21698 bp, 12 predicted proteins | sample LinPmetageLP28_FD_184041 | JGI IMG/M metagenome (GOLD analysis project Ga0209535, IMG submission 184041) | Marine viral communities from the Pacific Ocean - LP-28 (SPAdes) (version 2) | ecosystem: Environmental > Aquatic > Marine > Oceanic | place: Pacific Ocean | collected 2009-08-22
CATTGGCGACTACCCATCCCCAACAGGTTTTTTACCTACTCGTTATGAACAAATGATTCAACTTGACATTGTAAGAACTTGTATGGATGACGACGGATCATCAGGCTTTCAAAAACTTGAAGCATATCTTAGATATCGTAGAGATGCCTTAATGACTAAGTCAACTGCAACATATCCAGATGGTCCAAAATGGCCAGATTTTGGTGATTTTAAAAGTGACACAGGGACATATTCAGGAAGTGGCACAGCGGGAATAGGCACAGGAAAAGAATTCGGCGGTGGCATCACCGGTGACCGCGGGGACGTATTGTCAGCCGATTTTATCGACGATATAGATGAAGGCGAGTACACTAGTGTCGATGATGTCGTCCGGATCACAATTGACGACGCAACATACTGGTGGGAAGACTTCTATGCAGCTTTTGCATTTGCATACCCGCGCTTTACTCAAGCCGCATCAGATCTTGGATACTATTATATTGAAAAGAAATTAGGGACAACTCTTGTAGGCTCCAGCTCCGACTATAGATGCGCAACAATCTATTCAGATATTGATGCTGTTGGATCATCTAAGACCCGATATGGACTAATGCAGACACCTGTCGGAGCTGCTTTAATTGAAGCCCACGGTGAGGACCAGACCGGTGCAGCAGAATCAGTATTTACTAGAATGATCAATACATGGGATTCGTATAGTGAATCTATCTATAACATGGCAAATGATATAGAGACCTCAACACCATCAGAAGACAACCAATTTACTGAAGATAATTTTGGAAGAGGCGCCAAATCCAAATATACAGAAAACATGGATACATGGTATAGAAATATCAATTTAGACACATGCAGAATGCTAACATATTTTGTGATGGGAAAATTAATTAAAAAGTTCGTAGCAAATCGATCGAAAGCTTCTATTAGAATAGACGGCGGCACATCATTATCAGGCTTCGGAGTAGCTGTCGATTCTAACACAGGTCGTGTCTATTCATCATTAGTAGAATCAGGGGATTATGAAACCGGAGACACCCACGGCTCATGGATTGCAATAACAGGGCGTTCAGACCATGACGAGTGGCGTTTTTCAGACGCAGAGGGTCTAAATGTTTCTCAAGATGATCCGTTTAACTTTGAATATAGGATTAAGTTTGATGCAGTCGAAGCACCCTCATTTTTAATAAGCTGCTTAGACACATTTGGTCAAGCATTCACAAATGAAGTATCATCAGATCTAGGTGAAGCCATGGCAGCCACCTGGTCACCATCCGGCGGCCCTGCCTACGGCGGCGGCGGCTATGCCAAGTACATAGAAAAAATGCAGGACTACTGGGTGGACAAAGCTTCACTTCCTGGATCAGCAGGCGACCACCCGCTCTATACTTTGGGCGACACATCACCAAGCGCAAAGTGGTTTAACCCAACTAACTGGACACAATCGTTTGAATGTATACCCGCAATTGCATCATGTTTGACCAACGAAGACATCATGATCCAACGGTCATTAAATGCATTTAGTCATGTATCAGACATACTGAACAATCGAATGGCATTAGGTCAAGGTCTAGGCACAACATCAGACTTCACGTTTGACAAATCAAAAGAATACGTAGAATATCTTAGAAAGTATGTGTTCGGTATAAACGCCTCTGGCAACCCAGATCTTCCAGCTGGGTCTGTAGACCTAGACGACGACGAAGAAAAAAGGTTAATTGTAAAATCAATCTTTAACTCAATGAATCCTGACGCAGTAGCAACTGCATATGCTATTTTATGTGATAACTTTACATTGAGTTCAGCTTATATCAATAATCTAGGTTCGTTACCGTCACCAATGGGGCACACTGGCAATGCTGTGTTTGATGATGCTGACGGGACAGAGTCATATGCACATCTTATCCCGGCATCTGAAACAATAAGTGAAGCTAATTATGCAGCTATTAGATGGTTCCAGAAGGGTGCAAAAAATAAAACACCCTCATCTACTCTAGCTTCTGAACAAGATCTCGGTATAAACAAAAAAATTATAGTTGTTGGATTGCCAACTGGAATGCTTGAAAATTTAAGAGAAAAAGCAAGACTCGAGGAGCAGATTTATAGAGAGGAAGCATTTGATACATCTAATTTTACTAACGCAAGCTTAATTAGAATTAGAGTTATTAAAAAGTCTCACGATAATCCAGAAATGGTCTTCACACCTAGAACTTTTTACTTTGATACGAGATATTATTACACAGATAGCGGCGCGCCTATTGGCGCACTCAATTTGGCAGCCGTGGGTACCGATACCGATGTTGACAGTCTTTCATTAAGTGATCTCACGCCATCTGAGTCATCTAAGGGCACTAACAATCTATTAGGAGTGTACTCGAAAAGTCAAAATTACTACGAGGACATCAATGATGAATACCATGCAATCAGACAAAGAATTGGCGATGCATCGGCAGCCAGTGATGATCTCATCTCCGGGCTACGAGCCCTTGCTGTAGAGCGACGAGGCCAAGACTATAATAATCTAGATGAGTTGGTTGATGACAGTGCTGGTCAAGCCAGGATTATCAATACAGGAATAAAGTTAGTTAAGTTTGAATTGGCAGCAACTGCTGACATTAACGCTTCAAGAAACGGTTACACTAACGAGTTTGATTATGATATTGATTCACACACACTCTACGAAGCAGGTCAAAACATTGCTACCAGTTATAGTTCTACAATAAGCGGAGCAAGCACAACTTCGGTGGATTCATCCGATGACCCAACGCTAGATTTCTTTGGTACAAATGACACAGGTGATATCGGAGAAACGCTTCACGGAATTTCTGAAGATCCATGGGCGTATGATCAGAGATCTGGTGATTACTATAAATTAACCGGCGTCGGCATCAGTCTTTCAGACAGTGTTGCATTTGGCTGTCAAGCAGCGTATAATGAAGCTTATAGCGGAATATTAAAACATTACATCAAAATGATGACAGGTTTTAACGTGTCAGAAAGATGCTTTTTAAACGACATAATGTATGGGAATCCGATGGTGCAAAGCCCGTCTCTTTTTACACATACACAAAATACTGAACTCAAAGCACGCAGAATAAAAGCAGCTTTTGGAGATACAGATCTAATGACTACAGATTTGGGAATTACTGGAACATCAATCTCAGGCTTTGAATCACCAATTATTGCTGCTAAGACATCAATCATAAGTAGAGGCCGACAATATCTGCAAACAGCAGGCAAAGCAGTATCAGATACAGAACTCCAGTCATTACTTACTATGTTTTACAAAACACTGCCAGTAAGTGTTGACAAATATAGAAATCAAGGGTTGTTACCTAAGAAATTTGATCGTACTTTTTGTATTCTAATTGATCCTGAGGCAGATTTCACAGCATATAACACTAATACTGGAGATGACACACTAGATCAGTTTGGCTCACCCGGAGAGCTTTTAGAAAGCATCACAGACGTTGTAGCAAGCGACGGCTTACTATACTCATTCTTTGTTGACGTTGCTATTGTTCCTATGGACGCAACAGCAGCACACTCTCGAGCAACTGCCGAGGGTGAAGATGTTATATAAGGGTAAGTTTCTATGATGAATAGAAAAATTTTGCAATATAATAATTACTATGAGGTTTAAAATTGGGATACGTATCAGAAATCAGTAAATCAGCGCTTGTAGCTAATCTTCCTGAAGCTTTCAATGTTGCAGTTAGCTTTACGTATAACTTTTATACAAGAGATGAAAATATCATTAACGGAGCGACTTCTACAAATCAAACAAGTGCAATGCATGTACCCGGTACAGCAACAGCGCCAGCCACGGGATTGATAGATCAAAATGCAGTAGTGAATGCAACTTATATTGTTATTCCACCTTCTGGGCCAGCATATGCAGGATCAGAGTTTATACAGCGGGAAGCAGAACTAAGATTAGCACAATCTCAATTCACATTACCTAGACACATGACATTGACATGGGAAAAGCCCGATTTAGATGCTATTGCTGAAACGATTGGTGTAGACATCATCACAGATGTACCTGTCAATATTAGTGATAATGTCAATAGAATTATTTATGCTGAAGCGCTAGGAAATCAAATGTTTTCCGGGCTAGTATTACAAGATCTTCAAGTTGATGATAACTTCTATAGAGAAATGCAGGCTTCATTCCCTATAATAGCAAGATCTGTGCAAGGTGCAATCGCCTCGTCTATAAGCGCAGCTAGATCTGATGATGACCCCACACTTCAGACAGCAAATAGGTTGATTGATAATTTAAGACAAGTTGCTTCAGCAGACGACCTAAATGCACTAATCAATGATTTTTTGCCATCAGGTGAATCACCCGCATTTGCTTCTTCTACAGCAGCTGCAAAATCAGAACTTGCTAGGTTGATGAAAAACTTTCAAGCTCAAGGAATTGTATATGTCTCTCAAGATTCAATTGATAAACACGCTGACTCTCTTGATGAAACTAGACATGTCTCACAAAATATTTTACTAAAAAATACTCATGCTGCTGATTTGATTTCAAATGCCGCGATGGCAGTAGAAACACCTTACGCAGATGACTTAATAGCTACACCAGGCGGATCATCTAGCACACTAGAATACTTTTCTACATTACAAAACTCAGCCCGCTTAGACCCAAGCGATAGCGCAACCACAACAAGCCAATTTGGTATACAAGTAAGAGCAGAAAATATAGTTAACTACATGGAAGCCGCTGGTCCAGGCGTGATTGATGGTTACACGTTTGAAACTAGTGATACCCCTGCTAGTGCAGGTCCAGACTATGACAGGCAAGGCTCAGGAGGCAACAACTCTGCTATCGGGCTTGCAGGATTTTTAATAGACAAGAAGATGTCGTACACCACAGACGCTACAGGAGGCGTCAATTCAAATATTAGTGAGCCTATAGTAGTAGAGATTTTAAATACTGGCGCTGCTCCAACCGCAGGCGATACTGCAGCATTTGGCGCATCCGGCTCAGTTGTAGCAACTGAAATTAAGGATGGTAATGTCCCATACGGCGCACGAGTTGTTTATCGAGTTAGAGCTGTGTATTATATCGAAATGGACGCAGTAAATGTTCAATCAGAAGAAGATTCGATAGCCCGTGTGGGCGTTTTAGTAGCTAGCAGAGGTTCTCATTTTGTTGAAGAAATAGCTAGAGAGATTAAGTCTCCTCCTGCACCCCAAAACTTGACGTTTTTATATGACTATGTAAATCAAAATCTAACTGTAAATTGGGATTTTCCAGTAAACCCACAAAGAGATATAGTAAAGTTTAGAGTCTTTAAAAGAGAACATACAACAGACTTCTCAAACAATGTTATGAACAATACAATTGAGAACGTGCCTCCTCCAGTAGACCTCATCACGGGCGAATCTGGAGGTTCATCTATAAGTATGACAGGTGAGGGAAATGCCTATGATAAGCCTTTTGAACTTGTCAAAGAATATGACTTTAACAACGCATTTAGTCCGGGAGGTTATCCTGAATTTCTTGGTGCACCTGCAGCATTTGATACAAGAGATTATGCACCACATCTATACAGTCATACACCAGGCGCACCAGTGACAAGATATGTTGATACAAAATTCAATAAAGATACGATTGCTATCTATGCCGTTACTTCAATCGATGCTAGAGGCTACTCTTCTAACCTATCACAACAATTTGAGGTATCTTTTGATGTAAGGAAAAATTCAATAGTCGTGAGGTACATATCACCTTCAGGCGCACCCCTTTGTTATCCTAATTTAAATCTAACAGTTGAATATGATCAATCACAATTTAATCAAAATGTTATAGCATCACCATTCACCAGTTTGGCAAAAGTATCAGGATTAGATAATGTAAGTATAGTCTTTAATCCTGACTGCTATCAGGTCTCAGGTGTAGACCCTAAAAAATCAGATACAGCTGGGGTCTTTACAGGGACATCAGAGTTAGAAATAAGAGATTTAGTCAAGTTCGGCGGCACAATAGACGGTGCAGACGATTCTGCTCTCGGCGCTACTCCTACTTATAAACTTAAAATTTTAAATACAGACGTTCAAAAAGAAAAGACAATTGACATCTATGTCGACGATAAAAGAACAACAGCATTACCCCCTGCAGCAGTTGAAACTCGTACAGCAGGGGACGCTATCACGGAAGGTCGCCCATCAATGGTCCCATTTCTAGTCATATAGTTAAAATTATTTTACTTACTTGCACATCTAAAGGTATATTTAGAACCAGGAGATTATTATGGGTCTTTTAGATCAATCTACAAACAACGTTATACTAGATGCAGTTTTAACAGACGTGGGGCGAGAGCTTCTTGCTAGAAATGACGGATCTTTTAACATAGTTAAGTTTGCTTTCTCTGATGACGAAGTTGATTACACTATCATACAGCAATATGGGCGGACTGTCGGCAAAGAAAAAATTATAAAAAATACGCCAGTCCTCGAAGCGTTGACGAACGGCGACATTTCGCAAATGCACAAACTTTTATCGCTTTCAACACCAACCCTTATTAGACTACCTAGTTTTGCGTTAGAAAGTTTAACATCAGATACTTTTTCGCTCAACATAGTTGACTCTAGATCACAGAGCGTAACGCTTAAACAGACTATAGGCGGCGATGAATTAATTCCTTCTGAACTTAAAGATCAGAACTTTAGGGTTGAAGTAAATAATCTTTTCTTGCAATTAGGTTCATCAACACGTCCAGTTTCTATAGACACCAATAATATTGCAACTTATATTTTACCTAGAGATGCCACCATAGATTCAACTACAGGTGGTACGAAACTGACTATTACATTAAATGTTAAATCTTCCCTAACAACAACGTTGTTTGACACTTACGGTGTTGCGGGAGACAAGACAAAAATAAGATCTTATATACAGGTAACAGGGCAGCAATCAGGCGCTCAAAAGAACCTCTTAGCTGAGATTAATAAAAGTGCATAGTGCATCTTAACATGCTTAAGTAAGGAAGTAGAGAATGGCAACCTACAAAGAGTTATCCTCGGCTGATATAAAAACAAGTAGATCTGTTTTAAATCAGTTGATCGACGTCATCCAAGAAGATATTTCAGGATCGTCAACAAGAAAAAAATATCAAGTTTTCGTAACAGGGGGTATCGGCCCTGGTGTAACTTCATCATTATTCCACACTGTTTATGATCAAGACTTCAGTTTGCAAACAGCAAACCCAATTTTTGACATTACAATGGGAATCTACTCAGGTAGTGGTGTAGTTGCAACTGCATCTAGTGGAATTGATAGCGCTGGCAAGCTTCTATTCCCATCACAGACATTGATGATGCGAGAGAAAATTAACATATATAGACAATTTGCTCAAATGCTTTTAGGCGATGCAACTTATCAGTTCACAACGCCATTTGGGACAGCACAACCGCCATCGACCGGTGGTGTTGACACAGCATTGTTTATCTGTTTTAAACGACTCTTTGCTAGAGATGAGATAAAGAGAGAAACCTTTGCAATGAAGATGTTTCAATCTGCTTCTCATGCACCCTACTCTAATTTTGTGTATAATCACTCTGACCCTGAACCTAATTTAAATTTGACAACAACATCAGGTTCAGCAATCTATACAGACGTAGGTTCAGCCACAGCGAGAGAAATGGCAGTCGGAGGAGAGGTGGGCAACCTTGTAAACTCTGCAGACACTTCCAATAAAGTGGGAACAATTTTCTACGATCAAGGAATTGTTGTTTTAGATATGACTAAAGTAATATCAGGATCACAACATGTTTCTGGTGTCATCGACGCAATGTCAAATGCAGCTTATCAAGCCGCAGCAATAGGTCAGACTGTCATCGGCGGTGCACTCGGAAATTACTCAGCCTCTTTCATTCCTGACTTAATAGTATCTGCAAGCATGGATGACATTCTTGATCACGTATGCTCAACAAGGTTTAGCTCTGGAAGTTTAACAGCAATGACATTTCAGAATGTCACAAATATTAATTCAACGCTAATCTTTTGCAGGGCCACATCAGATGAGTTTAACTACTCATCTAATCCAACTTTCACAGACAGTACCGGAAGAATCAGGGTAATCGACGAGGGTGAAGAAGTAACTCAACGCGCATTCTCATTTGTAACAACCATAGGTTTGTATGACGCTAGAAATAATCTTCTTGCAGTTGCTAAACTTAGCAGGCCTGTTGAAAAGAATGATGAGAAAGACATAACAATGAGGATACGACTAGACTTCTAGTCTAACGATGAAAGGCTATTATCATCTTAGGAGGGAGTTAGGTGGGAATTTTTAAGATTCAAAAAGAGTTGATTGAGCTTACCTCTTTAGAAACACATCCAAGCAGATCATTTTCTTCTGGGACAATGGACTTGCCGCCTGGTGAAGCATTTCTTACTAGTGAGTTTGGTTTTAATCAGGGCGTTACTGGATCAATTTCACTTGTTCCTAGACCCAGTCATTCAATCAAAGACTTTCCGCAGGGTATGTTTGTCAAGTACGAATCTGATGGTACAGTTGGGACAAAAATTACTACAGAACCCTTCATGGAGACGGGCGATTATCTCGGATTTAGCCCGTATGACTTTGCGAGTGTTATCAAAAAAAGCTACCCAGACGGTATTATCCCAGAGGGTTCAAGCATATCAGGATCGATGTATCAGTATGTTGGATTAGCCTCAGGTGAATTAAATCCATCCGTTCAAAACGGTAAGTACTTCCATAATTCAGCTTCGCTTCCTTCAGGCGATAGCCCGGGTGATATGCCAGGTATTGTCAATGAGCGAATTCAGCCTGCAAGAAACAGAAAAAAGAAAGAGATCAGGTTATTTCGACCGCCCTATAGACTAGAGAGTTTAGGACAACGCCCAAGCTATGCGTCTGATACTTATAGCGCACCTGCAGGTACACTTGTTAAAAATCTCAGTGGGTCAGATCGGTTATTAAAAGATTATATTCGTAAAGTCTTGATGCCTAAGAACGCAAATCGTTACACAGACGCACAATTTGCGTATAAAAATTATAACACGCTCAATTTTTTTACAGGTTCTGGTTTTCCAGAGGGTGCATGTTTAATTTATAATAACGCAACAGGTGCCATTCCACCTATGAGTGCACCGTTCGGACTAGATCATCCTGTGCTTAGAGCGGGTTGGGATAAGTTGCCAACAAATTGGTCTAATGACCACCTTACATACAGGGAAAGAGCGAAAACATCACTTCGTGCAGGCCGTGGACCATATACACCAACAGGTTCATTCACATTTGAATTTTATATTAATCCTAGATACACAAATACACATAAAACATCAGTAACAAATGGCATGTTTGATGTCAACCCATTTAATGCAGGCACAGTCTTGCATATGCCCACTGTGTTTGCAATTTCATTAGTCTCAGGCTCGTCAGTCGACGAAGACGGATTGGCAGACGGTTACAGGATGCTGCTACAACTCTCTCACTCAGCAGATGTCCCGCCACGCGACATAAATCTTGCAAGTATTGATCTCAGAAATAACGTACCCCCAAAAGATCTGGTCTTTTTATCTGACGATAACTCTTTAAAGAAAAATCATTGGCACTACGTTGGTATCCGGTGGGGTACTGAGAGAGTAAATCATGGAACAGGCACATTTGTAATTGACGGCGTTGACAGAGGAACATTTTATGTGCCTTCTATGTCAATAGCACCTCAGTTACCTCTAAGAAATATGAAACAGGCGATCCTGGCGACTCGGACTTTGACCGCGCCTGAGTCTGGGATTAAATTTGTTGAAAGAACAGCAATCTCTATAGCAAAAGGCGGTGATGCTACTGTATCAAATCAGCCCGGCGTACCAGATCCTGACATTCTAGTGGTAGGAAACTTTTATGAGGGACCAGGAACAGGATCGCTCTGCCCTCAAAAAGATAGATTATATAGTTTTTTCAATTTAACTGCGTCAATAAACGAAGGAATTAGACCTGTTGTTCACAACGGTGCAGGAACTGCAAGTTCGCTCACTGATGCTGCAGCCCGACGCACAGATATCACATACATGAAAGATGGTCAAGTTCCCGGTTCTGATCCAACAGAATTTAAATTTATATCACAGCTTAATGCAGAAATACATGAGATAAAAATTTATGACAAATATAGATCGCTCGAAGATATTGTAACCGGCTCAATCGAAGGCCCGGGAACGATCCTTGAATATTCTAGATCCATGAAGATCGAGGGCTTAGACTCATCCGGTGACACTATTATTACGGGTGAAAGACACACATTTAATAGCACGCCAGCAGATACTTCATTGCTTTTTTATCTACCCCCATACTTTGTTAAAGAATCACCTAATAGATCTTTTTTAATGAACTGTGTTGAGAGCTTTAAAAAAGACGAAGATGCAGCAGCGGGATTTGGGTGGAGCAATGAGGGCAAACGGGATGTACCTGGTGGTCCAACATCTGAAACAAGTCCCGGGGACTGGGGTTGGTCGCAGCCTACAGCAAACCCAGATTTTCCTCTTGGCACTGGGCCTTACGGCGCCGACAAAACCCAGTGGCCCATTGAATCTTTGCATCCACAAGGCGATGTTTTATTAAACAACACTGGAACAATGTTAAGCAGGCCGTTTAACGCAGGTTTGTCTCTATCTGTTGATGCAACACTTATAAATCTTGAAAACTTTACAAGAGAATTCATAGGCGGCATTCCAGCAATACCAGAAAACATCGCCAGACACCCTTTTAACTATACACCCGGTAACTACCCGAGACTCATGCACCTAACAGCATCGTCAGTTTCACAGAAATTTTCTAGTAGTTTCTCTAGATACGGTCTTAATATCGGTAGGGTTAACAGCATAAGGCAGGAGGTCAACCTCGGTGCTTATGCTAGAATGTCAGATTACCCGTTTTTAGGAACCAACGCCGAGATAGACGGAAAATTTCTTACACCCGTGCTAGGTGCATTGGACCACTTTTATGCAACCGGCTCTTTAATGAGAAGAAATTTAGCATTACTACCCAATGACAACGGTTTATTTGCACCTAATTTTGGCTGGCTCATATCTGGTTCTGCGCTGACTGATCCAGGCGTGTCACCGACAGAAAACCAGGCATCTGCGGCTACGAAAAAACCAGCGTCCAGTCCACTCTCTATTTTTGTTGATGATGAAGGTTCGCTAGATCTATCACTGATAGGCTTGCAAAATTTATTTGAAAATAAGCCACAACTTAAAATGGATTTATCTAAAAATATTGATTTAAGCAGAGGTTGGGAACGATCAATCATCGAAGGCGCTTCATTCTTAACTGGAACAAGAAACTATAACAACAGCGCAGGCAAAAGACCTACGTTCCGTCCTCCAGGGTGCAAGCCTGAGGAAGGTTTTTGTGATCTTTTATCTCCAGATAATCCTGATGGTTGGGCTATGAATGAAGATAAGAATGGTCCCCTCGATTCATCAATGCTCCCCGGTATCATGCCTAAAGATGAAAATGATTGCACAATGGGCGCGTCATACGACTTTTGGATTTATCAGACAACGGGCGACCCATCTTCAAATGAGATCAAACTAATTGATATATCAAACTTATTCTATGGTCAAAGAATAGAAGAGGGAACATTTAGATTACGCGATCCATACTATACGGGATCAAGCGGCAAAGTAGCTATTACATTAAGAGACGACGGGAACGGCGGCCTGTATAGAGCAGATTGTTTAACAAAGCAAGCGCAATGGGCAAATGTTGGTAATATATTCTATGATGAAGGTTTAGGTATAATTAAATCGCCACATATCGCACACTTTGGAAAAGATTTCTTCTCATGTGATTTTGCAGGAGAACAAAATATTCACGTCATGACAGTGAACGCTTTTGCGCCGGCTAGCCAAGCAAATAGCTCTTCAAACCCAAGCTATTTACCACTGTCAGCAACGTTAAACGCAAACGATACGGCACCTGAGTTTACATATATTACTAGTATCAACCTACACGATGACAACCTGAATGTTATAATGAGAGCAAACCTTGCACAACCCGTTTTGAAACGTTGGGTTGACGAGTATCTGTTTAAGATTAAGTTGGACTTTTAATTGATTTTAGGTTTAGACATATCCACAAGTTGCACTGGGTGGTGTTTGATTGACGCTATAGACTCAAAACTATTAAGCATAGGGTGTATTGAGCTTACAAAAGAAAAGAATTTTCTTGCAAAAGCTGAAATTGTCAAAAGAGAACTGACACTTCTAAGTCAGCAAAATGACATTAAAGAAATCTTTATAGAGGAAAACTTACAAGCCTTTAGACCTGGGTTTTCTTCAGCAAAAACACTAATGACTCTTGCAAGATTTAATGGGATAATCAGTTATATTTGTGTTCGTGACATTGGTCTTGATCCACAATTCATCAATGTTAATATAGCTAGAAAGAACTTAGGCCTCAAGGTTGACAGAAAATCAAAGTTAACAACAAAAGACCAGATATTTGAATGGGTTAAAAATAAAACTGAAATTGACTGGCCAGTAAAGATATTAAAATCTGGACCAAGAAAAGGTGCGACTGTGTTTACACCCGGGTGTTATGACATGGCAGATGCTTATGTAATTGCATCAGCTGGATTTAAAATAGCAAAAGAATCTAAAAAAATCAAAACTATGTAGTATTATTTGTTTGTGAATACTGTTAGTGCAAAAGTCAAGTTTATAAGAAATGTATTTGGTACGTGTGATATCGATAGATCAGGCGAAAATGCTGCTGTACCTTGCCCGTCTTGTAAGACATCAACAAAAAAGAAACTTTCTATAAATTTATCAACATGGCAAGCGCACTGTTGGGTCTGTGGCCTTAAGGGCAAGACACTGATGCCCATTTTAAAAAAATATTTTAGGCTTGAAAATGCTGCTCTGTTTAAAGAACAATTCATGCCTAAGAATGCTTATGTCTATTTAAGCGATCAAGAAGAAGAAGAAGAAAAGCTAGCGCTCCCTACGGGATACACATTTCTAGGAAAATCAAAAAATATCCTAGACCCTGATTTAAAAGCATGTATCCGTTATTTAACCAGGCGGGGCCTCACTAAAAAAGATATTTGGTACTTTAAACTAGGTACAATATCTTCAGGTAGATATAGAAGACGCATAATTGTACCTTCTTTTGATAGCAAGGGCTTACTAAACTTTTTTGTCGGAAGATCTATTGACCCAGATAATAATTTTAAATACATAAATGCTCCCACTGATAAGAAGACAATTATTTTTAATGAATACAACGTTGACTGGTCAAGTGAATTAACTCTAGTTGAGGGTCCATTTGATTTAATGAAATGTAATGAAAATGCAACTTGTCTTTTAGGGTCCAACTTAACAGAAGAGATGAAACTCTTTCAAAAAATTATAATGAATAGAACACCAGTTGTTCTTGCATTAGACTCAGATATGGCACATAAGACCCAAAAGATCGCTTCGCTTCTTACATCTTATGATTGTCAAGTAAGAATGATAGACCTGGGCGGAAAGAGTGATGTTGGGGAAATGTCAAAATCTGAATTTCAAAATGTATTATTAAATGCAAAGTCATGGAAAAGAGATTTGAGATTAAAGTATAAGATTTCAGAAATCGGAAGCGGATCTATTCTTTGATTTTAGATAGTTATCTTTAGGAGCGAGCTAATGAAACTATCCAGAGAAGATCTGAGATCGCTAATTGATGAAGAAATAAAACATTTAATGCAAGATGATGTTGTGTTTAAACAGCATGACTTACCAGGTATTTTGGACGATTTTGACGACACATCAGTTCAAGACAGCGGCAGAAATCTTAGCTATGGGCATACAAAGGCGTCAGATCACGAAGGTAGATCTACAAAAAAACAACTTTATTATATCTTTAGAAAGTCTCAGAGCCTTCATGACATGCTTGACGACGACGACGATCTTCCAGAGTGGGTTCAAAGCAAAATATCAAGAGTAGCAGATAAAATAAATTCTGTTTATGAATACCTTGAGTATAAGATTAAATCATCTAATCATTAGGTAGAACTTGTACATCTTAGCAGTCTTGCTTAATAATTTAAAAAGATTATGAGAAAAATCTCTCCGAGGATTGATGAGAATAGTTCATATAGCAGATGTTCATTGGCGAGGCTTGTCTCGCCACGATGAATATCGTCGTTCGTTTAGTGACTTCTTTGAGAAGACAAGAGTCTTAAAACCAGATATTATTTATGTTGGTGGTGACATTGTTCATTCTAAGACTCAAGGTATATCACCAGAGTTAATTGACTGTCTTTCGTGGTGGTTCACAGAGATGGCAAAAATAGCAGAAGTTCATGTCATTCTTGGTAATCACGACGGCCTTATTCTAAATGAGCAACGACAGGACGCCATCAGTCCTATTCTAGCAGCCCTGAGTAACCCTAGAATACATCTTTACAAAAAGTCTGGTATTTATCCCATCGGCGAGTCTGGGTTTAACTGGTGTGTATTTTCGTGCTTTGATGAAATTGGCTGGGAAGCAATAAAGCCCAACGAAAACGATGTTAATATTGCATTGTATCACGGCGGCGTAATAGGTTCACTTACTGATATCAACTGGGAGATAGAGGGAGAGATAAAAGCAGAGTTCTTTAAAGACTATGATTTTGCTTTGCTGGGTGACATACATAAATGTCAGTATTTAACAGCAGATAAACGTGTTGCTTACTGCGGATCTAGCATACAACAAAACTATGGTGAAGATCCAGGAAAAGGTTTTCTTGTCTGGGACATAAGATCAAAAAATGATTTTGACGTTAATTTTGTTGAAATTTTGCATGACATGCCTTTTGTTACAATTGACTGGAAGGGTACTGTTGAAGAAACATTAAAAGAAGCAGATAATCATATTTCAGGCGCAAGATTTAGAGTAAGGGCAGATTGCTTACTCCAGCAAGCTGATATGAAGCTTCTAGGCGCAAGGTTGAAAGCTCAAAAAAATGCGTCAGAGATCGTCTATAAGATTGATAAAAAAATTGAAACAGGACTCATCGAAGCAAATAAATCTTTAATAGAAAAGAAGAGCCTAAGAGACAGTATTTTTCAAAGAGAATTGATGAGAAATTATCATCAAAATGCTGGTCTTACAAAGTCTGAGTGGAGTAAATTTGATGAGCTTGTAGTTAGATTCACTAATGAAGCTTGCCGTCAAGATAGTTCAATAAGAAACTCTAGGTGGATGATTAAAAAGGTGGAGTTTGACAATACGTTTGGTTACGGAAAAGGAAATGTAATTGACTTTGAAAAACTAAATGGTATCACCGGAATATTTGGAAAAAATAGATCTGGTAAATCATCGATTATCGGTACTTTAATGTATGTATTTTTTAATACAACTGATAGGGGTGCAATTAAAAATGAGCATATTATAAATTCTAGAAAGGCACACTGCAAAGCAAGCGCGTGGTTCAGTGTAGACGGGACTTGTTATAGGGTGGAAAGGTTCACTATAAAAAGGCAAAATAGAAAAGGTATTACATCAGCGACTACAGGATTAAATCTCTTTAAGACAGACAGTGAAGGTAATGATGTTGAAGATCTATCAGGAGAGCAACGCAGAGAAACTGAAAAAATACTGCGTACGCTAATCGGAAGTTCTAATGACTTTTTACTAACTTCGCTAGCGCCTCAAGGTGATATGAATACTTTTATCAAAGAAAGGGCCACTTCTAGAAAGATGATCTTAAGCAAATTCTTAGACTTAGATATCTTTGATAAGATGTATGAGCTTGCAAAAGAAGAGTCTATGCCGTTAAAGTCAGCAGCTAGATCAGCACCTGAAATTGATTATGAAGTTGAAATAAAAAGCGTCAAGGAAAATCTAAGAAAAAGAAAAAATAAGATTATCAAAGTCGAAAAAGAGCTAAAAGATAAGCGTAACATCTTACATGAATTTAAAATAAATCTTGCAACATCATCTAAGCCCGACGTCGTGTCTCAAGAAGAGCTTAGAGATCAAAAAATAGTTGTAGAAAAAATTAACAATGAAATATTACAAAAAATAGAAATGAAGCAAAATGTGCTCAGTGAAGTTGACAAGCTGAAATTAAAAATTCAGATGACTGAGCATGTTATGAAAAAATTTCCTATAGAAGAAATTAATAAGAGAATAGATGAGTGTCTAGATATCCAAAAGAGTCTTGTTGATTTAGAGCACAAACACAAACTGCAAAAGATTGAGTTATCTTTGCAAGAAAAATCAGTAGCAATATTAAATCAAGTCCCTTGCGGTGACAGTTTTCCTACTTGCAAGTTTATAAAAAATTCTTATAAGAACAAAGAAAAAATTCAAAGCCAAAAAGAGCTAGTTGACACAGTACATGAACAGATAAAAGTAACAAGAAGAGCTGTAAGAACACTTGAAAAACAAGACTTAAGTGATCAAAAGAAAAAGTATGAAGCACTCTTACAGCGGCTTAATGAAATAAAAATTGAAGTATCCAAGAAAAAAATTACACTTCATGGGTTGATTACAAAAGTATCTACATTTGAGAATAAACGCTTGGATGAAAATTTAAAGCTTTCACAAATGGAGATAAATGTCGAAGATGACACAACAAATAGCGCGAGTATTAAGTTAAAAAACAAAATACACGAAGTATCATCAGAGATCAGTACTCTAGATTCAGAAAGACTTGGTCTCGCTGAACAGATCGGTCATAATGAGGTCAGACTTACAAATCTTAAAAAAGAAAAGTTAAGATACACAACAATAAAAAATGAATTAAAACTATACGACATGTTATTGCAGGCAGTTTCTAAAAAAGGCATACCACGTCAAATTATTTCATCCCAGTTGCCCTTGATAAACATGGAAATTTCTAAGATCCTTCAAGGTATATCAGGCTTTACTGTTGAATTAGAGGCAGACTCAGATTCAAATGCAATGGATATTTATATAAACTATGGTGATTCTAAGCGAATAATAGAACTAGCGTCGGGTATGGAAAAAATGATGGCATCTCTTGTAATTCGAGTCGCGCTCATTAATATTTCTTCACTGCCTAAAACAGACATGCTTATAATCGATGAGGGGTTTGGTGCGCTAGATGAAACGAACATAGCAGCTTGCAACACATTATTAGAGTCTCTAAAGAAATGGTTTAGAAATATTATTATAATTTCTCACATTGATGCAGTCAAAGATTCTGTTGACAATGTTATTGATATTTCTTCTGCTGGTAACAACTCTTTAGTGAGATATGATTAATGTCTGCACGCAAAATAGAAGAAAAGAATAACATGATGTATGTTTATTACGATGATTTTCTAGTCATCAAACCAAAGCAGCATACGCCAACACTGCCCGTGGCTTGCCCTTTGTGCGATTTTATTTTAACAGATATCAATGATGATATTTCTTTTAAAGAATACGGCTGTTGTTTAGATTGCACCCATCGCTGGGTTCAGCCAGATAGGAAAAAATGGGCAAATGGCTGGCGACCAAACAACAAACAAATTAAAAAGCAGCAAAAAGAAAGGCATTCTATGCCGATTTCTTTTTATTTAGAAAATACATAGTTATATAGGGTGAAAGTAATGCTTAATTTTGAAGAAGTAAATGTCTTGGGACAAGTTTGCAATGATACGTGGGGCTATACGTCAACGCCTAAGTCGCCGACGTTATCAATAAAGGCCTCACTAAGTGGTGATATTTTAACAGTATCATACACGACAATCGTAACATTAGTGTCAGATAGAAATATGCGAGATCAGTGTAAGCGATATGAAGAAGAATCTGTAAAGATGACTGATGACTATATGAAAAATGTTAAAAAAGAGTTTAAGACTTCAGCAGGCCGAGCGCTTAAAACGAAGACACTAAATTCTGATGACAGCATTCAGGTAATTACTACGTCACCTTACACGCTGAAAAAGAACGCGTATTACAGACGAGCTACCAGTTTTAAGGTCGAGTAGTGTGGCGGTTACTAATAAATCTAGACAAGTAAAAGAAATAATAAAATGCGGGAAAGATCCTGTCTATTTCTTTAACAAGTACGTAAAAATCCAACACCCTGTACACGGTCTGATACCATTTAATACATACCCGTTTCAAGATGACTGTGTCCAGGATTTTGTAGATCATAGATTTAATGTTATTTTAAAGTCTAGACAGCTAGGTCTATCGACTTTGACAGCAGCGTACGCGACATGGATGGCCCTTTTCCAAAAAGATAAGACAATTCTTATCATTGCTACAAAGCTAAGTGTAGCACAAAACTTTATTAAGAAAGTAAAAGTAATGATTAGAAGTGTCCCTAAGTGGCTAGTCTTACCTACTATTGTATCTAATAATAAACAGCTTATAGAATTTAGCCATGGATCTTCAATAAAGGCTATACCTACATCTGATGATGCCGGACGATCTGAGGCGCTTTCGCTACTTATTATTGACGAAGCAGCGTTTGTCAGAAACTTTGATGAGCTTTGGACAGGCCTATATCCTACTATTTCAACAGGCGGTAGAGCTATTCTACTTTCTACACCTAATGGAGTCGGTGGTCAGTACCATGAAATTTACGTTAATGCAGAAGCCGGCTTAAGCGAATTCAAAGCAATAAAATTACCATGGAATGTTCATCCTGAAAGAGATGATGAGTGGTTTGAGAAAGAAACAAGAAACTTCTCAGAAAGAAAGGTTGCTCAAGAGTACTTGTGTGATTTTGCATCTTCTGGTGAAACATTTTTGTCAAGTCCAGACTTAACATACTTGTACGAAAATGTCAGATCTCCTATAGATCGAGCTGGCTATGATATGAATGTATGGATTTGGAAACAAGCGCTTACAGATCATAAGTACATTTTATCTGCTGATGTTTCTAGGGGTGACTCTAAAGATTACTCAACGTTTCATATTATTGATGTGACAGAAGGCGAAGTTGTTGCTGAGTATAAAGGCAAGATTCCTCCAGATCAATTTGCAGAATTAATTTTTGAATTTGGGATAAGATATTCAAAAGCCCTTGTATGCCCTGAAAATAATAGTTATGGGTATGCTACAATTTTAAAGCTAAAAGAACTACAGTATCCTGCACTTTATTATAGGCGTAGAAAAGCTGTATATGTCGGAGGTTATGTTCCTCCTGGCGATTCAGACATAGCAGGTTTCACTACTAGCGGCAAGACTAGAAATCTAATTTTAACAAAACTAGAAGAAGTTTTAAGAAATAAGCAGTTAAAAATCTACTCATCAAGATTTCACGATGAGATGAAGACATTTATTTGGAAAGGCAATAAAGCGCAAGCGATGAAAGGGAATTATAACGATGACCTTGTTATGAGTCTAGCAATCGGTGTGTGGCTGTATGATACAGCTGCAGATAGCGGAAGAAATTCCATGGCCATAAACCAGGCCATGCTAGATGCAATGTCTGTAACTATTACAACATCAGATAGACTACCAACTGCTGTAACTGAAAATAGACAACATAACAACCCATCTTTAAACTCACCTGTCTCAGCTGATGGTAAGCGTGTGCCAGGTTCTACAAAGTGGGGTAGTAAAACTATTATTGGCCCAGATCTTGATTGGGTATATAAATAATTTATAGTGACAAAAGATGCGTTAAAATACATCTGGAGTAAAAATGGCAGATAGATCACCAGAAGGACTTTTTCGGAGGTTAACTCAACTCTTTAGAAGCGGTCCTGTAATTAAAAGAAGGGTAAGACCTTACCAAGGCGCAAAATCATCGTCTGCGTTTGAAATATTCAGAAAGACTCAAAGTCATGTTTATTCAACAGCTATGTCAGCATACGGCACCTATGATAGGATGGCAAGATATAGTGATTTCAGTGAAATGGAATATACACCCGAGATAAGCTCCGCCCTAGATATCTACGCTGAAGAGACCGTAGCGTCAGATGAAAGAGGACAGGTATTACATGTCTTTTCTGAAAACCCAAAGATTGAAAGAATTTTAGAAGAGCTGTTCTTTGACACTCTGAATATTGAATTTAATTTAACAGCTTGGGTTAGAAATTTATGTAAGTACGGCGACTTTTTTCTCTTTAACGATGTTTCACCAGACCACGGTATCATTAATGTTTATCCGATGCCTGTTAATGAAGTTGAAAGAGAAGAAGGGTACGATCCTGACGATCCGATGGCTGTAAGATTTAGGTGGATTACAGAGGGTAATCAAGTTTTGGAAAACTGGCAAGTGAGCCATTTTAGACTGCTTGGTAACGATGCTTTTCTTCCATACGGATCATCAGTCCTTGAAGCTGCTAGAAGAATCTGGCGACAGCTAATCTTAGCAGAAGATGCGATGTTAGTTTATCGTGTTGTCAGATCTCCAGAGCGACGTGTTTTTTATATTGATGTAGGTAATGTACCGCCTGAAGAAATTGGAAACTACATGGAGCAGGTTCAAACATCACTGAAGAGAAGTCAAGTCATCGACAAAAATACGGGACGCGTCGATCTGAGATATAACCCACTATCTGTAGATGAAGACTATTACTTACCAGTCAGAGGATCTGAGTCAGGCACAAAAATAGACACACTCGCAGGAGGTCAGAACACAACTGCAGTTGAAGATGTGGAATATATACAGAAGAAACTGTTTGCTGCACTAAAGATTCCAAAAGCATACCTTGGGTATGATGAAGGCCTCGGTGCAAAAGCAACCTTGTCACAAGAAGACATAAGGTTTTCTAGAACAATCAACAGAATTCAACGAACAGTATTGGCAGAACTAAATAAAGTTGCTATTATTCATCTATACTCACATGGGTTTGAAGGTGAAGACTTGCTAGACTTTGAACTTAATTTATCAAATCCTTCGACAATTGCACAACAACAAAAGTTAGAATTATTTAGATCTAGATTTGAGATTGCAGGAACAGCGCCAGAAGGATTAGTCGATAGGCGTTACATAAGAAAGAATGTTCTAAATTTGACAGATGCAGAGATAGAAGCGCTTGAAGAAGGAAAATTTGAAGATAAAAAAATTGATCTAGAGATTGAGTCTGTCAAGCCACCCGGAGAAGATGATGCTGATGATCAAGATATGGATGTAGGTCCAGACGAACCGCCTGAAGAAACAGAGCCTGCAGACTTAGCTGCAGGAGACATTAGAGTTGTACCTGGCGGGGGCGCACTTTTAACATCTGAAAAAGACCCAAACAGCATTGATGAAAAAGATGAAATTGTCAGCTTTTCTCTAAATGATGAAGATGCACCGATACGAGCACAAAATAAAGTAAATAAGTTCTCATCAATAATGTCGGAATCAGAAGACGAATTAGACTTGATAGAAAACGACGATGACGACGACGATGATGAAGAGTCTGAAGAGAAAAAACAGACGCCTTTAGAAAAGTTAAAATATGATAGATCAAGAAGAAAGCACGGTCCTGCAAACGTAGATCATCTTTCAATGACATCTCATAGTCGAAAAGATCCTAGTGATTCTGTCGCGAACCCGTACGGCAACAAATCAGACTTGATAAATCCGCTCAAAGGTCTAAAGCTCGAAGAAGATTCATTTGTTAATAAATTCTTCGACGAAAAAATCGCCCAGAACACTAAGATGACATCTGAATTAAGATCTACCTTAAAATCCCTTGACAGCAAGATAAATATTTCAAGAGAAAGGATAATTTTGGAATCTGACAACGTAGAGAAAATTGATGAATAAAACTCATAATAAAAAAAGAAATGTTG